>Ga0209373_10003309_pt1 | contig 15058 bp, 16 predicted proteins | sample Higcelweek5metaG_FD_187173 | JGI IMG/M metagenome (GOLD analysis project Ga0209373, IMG submission 187173) | Freshwater pond sediment microbial communities from the University of Edinburgh, under environmental carbon perturbations - High... | ecosystem: Environmental > Aquatic > Freshwater >...
ACGTAAAGCATATCATGCTTTACTATCGGCACCCTATTCGCTTCGCTCATATGTGCACGATGAGGGACTCGAACCCCCGACCTTCCCGGTGTAAACGGGTTGCTCTACCAACTGAGCTAATCGTGCATACAGTTAATCGTAAACATAGGTAACAGACCTACCAAAACAGTTAATCGTGCATATTGGTCAACACTTTTAAATGACCTATAAACGAATATAAGCATACTATCATATTTTGGATAAAATTCAATGATTAGTTAGAACTTGGATCGTTATATAAACTAGTATCTTTAACTGTATTATCTATAAAAGATTCATTGATCTTATTAAGTAAATTTTCATTTATTATATTAGGTGTCTCTTGCGGAACTGATGTAACTTGGAACATCTGATGATTCTTAATTTGATTGAGAAGGTAAAAACTAAATAATATTAGTATTAATATGATAGTAAAAAATACATATAATAGATTACTCCAATAAATATGAGGGCTTGTTCTCTTATGAGAAAAAGTGCTTTTACTATTAAATTTGTCTTTTATCTCTGTCAAAAATTTTTCCATATAATTATTATAGACTGACAATACTAAAAGAAACATCGGCTCTCCAATTTGATATCGTAGAAGTTTTATTTTTCCCCCCTACCACTTCTTTAGAATTCTTATTCAAATAAACTTGCGTAATATTAACTCTATAAGGAATATTTTCCAAAAAGTTAATCGTCTGCATAACCTCTCTAAATGTTCCCTCAACTGTTAAGTCGAAAATAATTGTATTATTAGCTACTTTCGGCATTTCAATATTTTCAACAGTCACTTCAGAACCAATCTTAGGGCCAATTTCTTCTAGATAGCTAACAAAAGTATCAATCTTATTAGGATTTACAAAATGACTAATTATTGAGTCCTGTAATTCTTTAATCTCTGTAACTTGTTCTGCAAAAGATACAGCATTCTCTTTTTCTTTTGTCTTCTCAGCAAGGGTCACAAGAACAGCAGAAGCGTGTTCATTTTTATTCTGAATAACTTTCAATAAGAAAACAAGAATACAAATCACTGCAACCGTCGCTAGGATTGAAAAGACTAAAGTAAAAATTGTATGTGTTTTTTTCATATTAATTATTTCAGAGTTATAGAAATCGTAAAAATAAGGTTCGACTTTTCAAGGAAATCAGAAACAGGTAAATTAACTGAGGCAAAGCTTGGATTATTATCTAAGATAGTCTTGAAATTACGTAAAGTATCTCTATTTGATGCAACTCCATGAACTTCCAAAACTGAGACATATTCCGTTTTGACTTCACTAGGTGCACCATCTTCTGATGATGAAGCTGTCTTTATTTCTTTTTTATTAAAAATGATTTGCGAAAAGGTTATCCCGGCAATCCGACTCGATAGAATATTATCCAAAACATCATCACTAACTTTATAAGTAGGGGTTTTACTATTTAGGAGTCTGAGTTTAGAATTAATATCATTTGTAATTTGATCTATGTTCTCATTTGATAAGTTAGGATTCTCAGCATTAAATGCTTCAAGCTTACTTTCAACCAACTTTTCTTCCTGTTGAGATAAAAAGTATGATGGAAACAATAGCAGAGTAGAAATTACTCCCGTTAATGCAATAAGGTTTAATAGAATGATAGAAAATCTAAGACGGCGTTCTCTTAGAAGAAGTTTTTTCTCCTCCTCTGGTAAAACATTTATAACTGGTTGTGATTTATAATTGTAACCACCGAGAGCCAAACCCAAAACCGTTGCATAACCCAATGATTCTTCAAAGGGCATATTAGGAACTGAATTCTCTGTGTTTATAATATTTGTCCAGACGTTAGCGTTTTCTATCTTTATCTTCATGCTTAACTCTAGATAATCAGAAAGGCCTGCTAGGTTTGCATCCCCTCCGCAGAGTATAATGCGACTTATTTTTTCGTTTTTGGGATTATTAACATTATGAGTTTCCCAATACACACATTGTTTACTAACTTCATCTCGCAAGACAGAAATCCCATTCAAGATTGCGGGGAAAATATTTTGAGCTTTTGATCCTTGATTCAATCCATACTTATGTTTCATCTTTTCCGCCTCCTCAAAAGACAAAGAGAAATTCTTAGCGATCATACTCGTCAAATCTCTTCCTCCAATTGATAGTGTTGTCGTCAAAAAGACGCGTCCATTTTTGGAAATAGAAACTCCTGTTCTAGTATCTCCGAAATCAACTATCATGACTGCACCCTTCTCATCATCTGGAACAACCGCTCTAGCAATGGCTTGTGCTTCTATTTCAAAACAAAGTGGAACTAGTCCGACTTTATCAAATACAGATAGATAACTTTCCATTGTAGTACTTGCCATCGCAACAACTTCAATAAAAAGGTTCTGACCATCTTCAGAAATAATATCGTAATCAAAAACAGAATCAGCTGCTTTTAATGGAATATATTCTTCTATCTGTAGGAGTATCGTATCACATAGGTTTTCATCTTTTGTCTTTGGAATAGTCAGAGTGAAAAGATACATCTGTTCTTCTGGTAATGAAACCCGAATGAAATGAATATTTTCTCTACTTTTAATTCTCTCAAAGGCACGAATCAATTCTCCTTCATTTTCAATTTTACCAGAAACCACAACTCCTGCAGGAATTTTCTCTCTTCCATTTTTATGTAAACGAAGCCCAGAAGAAGTCGCAACGAGTTCTCCGTATTTAATAGATTTATCAGAAATGTCGATAGCACAAGAATTCATCGCCAAATATGATGGCGTAGGAAAGTAATGATTGTACAATCTTTTCATTGTATTTATATTATACGACAAACTGTGTTTATATAAAAGGGTCTAGAGGCTACTTATGGAATTTATAGCGTATCATTTTGAAAACAACAGGTAAAAAAGATATCACAATTATCAAGAAAGCAATCGGAACAATATATCTATCTGGATTTGGGATTATCCCTCCCAAAAAATATCCTGATAACAAAAGCGCAGTTACCCAAAAAATTCCACCAAAAATATTATAAGAAATGAATGAAAGATATTTCATATTCCCTATCCCCGCGACAATAGGAGCAAATGTTCTTATTATCGGAATGAAACGGGCAATGATTATTGTGGATTTACCATGTTTTTCATAAAAAATTTCTGCATCATAAAGACGTTTTTTCTTGAAAAAGAACCCCCTGTCTTGATCAAATAACTTACGTCCGTATTTTTTACCAGACCAATACCCTACACTATCACCAAGAATTGCTGCAATAATACAGCCGAGCAAAAGAATCCCGATATCTAGATATCCTTGTGAAGCAAAAATCCCCGCAGTAAATAAAAGAGAATCTCCAGGAAAGAAAAAGCCAAAAAATAATCCAGTCTCAGCAAAAACAACAAGAATTATCCCTATAATTCCAACAGCTTTGATAATAAAAATCGGATCGAGTAATTGCATCATAAAAAATTAACGAACGTGGCTTCCAGGATTAACCGTAACTTCTGGAACAAGAAAAACTGGGCGACCATCTATTCCATCTATAGCCATAAGCATTCCATTACTCTCATATCCTTTAATGTTTCTTGGTTCTAAATTTACAATATATAAGACTTGTTTGTTCAATAATACACTTGGGTCAGGATAATATTCTTTTATTCCAGAAATAATTTGTCTTAACTTCTTTTCTCCATTTTCATTTACTTCACCAAAATCTATTTGACATCGTAAAAGCTTATCTGTTTCTGGGACAGGTTCTATTTCTTTAATAGTCCCAACTCTCATATCCATTTTTTTAAATTCTTCGTATGGTACGTAATCGTTCATATTTTTAGTATATCATATCTTAAATTTAATTGACTTCTTCTTGATAACATTTCTCACAATAAACTATCTCTGGCCGATCTGGAGAATATGACGTCTCAAATATATTTGTGCAAGTATTTTCACCATGAAAATGATTAACTTCATTTTTGTACTTGCCGTCAATCGAACATTTTCCAGAGCATTCACAAGTCCTTTTATATAATTTACTTCTACTTCTTTGACAAATTCGATCATCACGACGACAATCAACACAATAACGTGGAAGTGGAATATTGTTCTGTTTTAAAAATTGAATTTCTGTTGGTATTATTTTATAAGCGCGTTTACATCCCCCACAAGAAATAATCTCATCAATAATATTATCTGGGATATCCTTTATATCATCTGGTATATCATCAGACTCTATCGTTGTTAAATATTCTGATTTTGGAATTTCATACCATTTAGCACCATAATTAATAATTTCTTCCTTAGAAAGTGGAAAATGTTCTGATGTAATCGTATCATTGTAGGCAAATGGAGAAAATTCTGGAGGAAAAAATTCTCCATATTTATACACTCTACCTTGTGCATCAATATAAGGCATCTCATCCATATGTTTCCTTATTTCATCGCGAAGTTTATAAAACTCTTCTTTCGTATACTTTTTATTTAGAATTACATACTCACCACTTCGTACACTGACGCAACCAAAAGTATGGCTAGCTTTATGTCCACAAAAAATACTGTATTCAAAATCCATTCCCCCATCCCAACATTCCACACCAAAACGAATTTGAGAGGATTCCCAACCTGAGGCCATTGATTCATAGACTAGTTCACTATTTTTTCCACTAACAGTAACATCCATGGAGTCTTTCAAAGATGGCATTTGAACATATTGAGCATATGACAAATCTTCCCCATTACGGACTAAATAACTGTGACGAACATTTTTTGAATGAGTGACATATTCTCCCGTGCACATAACATTTTTTACACCCTGAGAATATTTTACCGGATAATTTAACCAAAACTGTTTAGCTTTTTCTTTAATATTTTTAATTGATGACCACTTTGAAACTTCTAATGATTTTATTTTATTTTGGTATTCTTCCTTTGTGAATGGTTTATTGAAATAATAATATGTTTTATTACGTAAATTCACACAACCAAAACAATTTGTACATCCCTGACAATCTTTTGAAAACCAAACAGAAACACAATCTTCACATTGTGATGAAAAGTGTGTATCATAACACCTAGTTAACCAAAATGAGTTGTAACATTTCTCCGATTTTGAAATATGTGAATTGTCATAACAATTTTTACATGAATCTATCGCATTACCATAACAACAATCCTCACTATCATTTGTATTAAATAAAAGATAACAATCTTTTAAATCTGCAGCATTGCCAGAATATTCACTCCTGACCATATTTACAGCATCAATCCGTGGACGAGGAACTCTTTGGCTAAGTTCATTAAATTGAGCAAGAAATGATCTTGAACGATCAAAATCCATACCATAAGAAAAAGGATCCCAATTATCACTATTCCAATATTCGTCATTATAGATGGGAAAACCTGCTTCTAAAGGGAAAAGAGATAAAATAGGTTTACCAGTTATTGCATCCACATTTCTAAAAAGTTTTCTTTCATTACGGAACAGACATCTTCTTTGAAAACGACACTCCGGACACCAAGTTGGTGGTGGAACCTTTATTTTTTCATAAAACGAAAAATCGTCTGGTTCGATAGTGAAATCATTTTTACAGTTTTGACATATTTTTCTTTCTAGTTGGTATTCCATATTAATATATCTCTTGTTGATAACACTTTTCACAATAGACTATTTCCGGTCTGTCCGGAGAATAACTCGTCTCGAATTCATTACTACAACCTTCCTTCATACATTTACGATGCCATATTTTCATAGGTCCTTGAAGTTTTTGTATTTCACTAAGTCTGCAATAAAAACATTCCCTTGGTATCGGTATACTTCCTTTTCTATAAAGTTTTAGCTCCTGGACTGTAATTTTATAATTTCTCTGACAAGTTATGCATTTTAAGATTTCATCAACAATTTGATCTGGGACATCTTCTATTTTGTCTGGAATTTGTGTAGTTGTTTCTAAACCTTTTGTAAATTGTACTTCATCCTGCCATTTATAACCCAACTCAGTAGCTTTTGCTTTTGTCAAAGTATATTCATTTTGTGCGATAGTTTCATTGTAACCAAAAACAGAAAAATTGATTGGGAAAAATTCTCCATATTCGTTTGTTTCTTTCATATGTTTTATTAATTTATCTCTTAGTATAAAGTATTCTTCTTTCGTATATTGTTTATTAAAAATACAGTAAGAAGCTTTTTTTAGACCCACACAACCAAAAATATTCTCACAAGATTGACAGCTATCACTATAAAAAGTGTCAATACATTTATGACAATAATTCGTAAATGCAGCCAACCGAGAATTATCGGCATTGTTTGATTCATATGCTAGCTCATGTTCTCCCCCACTCAAACAGTCATAACTCTCTTTTACGGTATCACCTCTTTGAAAAAATCTCGAATTTTCAGAACGAATTGCAACAAAAGAATCTTTAGTATTTTTTGATTGCATTAAATATTCACCAGTACAGTCAACACAATTTTGTAAACTAGCATAACGATGAGGAAATTTCATAATGAAATCATTGAATTCTTTTTTAGCCTTTAAATAACCAGAAAAAGAATTGAGCTGGTAAGAATTTAATATTTCTTGATATTCTTGTTTTGTATATTGCTTATTTTTTATGCAATAACTTTTATTGCGAAGACCATAACATATTAAACAATTGTTACATCCACGACAATCAAAACAAAAAATACTATCAAAGATTCCAGATGATCTATATGTATATTTACAATTATAACTATTATCTACAAAGATTGATGAGTATATGCTTCTACAATTTTCTAAAAGAATATTTGAATCTATTGTGTCCTTCGCATTTACACAAAAAGATGAATACATGCAATTTTCTACCTTCCAAGAATTAATAACAAAATAGCAATCCTTTCCTTGAGCAAAATAATTTGTATATAAACAATTAGTGCTAGCAATATTATTATCATTTAGAATTGCTAATGATGGGGTTTTATTAAGAAGTGATAAAAATTGTTTAAAGAATGATTCTGAAAAATCAATATCTCGATTATAATCTTTGGCGCTCCAAGTATCACTCCACCAACACTTTGGACAATATATAATTCGTTTTTTATCTTTAGAGTAAATAGAAACTATATTACTTTCACATAAATCACATTGACGACTATAAAAACAGGAATCATTTCTCCATGCCATTCTGCGAAGCATACGACATTCCGGACACCAAGTTGGTGGTGGAACCTTTATTTTTTCATAAAACAAAAAATCATCTGGTTCAATAGTGAAATCATTTTTACAATTCTGACAATTTCTTGTTTCAGATTGATATTCCATGAATTAATTTCGATTATTATTACGGTCTAAATATCTTTGTAATATAAATGTCGCCGCCTTTGAATCATCTTTTTCTTTTCTTTCTATTTTTATTTTTTTGGCAATAAAAACATTTTTTGATTTTTGTTCCCCAGAATAGCTACTTGTCATAAATTCTTTTTCATAATAAATAGGAAGTTCAAGCTCTCCTTCTAAATTTTGTTTGAATTCTTCAATACTACCCATAATCTTATTTGGCTTTCCCGATAAATCAGTTGATTTACCCAAAACAATCGCCGAAACCTCTTCATGTCCACATATATTGTGGATGCTATCTATCAATTCCAAGTCATTTTTGACTATTTTATAAGGAAAAGCTATCTGTCCTTCGTCATCAGACATAGCTAATCCTACTTTTTTACTACCATAGTCTATACCCAAGAATTTCATATATTCAAATACTATCATAATTGCCTAAAAAGATACATTTGTTATAATTTACGGTATGGATCCCGTTAGAAGTTATACATGTGATTCGAGATAACGAGGATACATCAAAATATTAGTGATTTTTTGATATTATAAATTAATTAATGTACGGGAATCTAAAGATTCCCTACTTCTAACGGGATGGATATATTTTTACAAGATCATAGTTTGTTTCTACTTATTATAACTATCGTTTGGGTTCTACCTTGGAAAGCTTATGCTCTATGGACAGCAGCACGAAGAGCTGATAAAAAATGGTTTATAATCATTTTAATATTAAATACATTAGCAATTCTGGAGATATTCTACTTGTTCTATATAGTAAAGAAGACTCCAAAAGATTTAGCCCGCTTAATAAAAAGACATCTCTAATCAAAAATGGACCGCGAGGTCCATTTTTGCTTTTTCCTCGCTGTTTTAAAAGCTTGAAAAAAAGGTCAAAATAAGGTAATGTGAAAAACATACGGAGGCGTCGCATAGTTGGTCTAGTGCACTTGTCTTGAAAACAAGAGTGCCGAAAGGCACCGTGAGTTCGAATCTCACCGCCTCCGCAATAAAATAATGAACCCGATGTGAAAACATCGGGTGATTTATTTTATGGGAGGCGGTGAGATTCGAACCGAGCCCCGACGAAGTCCGCGTAAGCGGCCGGGGCGAGTGGGGGTCGAGCGAGTGAGATATTTTATGAGTTTACGAAATAAAATATCCACGAGAGTGACGATTCTCACCGCCTTTTGAGTCGAAGCCGAAACATGTACTCATGATCTCACCGCCTCCCCCGTATAGACTTAGTAACTCGTGACGATTCTCACCGCTTATATGTAATCGGCGAAAAGCGTAATCGCGGTCTCACCGCCTTTTGAGTCGAAGCCGAAACATGTACTCGCAGTCTCACCACTTAATCTTTCCTTTTCCTTTCTCCTAATATACAATTTAAAATATGAAGATATCAGTTTTAATTATCGCCCACAATGAGGAGAAACATATTGCAGAATGTATAGAATCTATTCTTAGCCAAACAAAAAAACCAAATGAGGTCATCCTGATTGCTCACAATTGTATAGATAAAACTATTGAAATTGCAAAAACATACCCTATTAATGTAGTTACATTTGATGGAACTCCAGGTATTGTAAACGCTAGATTAGAGGGATTAAATCATATCACCGGAGATGCCATACTTTGTATAGATGGAGATTCATTGGCTTCAAATAATTGGATTGAGATTATGACCAAAACATTGAATAATAACGTCCTAGTTGGTTCTTATATAAAATATAGAGGCACATTCTTTGGTGATTTATCTAATATATGGAACAAATATTTTTGTGTATCAAAAAATAAAAGAGCGACTAGGTGGATCTGGGGAGCAGGTTTTGCTTTTTGGGGAAAAGACATTGAATTAATTAAAAAATATTTAGAAGAAAGTATAATTCTATCAAGTAAATTAAATCTATCTAGGAATCCAGATGATTATTGGCTTACTTTATTTATGAGTAAACATGGCAATCTTGAGGTAACTAATAAAACCTTTGTTATATCGAATACAAAGGAAATTTCTCTAAAAACAATGAGGATGAGAAATAAAGAAAACCTTCGAAACGGTAATATAATTAGAAAATATTTGTCTTGATTAACCCTTTTCCCTTTTTCATGTTAAAATACAGTATATGGAATCCCGTTCAAAGCCGCGGTCGCAGAAAAATGACGGGAAATGTTTGTAAAATATTATTTATTTAACTTAAGTAGATTAAAGTTGGTTTCAAAACTGACCGCGACCTGCTTCGAACGGGATGGAATCATTTTTAAAGGCAGATATATTTTTCTTTATTACTTCTATTTGTGTAGTCATTATCACCGTAGTTCTTTTGGTCGCTGGTATCTATTTTATAAGAATGATAAGAAATTTTTATAAGATATCAAAAGTTTTGAGAAATTGTACTGAAGATGCTGGTGAGGGATTACAAGACTTGGGACACCAGATCAGGCAGAGTCCCCTATTCACTTTTATCTTCGGTAAAGAAAAAGAGAAAAAAGAGTCAGAGAGACATTCAAAAAAGACAATCTAACAATCATTTATAAATTATTAATTAATAAAAAATAATACCTGTCCCGTTAGAAATTCATCAGACGGAAAAGATATTATTAAAATAATCAGTTGTTTATTTTTATATATAAGTATTTATAGGTAAAGATAGTACAATTTTTAATGGGATGGCAAAAAAAATACAAAATAAAAAAGGGTCAGGAGTTAAAAAAGCATTAGCCGTCGGAGCAGGAATTGCCGCATTAAGTGCAGCTGCTTATGTCCTATTTGGACCAGAAGGTAAGAAGAACCAAAAAGCTATTCGTAGCTGGGCAGTAAAAATGAAGGGCGATATAATAGAGAAATTTGAAGAGGCAAAGGAACTAACCGAACCAACTTATCACAAGATTGTTGATGAAGCAGAAGCTAAATATGCAAAGTTACAAGGAGTAGATAAAGAGGAACTCAAAAAAACAGTAGCTGAAATAAAAAAGCATTGGAAAGCAATTAAGAAAGAGGCAATGGGACATAAAAAGGCTCCTACAAAAAAGAAAAAGTAGATATGACAAGAAAAGAGCTATTAAGATAGCTCTTTTCTTTCTTTATAAACCAAATGTTGTATAATATATAATATGGATCCCGTTCGAAGTTATACATGTAATTCAAGACAACGAGGATACATCAAAATATTAGTGATTTTTTGATATTATAAATTAATTAATGTACGGGAATCTAAAGATTCCCTACTTCGAACGGGATGGATCCCGTTCGAAGCCGCGGTCGCAGGAAAGTAACGGGAAAATGTTTGTGAAAATATTATTTATTTAACTTGAGCAGATTAAAGTTAGTTTCATAACTGACCGCGACCTGCTTTGAACGGGATGGATGAAATTAAATTAAATACAATTGAATGGTCTGTACCAGAATATTCACATAAAGAACGTGGTAATGACTGGTTCTGGGCTGTTGGGCTTATTACTATAGTTGCTTGTGGTATAGCAGTTTGGTTACACAATTATGTTTTTGCTATTTTTCTTTTAGTTTCTGGCGGTTGCTTAATTTTATTTACTATCAGACATCCCCAAGATTTAACTTATACAATAGAAACAAGAGGTATCATAATGGGAAAAGACTCATACTCCTGGAAAAGAATAAAAAGTTTTAATATCAAAAATAAAGAAGGAGAACCTTTTGATAGACTATTAATTGAAACAAATAAATACTTTCTTCCGATTTATACAATTTTCTTTCCTAAAGAGATGGAGGGAGAAATAAAAGAAGAACTTTTGAAAGTAATTCCGAAGTCAGAGATAGAAGAGTCAGGATCAATGCTGTTTGCAGAAAAGTTGGGGATGTAAAGGAAAACCGCCTGGGAGGGCGGTTTTCCTTTACATACTTATAAGAGATTTTTATTACCCGCAATAAGATTTCTACTAAAAAACATGACTTCTTTACCTACAGTTCCATTTACAAGACTATACCTTAAATTATAAGTATATCGTTCATATCCATCATAAAGGTCTGTAATTTTTTTTACATTATCATAAGAAACTATCCATCTAGGTTTGGAAATGCCTTTTATTGTTTTAGCAACTAATACATGGTCTTTATATGTGTAATGATTTACATATAGTTCTTTACCCTTTACATAATACGGTGGATCAAAATAAATTAAAGTATTTTCAGATAATTTACTTGAGATATGATTTATAAGATCTATCGCGTCTAAATTATAGATTTCAATATTCTTATTATATTTTCCAATCAGTTTAATTCTTTCAATTAATCTTTTTTTATCGAAGCGACTATTAATTTTCCATTTACCATTTTGCTTTAAACCACCAATCGGACCACTAGAAATAATTCCTGAGTAATTTGTTCTATTTAGAAAGAAAGTCGAAAAACCAACATTAAATAAACTCTCATTTTTTTTATTATTTTGTATTTTTTTTTGTTCATTCCAAACCTTCATATTTATTGGTGTTTTCTCTATCTTTTTACAAAAATCATCTGTTTTTTTTAAAACACAAAACCAAAAAGCATAAATAGATCTATCATAATCATTTATAATGATTTTTGAAACTTTACCTTCAATAAGCAACGATAAAGCAACAGATGCCCCACCAGCATATGGTTCAACATACACACCCCCTTCAAGATTATTATTAGCTACTATACTCTGGACAAATTCTGAAACTTTATTTTTTCCCCCTGGATAGCGTAATGGTGAATAGAAATTCATATTTTTTTATTGGATTTATTATATTTTTTAGCTATATCTGCCCATAATATCTCAAAAAATTCCTGTAAATCATCCCACTTAGATATTAGGTCAAGAGGCCCAGGGTTTGTTTTAAAAGAATGAACATATTCATGAAAATTTTCAATCGAAAGAATAGATCCTTTCGTCGCAACCTTTCTAATATTAGTTAGTTGAGAGGTCACAGCTATATTATGTTTTTCTAAAAAATCAGAGACAATAGTAATTTTACCAGAAAGTTTAGTCTTATTACTGAAAGTTACTCCATTTTTTGATGCATAACAATCAAGACTTGTTTCAAGAAAAACTCTAAACAATACTGCGACGGCATTTATGGCAAGATCAAGCTGAACAGATCTAAGTTCATAGTAGATATTATTAAGTCTTGGTTCATGTATTTGGAGAACACAGCTTGGCGGTATAAGTACATTTCTTGCAATAGATCTTGGAATACTTTTGGGTTTATGAGTTTTTGTTCCACCAGAAGGAACGAGTGCCGTAATTTTCGTTAATTTAGGTTTAGTATTAAAAAGATTTTGCATAAACTTTATAGAATCATCAGTGTGATAAACTTCTTTGACTGCTATATCGTCTACAATTATCTTATCAAATAATATATTAAGACGATCAATCACGTCTTTCTTCTTGGCAACCAAAACAATCTGGCTATTTTTTATCCCTATACCTAGATATGATCTTGATTCTGGGTTAGACAAGATACGATTGATAGTAGAAATCTTAAGTGTCTTTGTGTTGATATGTTCTTTTGTTTCATCTTGTAATAAATTTATTATCTGCATCGCTGGAGAAATTTTTCCATTAAATTTATAATCAAAACGTTCTTTCCCAGCAGGGTCCCAGTCGTCTTGTCCAACACCACTATTTTTACCAGTGTGATCTAATTTGATCCATTCTGATGCTTCTTTCTCGTTTGCGTATATAAAACAACTAACTTTATTAGGTATATTTTTATATTCTTTTATAATTTTTAAAAATTTATTTCTCAATATTTGATCTTTGACTAGCGAGGGATCATTCAAACATTTAATAGCTGTTATTCTTCTATTCCCATCCAGAACAAGGAAAAGGTTTTTCTTTATTTCTAAAACTCTTAAATCTTTAGCTCTATCTAATCCATATTCTAAAATATGTCTTGCTAAAACAAGAATCTCTTCTCCTTTCACTTCTAACATCAAATCAATTGCTTCGCTTTGGTTGTCAACCGAATCAAAACGATAATTTTCATGATTAACTATAAGTTTTTCTATTTCTATTTCTTTTCTCATAGACCTTAATTATCACTCTTTTTTGTTAAATAATCAAGAATTTTGTCAACTATCTAACTTTATAGGTTCAGTATATCCCTATTTGTTATTGCAAAAATAATGACATATAATATTAAGCGTAATGCGAATTAGTATTATTACTCTGAATTGTTTTTATAATATCACAGGCAATAATTCCTCTAGAGTTATGTCGATATTATTTGAAATCAGTAAATTAAAGCCGGATATAATTTGTTTACAAGAAATTGCCTCACATAAACAAACCAGAATATCTAAGAAGGCGCTAAAAACGCTTGGGTATAATGTATTCTCCACACCCGGTATTATCTTTAATAGAGGTGGTCTTGTTTTTGCATCTAAATTTCCAATCGAAAAATACAAATACACAAAATTTAAAAACCAAGGTAAATTCTTTTCTTTTCAAATAACCGATAGAATTCTTTCTAAAGGATTTCAAAGAATAGAGCTTATAATTAATTCTAAAAAGATATCAGTTTATAATACTCATATTATTTCAAGATATAATGAATCATCAGAGAAAGAAGAAAAAATACAGGAACAACAATTAGATGAATTGGCTGAAGAAATCAGTGGCGACAATAATGATTATAAAATGTGTCTAGGGGATTTTAATGTAAAATCTTCAGGAAATTGTTACTTGAAATTTATTAAAAATACCAACTTAGTTGATAGTTTAGGAGAAAATCTGGTTACCTTTTCTTCAAAAAACTCCCACGTTAATGAACGATTTGGCATGGACTTTGATTCAAGAATTGACTATATATTACATTCTAGCAATATAAAAAACGTCGGAACAGAAATTATATTTAAAGACCCACTAAACATAGACAACAAAATTGAACAAGTTTCTGATCATTTTGGAATCTATTCTCATTTAGAAATTTAAAAGGATTAATTGAACGCTTCGCGTACGTTATCTATGTGGTTAAAAGTTCAACGGCAGGACCGCGAGTACAAAAAAAGAGTCAACATTTCTGTTGACTCTTTAAGGGTATAAATACCCCCTATTTTTTCTCTTCTTCCAACCAACCCTGATCTTTCAATGCCTGACATTCTCCGCATAATTCTTTAGGAACATTTGGGGCAGGTGTGTAATTCTCTGGTAGTGTGTCAGATAATCCCGCACAACTTTTGCAGTAGAAATACATTGGCGAACCAGCGTGCAACATTGCATTATTGATCTGTTCTTTTGTTGAATTTTCTTCGCGTCTTTTTGCTAAAGCAGCAAGAGCAAATTCTTTCCCCTTTTTCGTCGTTAGAGTTTCCATAATTCATATTTATATTTGTGAGTTCTTATTTCTCATACATTATAATTTAAAAGAGAGGTTGTCAATATAAACCCCGGCAGGACCGCGATTACGCTTATCGGTCATTACATGACCAGTATACCTTTTCGAAATATTTGTCCCTAAAGACAAATATTTAGCGAAAAGGTTTTCGATTCCTGCACGCGAGTAAAGCAGTTTACTCGCTCGGGGTCACAAATTAAAAAAGCGCCTTTTCAAGCGCTTTTTTAATTTGTGACCCCGGCAGGAATCGAACCTGCATCATAACTTCCGCAAAGTTACGTCCTATCCATTGAACGACGGGGCCAGTTTATTTTAATTTATCTTTCAAATATCTTCTTCCAGCTGCACTTTTCCAATACTTTTCTTTCTTCAAAGCTTGTTCTAAACTGGAACACTCTTCAAAATACACAACATCGTAGGGAATATATTTTTTAT
>Ga0209373_10003311_pt1 | contig 15051 bp, 11 predicted proteins | sample Higcelweek5metaG_FD_187173 | JGI IMG/M metagenome (GOLD analysis project Ga0209373, IMG submission 187173) | Freshwater pond sediment microbial communities from the University of Edinburgh, under environmental carbon perturbations - High... | ecosystem: Environmental > Aquatic > Freshwater >...
TGTCTTCTCTGGTAAAAGTATACATATTTTTCATAAATTGAAAGGTAATAATGTAATTGTTTTACGAGTTTTGATTTCTCTAGAAAATCGTAAAACAAATGAATATGGTCATACCATATTCAAAAAAGTTTTTTTTTCAAATTTATCTTCAAAAATACTAAATTTAGGCTTTTTTGTGCTTTTTTCTCTGTCTATTATGGACGGATGCTACTTCTTTAGTGATGTAGGCTCCGATAATGAGGTAGAGAGTATAACTGGTAGCTGATTCTTCAAAGATATGGGTGAAATTTGCCATAAAGAGAATGGTTATAAATGAGACAAAGATACCAATGGAGAGGAAATCACGTTTGTGTTTAGTAATCTTCCAAAGAGTTACAATCAGCATGATAATAACTGAGAGAAAAAGACTGATTCATATAATTCATTGTTCAAGAAGAATTTGGACATACCAGTTTTCAGGCAAGAATTTTTGGACTCAGTCAGACAAAGTCGTGTCTGTTGAAGTTGCAAGTTGACTTGCTGGTCAGGCTATACCAAGTCAAAACCCAATGGGATTGTGCCAAAACATATCGAGAGAATCCACCAAATTGTTGACTCTCCCAAGAATTGCTTCGGGGTGTAAGAAAAGAGCTCTTTTGACATAGAGAATCAAAAAAAGCATAAAAGCTAATCCTCAGGCGGTGATAGAATAATATATTGGAGGAATTTTCTTTTGAAAATGAACAGTAATAGTAATATAGCCAAATGCGACACATCCAAACAAAAAACCGAGCATACTTGTCTTAGTAAGTGAAAGAAAAATGGCTAAGACTACAACCAATGTAGGAAGCCCTACTCCGAGCAATAATTTTTTTCGAGTGTCGAACTTTTGTAGTGCATACCCAAGGTAGATGAAGAAAAATACTACCAAAAATACACTTCCACGAATAGGGTCTCAAAAACTTCACTGAAAACGATGGTGTCCACCTGTCACATTTTGAGAAAATGAGATACAACTGTTGGCTTCGTATGTTGATGGAGTTTTACTGAATCCCAAGAGGTCAGTTGAACTTTCAATGTTTCCAAAAACAAACCAAGGGAGGAAGATGATAAGCATCACCCCAATGCTAGAAAATACTGCTTGGAGAGTAAGCTCAAAGTGTTCATGGATGACATTTAGGTAGAGTCCTATTATGAGACAGAAGAAGAAAAATACATCATATTTAAAGCCTAATATAGAAGAAATATGGATATCAAAGAGGGGGAAGAAAATAAAGACAAAAGAACATATTATAAAAGCTAAAGTCACCCCCAAAAGACTGTTATTTTCTAGCACCTTCCGAAATTTTCCGTGGTATTGTTTTGTAATCTGGATGAGAGTCATTCCAAGAAGAAACACAACTACGATTTCTTTCCAAAATCTGAGTATGTCAGTGTCTATTCACATTTTACATTTTAAATAAGTGATGGCTATAGCATGAAAGGGCAATAAAAAGATAAAGACTGCGACAAACCATTTCATAAGATAATGTGTTAGGATATATAAAATGTCTCAGATATATGTATTGAGTTTTTTGTTACTATTAAGCCAAGAAGCTGAGTCAATGAACTTTAGATCATTGTTATCGGGTTTTAGATATTTCTTTGCTTCTTTACATTGTCAACAGTGGGCTTTCGCCATTTGCTCATGTAAGATGTTTCATTGTTATATTATATTCTATGGTTGATAGTAACAACTTTTTTTTTGTATTCACGACTTTTCCTCTAAAAGATAATGAAGTGGAAGATTTCTTCTCATAGATTCCTGCGGAGGCAGGAATGACAATAATTTTTCAGCTTCACTTTTCACTTTTAACTATTCACTATCCTCTACGCCCCTACGATTTCACGAATAGACTGTTCAAAACAATCTTGATGGAAATTTTCTGCATGGTTGATAATCTTTTCAAATACGTATTTTCCAAGTCCCACTTCACGGTCAAAAGTGATAAATTTGGAGACAAAATCTCCTCAGTTTTTGTCATAGAAAAAGTCTCCTGTCACTTTTGGGAGCATGGTTTCCTTGAGTCCACCACCATAGTAGGCGAAGACAGGCTTTCCAGCAGCAAAGCTTTCGATTGGAACGATACCAAAATCTTCTTCTCCACAAAAGATGAGACTTTTTGCATTTTGTAAAAGGTAAATCAGCTCTTCTTCGTCTTTTCTTCCTACAAATTTGATATTGGAAGTGTTTGGAGGAACCATATTTTCTAAGATTTCTCTATAGTTTCCATCTCATACAATTACGAGATTTTTATCGGGCATCTGAGTGAACGCATGCAGAGCAATATCGACTCTTTTAAACTCAGTGAGGGCAGAGATGATGATGGTATAGTTGGAAAAAGGCAGATCAAACGCTTTTTCCATGGGAGTTTGAAAACGACGAATGTCAACATTTGGGTATACGACTTGTGAGTCAAGATGGTAGTATTTTTTGAGTCTTTGAGCTACATTAAGAGAATTTGCAAGGGTGATGTCATGTCTTTGACTGGCTTGATAGTCCCACATCCTGAGTTTATAAAGAATAGAATTTAAAAGCCATCTCTTAATTCCTGTATTCCATTTGATTTCTTTTTTGTATTCATTGGTCCGATCCCACATGTATCTTGCAGGAGTATGATAGTAGATAATGAATTTTGTTTCTGGTTTGGTAATAGCTCCGTGGACAAAAGCAGAATGAGAAGCAATGACTACATCATATTCACTCAGGTCAAAGCTCTCTACTGCTTTTGCCATAAAGGGGAGACAGTATCTTTGATTTCTGAAAAGTTGGTAGATGTTTTGTGTGTTTTTCGCCGTATGGATTTTTTCTTTTGGAAACACGCTCCCAACCTTTTCTTCATCGTACATCAGAGTGTATATAGGGGCATTGGGGTACATAAGCATCAATTTTTCGAGTACTTTTTCAGCTCCTCAGAGTTTGACGAGTAAATCGTGAATCAGGGCAACTTTCATACAAAAGGGGGTTAATAGATGAGAAAAAACAGTCACTTGAGCGAAAAAATGGCGGATTTTATCATTCTCCTGAGACGTTGTAGTATATCTATATTCCAAAATGCTCTTTTGTAAAGAAAAAATAAAATTGAATTTTTTTCTAAAATCGCTATTATTTTACAAAAGGTTCACACTCCTCCATCTGTGAACACTCGATAATTATAATAAATATGCTCAAAAAAATCCTCTTACTTCTGTGAATTTGGTTGTGTTTTCTCAGTTTTTATACATGAGTTTTCGCATCAGGAACATCAGTTGATATGACTTCAACCGATTTTATGGTTGATACCTCCAACTTTACGGTTTCTAAAAGTGATATGATTCAAGCTACTGCTACTGATACGATGAATACTGTACTAGGGACCCTTATCAAAAAGTTTTTGATCGGTCTTGGAATTCTATCTTTGGCAGTGATGAGCATTTGAGCAGGCTATATGATTATTCCCTCGTCGAGTGATGAACTCAACAACAAAGGAAAATTTATGTTTAAAATGGCACTTATTTCCTTGGTAGTAGCGCTCAGTTCGTATTATATTGTTAACCTCGTCGCTTATTTCCTCTATGAATGAGATTCTGGAAATAGTAGCAATACTGTTGAAATTGGGGTAAATGAGTAATGTTTTTACTTTTAATACTATAAAAAAATGTTTAATAAGATTTATTTTTCTTTCATGTGATGGTCTTTGTCACTTCTCAATACTATTGCCGCTGATATGTGAAGTCAGGTTTGTGATAGCGGATTACCAGGGTGTAAAACCAACATCACTTCAGATGAAGGTTTTTTTGACTATATGGGAAATATCATTTCTCAACTGATTCTTTATGTTGCGGTCTTTTCTGTGATTGCAGTAACTGCTTCTGGAATTATGTACATGCTTTCTATGTGAGAAGATGCCAAGGCTACAAAAGCAAAAAAATGGATTATGTGGTCTTTGGTCGGACTGATACTTTCCGTTACTGCTTGGAGCATTATCAATCTCGTCAATGGTTTACAACTAAAATAATATAATTATGAAACTCTTTTATACTTTTATGTGACTGATTTTTTCTTCTCTCTGTGTGTATGCAAGTGAGGGAGTGAATTTGAAAGAAGATATGATTCCAACAGATAATACACTTGGGCTCACAGGAGAAGGATTTTCACCATTGGATCAATTGATAGCTTTTGTGAAAAATTCATTGTTTGATCTGCTTTGGATTCTTTGAGTTGGGATCTTTCTCTATTTTTGATACCGTCTTATCACCGCTCGTGGAAATGCGGATGAACTCAAAAAAGTTATGATGGCATTTCTCTATGTGGTCATAGGACTGGCAATTATACCACTGGCTTTGGTTGTAGTACGAATCGTGTCTTCATTAAATTTTTAATACTAATCTACATGAAAAAAATATTCTTTTTTTTTGTTGCGACTTTTTGTGCAAGTCTAATATTTCTTTCTTCTGTTGATGCAGGGACGGGGTCTTCTAATTGTCATTATACCGAAGGTGCAGATTTGGGGGGGTTTCTTAATGATTGTCAACCAAGTACAGTAGTTGGGGGAGATAATATGACTTTAGAGGATGGTCTGAGAACGAAAGTAAAAACATGGATTTCCAACGCGGCAGTTATACTCTGAGTACTTGCGGTTTGAGCACTCGTATATGCTGGAATGTTGATGCAATTTTCTGCCTGAGAAGATGATAAAACCAACAAGGCAAAAAAGATTATTATACGTACTCTTCTGTGAGTATTGGTACTTATCTCTGCAGGAGCTATCATCTACTTAGTTATTAATGTTATGTTTGGATTATGAGTCAAATAGAAGAGCATTCTACAAGTTGAGATTTGAAATTGGCAATCGTTTCGTTTGCTATATTTTTTGTTTTCTTCTTTTTTACATTCTCATATTTTTTCCCTCCTGTAGATCCACTTTCTAGCCGAGACTCTACCAAAGAAGTTGATTTTTCTACTGAGGAAGACCCGTCTGATACATTTACTCCTCTTGCGGAGGATGTGACAGAGGAACCAGACCTCTCTGTGTCCTCCTCTCTTGATAAAGAAAGTATTATTGCAGAAAGAAACAAAAAGATTGCACAACTGGACAAACAACTTCAACAAGAAAAAAATCAAAGAGATTCTATTCAATTAGCTTCTTCATATACGACACAAATCCCTCATAAAGAAATTGCTCAATTGATGCGAGATAAACTACAAGATCAAGAGCTTCTAGTCGCTTCTCGTGTACATTTTCTTTATGACCCCGTTACATATGAACAGGAAATGATGGATTCTGGAAAGCTAGATATTCTCAGTGTAGTATTACATTCGACTATATTTTCTCAACTAAGTAACTCACTTCAATTGATATTTTTTCAGTCTCGAAACGATGTTAGAGCAAAATTTAAAAATTGAGGAATCCGTCTTTTTGCTCCCCATTTGCTTTCTGGAGAAGAATTGGTTAGTGTAGTTATTCACGAGATGGGGCATTTTGTTGATGTACAAATCTTGAATGATGGTCTTTTTTGAGACAAAAGTTTAGATTTTTATTGATACAGTTGGGAGGTAACCAAGGTAATGTCAAAATGACAAATCCCCGCCAACTTTGTATCAGGTTATGCTATGACCAACAAATACGAAGATTTTGCAGAGAGTTATGTTTTTTTTGTGCTTCATAATAGACAATTTCTCCAAAAAGCATCAGAAAATCCAGTTCTTCAAAGGAAATATGATTTTTTTATCAAGAATGTCTTTCGTTCAGGGGAATTTCAAGATACTGACTTCACCAAAGAGGGAGAAGAGAAGGATTATTATTGGGATATTACCAAAATAAATATAAATTTAGAAAAATTTTTGGAATATTTGGAAAAATGATTATAATGTCCTTTGAAATTCTATTTTTCATTCTCTTTCATATCATTGATAGTTCTTGCAAAGTTATTTAGAAATTTTCTAAAAACTCAGGTTTTATGATTTTTAATAATGATAGAACATTTCTATTGTTTTTTAAATCTGTCATGCGTATCATTTTTTGATAACTTTTTGGCCCTATCAAACAAAAATCTTCTTTTGTCCTCCCGTCAGTAATGGGGCTATTGTCTTTTGAATACAGATATCAAAGTATCATGGAAAGGAATATTTTTTAGATTGATTTTGGGTTCTTAATTTATTCAACTATCAAAATGCTTGTTGTGTTTTTGATTTATGCATTCTTTTTTCAAAAAAGTCATTTTGTTTTGTTGAAAACATGAGGGGCAAGATATGTTTTAGTAATTTTATTTTATTTATTTATTTTTCAGACTTTATGCAAAACGATTTTTTAAACGAACTCGACAAAGAGCTTTCTCAAGGACAAGTGCCACACGAAAAAACTCAAAGACCAGAAGGGAAAACATCAAAACCTCATTTTCAAAAGGTTCAACCTACTTGAACTTCAAAGGCTCCACAAATTCAAGAATCTAATCAAGATCAAGGATGATTTGATGCTTCCCAAAATGAAGATGAACTCCTTAATCATTCATTTCAAAACCTTAGACAGAATTCATTTCTCAATTTTCCAGAAGTAAAATTCTATCTTCCGACCCTCAGACAAGGATACACTCGTTGTATTCCTATTGGGGGAAATAACGAAACAGGAGCAAAAAATATGAATTTCTTCCAGTATGGAGAAGAAATTTTGCTTGTTGACTGTGGAATACAATTTGCTGAACCAGATATGCTAGGGGCAAACTATTCGATTCCAGATATTAGTTTTTTGATTCAATATAAAAAGCAAATTAAAGGTTTAGTGATTACTCATGCACACCTCGACCATATCTGAGCACTCAAACATATTCTTCCTGCCCTCGATTTCCCAAAAATCTATGGAACAAGACTGACTATTGGAATTATTAAAAAAGGACTCGAAGAACACAAACTTCTTCCGTATTCTACTTTTCAAGAACTCGATGGAGACTCCAATCAAACTATAAAAATAGGAGAAAATTTTTCTTGTGAATTTTTTAGAGTCAATCATTCAGTTCCAGACTGTGTGGGGGTCTATATCGAAACCCCTGGAGGATGTAGAGTTGTCCACACAGGAGATTTTAAAATCGATTTCGCTCCAGAAATCGACAAACCAGCGGATCTTTCTCGTATCGGAGAGTTTGGAAGAAGAGGAATCACTCTCTTTCTCTCTGATTCTACGGGATCGACAAGAAAAGGCTTTTCTACCTCAGAAAAAGAAATTTGAGCGACTTTGGATAAAATTATTGCTCACCATACTCAATGAAGACTTATTATTACTATTTTTTCTTCATGGATTTCAAGAGTGCAACAGATTATTAATGCGTGCGAATCGTACGGAAAATGTATTTTTCTCTCTGGAAGAAGTATGATAGAAAATGTTGCTATCTCAAAAGACCTTGGATACCTCAAGGCAAAACCATGAACGATTAAAAAAATGTCACCGAAGACGACCGAATGAATTCCACTTGAAAGACAAGTGATTATCACTACGGGAAGTCAAGGAGAAGAATTTTCAGCGCTCTCTCGTATGGCAGAAGGAAAACACAATAGTGTTGAAATTATGCAGGGAGATACTATCATCTTTTCTTCAAGTATTGTCCCATGAAATGAAAGAAGTGTCGTTGGGGTGATCAACAAACTGATTCGTCTTGGTGCCAATGTAATTACCAAAGATGACCGTGAAGTACATACAGGAGGACATGCATTCCAAGAAGAACAAAAAATTATGCTTAATCTCGTACAACCAAAATATTTCTTACCAGTCTATGGAGACCTTTATTTTCGTCATGTTCACAAAACTACAGCGATAAGTATCGGAATGAAAGAAGAAAATGTGCTTATGCTTGATAATGGTCATATAGTAGACTTCGCGCCAGATGGAAAGGTTTTTCGTTCAAAAATTAAAGTTCCAGTGCAAGATATTATTATCGATGGACACGGAATCGGAACTGCTACGAGTCATGTCATCCAAGCGAGAGAAAAAATGATGAACTCATGAGTATTGGTTATAGTCTATAAAGCTGACGCCAAAACAAAAGCACTTCTAGGATCTATTAAAGTCGAATCTAGAGGTTTGGTATACGTAGATGAAGCAAGAATTATCCATAAGATGATTGTCAAAAAAGCGAAATCTGTATACGAAAATACAGTAAAAGACGTACCAGAAATTGAAGAAAAAGATTTGATGAAAATTATCAAAACTGATATTGAATCATTTTTGACTCAAAAGATTGATCGTGCACCTATGGTCATTCCAATGATTATGGAAGTATAATATTTTTTTGAAGAGACAATTCTTGAATTGTCTCTTTTTTTACACATGAAATCATAATATGTATTCTACTTGTTATTCAAGAAATGATATTTTTTTTTGACAAAGATTTTTTTTTTCATACAATACTCGGGCTTTTGATGTTTTTTGAAAAAGGCCGAGAAACACTCAAAATACTCTTCCTGAATTATGCGGGAAAACTCATATTATTACTCATTAAATATTAGGCTATGTTGGCAAAATTAAAGAAAAGAAAAAGACTTAGAGTGCACGGTTTTCTTTCAAGAAGCAATACTCCAGGAGGAAGAAAAGTACTCAGAGATAGAAGAAGAAAAGGAAGACATGAACTTACAGTTTCTTATCCAAAAAGATTTCAAAATGTAAGAGGAAAAGCAAAACTACACATTATTGCTGGGGGAACTGCAAAACCTGCAAACTTTGATGGAAAAGGAAATTATATTGTCCGTTCAAAATAGTTTTTGACGCACATTTTCATGTTGAAAAAAGAATATAGAATGCAAGAACGAGAAGTGAAAAAGGTTTTGAGATGAAAAAAACCTTTTTTTTCTTATGGTCTCACAGCTTTGGAATCTGATAATCGTCTTGGTAATCCGAGGTTTGCGATTATTATAGGGGGAAAGTCAGTTAGCGGGAGTGTTGAGAGAAATGTTTTTCGTAGACTTTTTTATATAACCGTAGCTCCTTTTCTACAAAAACATCATTCCCAGTCCAAGGATATTATATTTATAGTCAAAAAACAAAACAAATTACATAGGCATTCTCCAGAATCGGTCGAATCATTTCAAGGAGATATTCAATTTTTGTGTAGCAAAATATTTCAGACTTAATTTTTTCATCACTATTCTATGAAAGATAAAATTCTCAATTTTCTTCTCATTTTTCTCCTTCTCTTTACGATTCTCAGTTATTTTAACAAACCAAAGGAAACGCAAACCCAGACTTCAGGATTGGTTCTTACTACGCAAAAATCATACGTAGTACCTGCTACTGTGCAAGTAACTATTACAAATTATTCTGCCTGAGTAGTGATTTTGAACACCTGTAAAGATCTTTCAATAAAAAAAGGAACTATTGATATTCAACCAGAAAAATGTATGAATGTGACCATGCAACCACAACAACATTATAGAGTAGACTATACGAATTCGTATAAAAAATTCTATGACCTCGGTGATTATTTGGTTTCTCTGAAATATCAGGGAAGTGAGTATGTGGCTTCATTTGAAATAAGAAATCCATGATTTTTTTCTAAGATTTTTCGTTTTTTCTTGTATGCTCCTGTATACAATCTTATGGTATTTCTCCTAGAATTGTCTCATTATTCACTCGGATGGTCTATTATTTTGATTACTATTATTATTCGTCTGATTCTTCTCTACCCTCAACATAAAATGATGGTGTCACAAAGAAAGCTTCAAGTACTTCAACCAAAGATTAAAGATATTCAAGATAAGCACAAAGGAGACCATCAAACTCTTGGCGTAGAAATGATGAAACTCTACAAAGAACATAAAGTGAATCCTTTTGGTTCGTGTGGACTTCTTTTGCTACAAATGCCTATATTGATTGTTATCTATCAAATTATCCTTCATGTAGAGAGTGTGAGTAATATGTATTATCTCTATAGCTTTTTTGGAGACTATCAAGTTTCAAGTATTAACCCAGATTTTTATGGTATGAGTCTCATGGGGGTTTGAGGGCTTCAATGACTTATCTTGGCTATCTCAATAGCAGTGCTTCAGTTTGTTCAAGTGAAACTCTCTCTCACATACAATAAAACGCCCATACAACCCAAAGGAGTCGTGCTTGAAAAGAAAAAGGATGCGGATGATTATTCTCAACTGATGCCAGATCCTGAAATGCTCAACAAATTTATGCTCTACGGACTTCCTGTCATGATAGGATTCTTTAGTTATTCATTTTTTGCTTGAGTTGGCTTGTACTGGTGAATGGGGACAGCCTTTATGATTGTTCAACAATGGGTGGTAAATAAAATAGTAAAAAAGTAAAGAGTAAAATTATTGGAAAGTTGTCATTTTTTTGACAGCTTTCTTTTTTTATGATAAGATATTTTTGTTATTATATTTTAATTTATTGGATATGTTTAAAAAGTTAATAGGGGTGAGTATAGTGATGGTATCAATATACTGAGTTTCAAATGCGTCCTATACTGAAATTAATTGTGCATCGGATGCAGTATTTGGACAATATGCATGTAACCAATGTTTTGACGGTGGGAAAGTAGATGCAGGACAAACGATTTCGATGTTGGATGACCTTTGGGTAAATGATACTGAAAATAATAAAGTATTATTCAAGGAAGAACAGACAATGCCAGAAATGCATGCACTCAACGATGCAGGATTCACAAAGAAACCCAATGATGACACCTTTTGGGAATATACGACAGAATTAGAAGCATTGTATGATGATGCGAAAGCCTCATATGTACTTCCAGCATGAAAGAGTGTTTCATGGATTCGTAGTGCAGCAGATGCAGCATACAGAGTAGATTCACTTCCTGCGGAAGGAAAAAATGCATGACTGATGGTCTTTGAGTTGCTTTCACACAATGAGTTAGCTAGTGGAGAAATGGATAATGATAATACCACGTATAAAGAATGTGTACTTTACACTTCAGCAAAAACAGAAACTCCAGTAGTGCAAGAAGAGACACCAACCCCAAAACCAGAACCAAAACAAATGACTCAAGTAAAAACAGGACCAGAATTGTACTATCTTCTTATTTTGATAGCTCTGTTCAGTTCACTTGTGATTTTGAAGAGAGAGAATCTATTTGGAAAAAGAGGGTAAATCCTCTTTTTCTTTCAACATTATAAATTAATAAAAGTATTATGTTTTATTTTATACAAAAACAAAGACTTTTTCTCCTCAAAGTCTTACATACAAATTTCGAGGAATTTGGAGGAGGTTCAGGAAGTAGTCGTCTTTCATGAGAGGATATTATGAGAGCTCAAACCAAGGATGAGATGGCATACCTCATCAACAATAGAGAAATCAATCCAGAAAATGACTCTCATAGAGACTTTCTGAAAAAATTTTTAGAGAGTATTGGAGGTACTGATGGCATCAGTGAATCTGATATTCACTGAGGGGTGTTTAGCGGAGAGAGAATGGCACTCAACAGAGTGATACAGCTCCTAAAAGCATTACATGAATATAAAAGAGTAAAATCGGGGATTAGAGGATATACCAAATCCGAGCTTGATATGCTTAATAGCTTTTATCTTGAGAGAGGAGCAGTGAAGCAAGAAAGTACGAGACAGAGAGGAAAGCTGTCCCACGATGTAGAGTCCGACGAGTGAGATGACAGATCTGATAGAGAAGTAAGACCAAATCATTTTCTTGATGACGGAGATTCTGCCACGAGAGTGAGATCAACTACGAAACCACTTCAAGCACAAGGAAATGAACTTGATAGTCACAATAGCATAGAAGAATCAACTCGAATGAGAGGGTTTTTCTCTGGAAGGACCGATAGAACTGGATATTTAGAATCTAATCCTGAGGTAAAAGGTTCCATTGCTTTCTTTTTAAGTGGTAAATCAAGAGCTGAGCTTCAACAAATCTATCAAAGATTGGATAGAGAAGCTTCAAAACACGAAAAGAATGGTGAGATATCAATTCACATGCTCAATGACGGAGATCTCAAATCTCTTTTGTCATCACTTGGCTATAAACAGTCAAAAGGGATGCTCTGAGCACCAGAAGAAATCATCGCGGTTTACAATACCGTGAGAGATATGCTTGATACGCAATCAAAGATTTCAAGAACATGAGATGCACAAAAGGTAGAGCTTTTCTTTGACTTCAATGCCAATGGGGTGATGGATGCCAACAAAGAGATGGAATATTTGTATCAATCACTCGAAGCACTTCACTTGAGAAACAGAGTAGATGGATTTGATGCTGTGGCAAAAAATCTTTGATTTGGAAGTAAAGAAAATCTTTATGCTATGATGTCAGACAATTTGTATGATACGAGAGTAAAATTTCAAAGAGCTTATTTAGCTTCTATCGCTTCTGGATTTAACCCAAGTGAATTGGCAAAATCAGGAAAAGCCTGAGAAGTAGGAAGACAAATGCTTCAAGAGAGGCAAAAAATTGAAAGAACCGTTGAACAAGCTATTGATGCTTTTTATGTACAAAATATTGACAACAATGGTGATTTGGTCAATCTTCCAAGTGATGTAAAATCACATTTTAAAGATGAATTTCGTTCAAAAGTGTGAATCCAATGAATTTCTATGAGCTATATCAACGAAAAAGTTGGAGCTGGAACGAGTGTGAATATTTCAGAATTCACCCATGATTTTCTTGATAGTTTAAGTCTTGGCGCGAGCGAAGATGGAATAGGAGTGTCCGTCTCCAAAGGACTTTTTAAAGATTTTTTGAGCAAATATGGTACTGGACTTACCGTTGGACTTTCTTCCACTCTTCGTCCATTTTTGGGAGTATCCCAATCAATTGGAGGTCATATAGATGACCCAAGAGAACTTTTTGAGATGACAACCAAGACCAAGGTCAAAGCAACTGCGTTTGGTACTGTATCAGATGGAGTCATGGCATGATGAATAGGATTATCAAAAGTCAATGAACAAACAAGTGCAGGAATCGAACAAATGGTCGACAAATCGCAAGCACTCCTTCATAGAGTGACGGAGAGTATTATCGCAGGAGACAGAGATTTTTGAGGTTCAAGACAGGAAGAAGAAGCCTACAGACAAATGAAACAAAACTTTGAGATGCAAACTACTTGAATGAGTAGAGAAGAAAAAACTCAATATGCCCCTATTTTTGAACATGGGTACGCGGCTGCATATAGAAATGAACTCTATAGACAAGCGCAATGAGGAAAACTTACGAGTATTTCAGCAGGGGTGATTTCTATCGCAGGATTTCTCAATCTTCCGTTTGTGATCTTTGAGGAGAATATATTTCGACCAAACACCATGAAGTGACGAGAGACGTTGAGAGACAATTCGAAAATACATATAACCGAATTTCCCCAGAAAGAGTAGGTGGTCACATGGATAATTACCATGGAAATAGAGTTTTCCAATTTCCAAGTACTTTCCATAGTGGAAGTTTGAGAGGAGGAACCGGAAAGATGGATGTATCAGTCGGAACTAACACTCAAGCACAAGTAGAAGCATCAGGAGGATATATCAAGATAGGAGGAGCCGTAAAAACTATGAATATCGTAGAATATACTTGAGGTGGAGAAGTTCATAGAACCTTGGTAATTGATTGAGGAGTCACTGACGAAGTGGGAAGATACTTGCCAACAGGAGGAAACGACCGTATTCATAGTAATTTCTCATCACCAAAAGGAGGTGTGGAAGTACTCGATACTCTCGAAACCACCGAAAGTGAAAAACTTCACTCTATTGCAGGACTCTTGTCAGGAATGATGGATCATGAGGCTCTTTCAGATAAAGATACCGTGTGAATTACGAGACTTCAAAAAGCAATTCACTCTTACAAGACCAGAGGTACTCCATGACTTCAAGAGGTATGGCAACAATACTTAAGTGTTATTAACTACGAAGGGAAAGGAAAATCATTTGAACACTATGCAAGTGGAAAATGATATACCCAGGAACAAGTACAACAACTCAGAAATGCTTCAGCAAGTCTCGTAGGAGCACAAGACAAGATCTATCTACTTCAAGCACTTTCTATGGCATTGTCATCGAGAGGAGCAATCAGTCCAGACTGAAGAGATGGATATGTACTTGCCAATGGGAAAACAGTAAATGATTACAATAAAGAGAAAAATAGAGATCAATATTTTGATGGAATTATGAGAAAAGAATTTCCAGCACTTTCATGAAAGATTCACCAAGCAAGAGCAGAATGGAACCAAGCACATGGAAACAAAAGTAAATATGAGACTGTATATGTAGACAATGGACTCGCATTTTCAGGAACCGATGTAGCGAGAAAATGATGAAGTATTACTCCATTGACTGGAAGTTATGAACTTGTGTGAACAGGAGCTGATGCTATGTTTGATTTGTGAGATTTAAGTCAAGCACAAAAGAGAGAACTTGTAGCAAGAATACCAAACTATGTACTCGACAATTATTCCAAGACCTTTGGAGCAATGGGAGTGCAATTGAATTCACACCAAGCAGTGAGAAATTATCTCTTGGGAAATGAAGTGAAACTCGAAGCATTCTACTCAAAAAATGCACAATGTATCAACGATTGTATCGTTCTCAATGTCAAGACAAGAGATGGAAGAGTAGTGTTAGGAGCAGGAGCGATTGCTTCGATAGATGCACAACAAAATAATGTTATGAGACTTGGAATGACCTATGCTGGAGAACTTGAAAGAGAGAAAACTCCAGCAGAAGACAAGAAGCCAGCAGAAGATAAGAAGCCAGCAGAAGATAAGAAGCCAGCAGAAGATAAGAAGCCAGCAGAAGACAAGAAGCCAGCAGAAGACAAGAAGCCAGCAGAGGACAAGAAGCCAGCAGAGGACAAGAAGCCAGCAGAGGACAAGACTCCGTCTGAGGACAAGAAGCCAGCAGAAGACAAGAAACCAGCAGAAGACAAGACTCCATCTGAGGACAAGAAACCAGCGGATGACAAGACACCAGCAGATGACAAGACGCCAGCAGATGACAAGACACCAGCGGATGACAAGACACCAGCGGATGACAAGACACCAGCGGATGACAAGACACCAGCGGATGACAAGACACCAGCGGATGACAAGACACCAGCGGATGAC
>Ga0209373_10003313_pt1 | contig 15045 bp, 11 predicted proteins | sample Higcelweek5metaG_FD_187173 | JGI IMG/M metagenome (GOLD analysis project Ga0209373, IMG submission 187173) | Freshwater pond sediment microbial communities from the University of Edinburgh, under environmental carbon perturbations - High... | ecosystem: Environmental > Aquatic > Freshwater >...
TAAGAAGATAGGACTCTTGGTTGATGTTAAAAATCAGGATGCGAATAGATTGTATGCAAATTTGGGATTTGTAAAGATTAAAAATAAATCCTTTATGGGTGGAAAGTATGAACATTTACAATTCAATTGTTTTCCAACAGCTACATTATCTCATTCAGATGAATCTAAGCTAGAGTAAGTTTGCTTATCAATTCGTCAGGTGTCACCAGGCTTTGTTCTCCCGTTTCCATATTTTTCAAGGTAAGCTTACCAGTATTAATTTCTGATTCTCCAGCCAATACGACATACGGAATCTTTTTGCGGTTGGCATATTCCATCTGTTTTTTCATTTTACTTGCTTCAGGGTAGATTTCACACGAAACTCCTGCTTGTCGGAGTTTCACCACTATTGGTAATACGTACAATTCTTCGGCTGGGCCAAAATTGGTAAATATTACCTTCGATGTAGTTAATGCACTTTCGGGAAACAAGTTTAGTTGATCCATTACATCGTAGATACGGTCGGCACCAAATGAAATTCCAACCCCCGAAACTCCGGGTAACCCGAAAATTCCGGTAAGGTCGTCGTAGCGGCCACCACCGGTTATGCTGCCAATTGCCACATCGTTTGCTTTCACTTCGAAAATGGCACCGGTATAATAATTTAATCCCCTGGCAAGGGTTAAATCGAGTTCAAAATGAATCTTCAAGTCGATATTTTTTAAATAGGAAAATATGGATCGCATCTCAACGATACCTTTCATGCCAACTTCTGAGCCTGAAATTACCGATTCAATTTGTTCCAGTTTTTCTTCATTTGAACCGCTTAAAGCTAAAATAGGTTGCAGTTTATCAATCGCATTTTTCGATACACCTTTCTGTTCAAGTTCCTGATTAACTTTTTCTAATCCAATTTTATCGAGTTTGTCAATCGCTACAGTGATGTCGACAATGCGGTTGGCTTCGCCAATGGTTTCAGCTATACCAGAAAGTATTTTCCGGTTATTGATCTTTAATGTTACCCCAATGTTGAGGCGATTGAATACATTATCAACAATCTGAATCAGTTCAACTTCATTTAGCAGCGAATCGCTACCAATCACATCGACATCGCACTGAAAAAATTCGCGGTAGCGCCCTTTTTGAGGGCGGTCGGCACGCCATACCGGTTGAATTTGGTATCGTTTGAAGGGAAAAACCAGCTCGTTGCGGTTTTGAACCACGAAACGGGCAAACGGAACAGTCAAGTCGTAACGCAACCCCTTTTCACTTATTTTATTGGTTAGTTTAATCGAATCTTTCTCGTTCAGAAGAACATCAGGCACATTGGAAATGAAATCACCTGAATTAAGGATTTTAAAAAGTAATTTATCACCTTCTTCACCATATTTCCCCATTAAGGTCGATAGGTTTTCCATGGCAGGAGTTTCAATTGGTTGAAAACCATAAAGTTGAAACACTGATTTGATGGTGTCGAAAATATAGTTTCTTCGAATCATCTGCGATGGAAAAAAGTCGCGGGTACCTTTGGGTATAGAAGGAATTTGTGCCATTTTGATTGTTTTTAGGTGTGCGAAATTAGCGAAACTAAACTATTGGTGCAAAACACATGTTGGTACAATTTAATCAGTTGGTTGAAAAAAATTGAAAGTGGGCAAATTAACCTTTGGACGGAAGGTGCAGGATGATGAAAAGACAATATTTGATAACTGAGTTATTCTCTCTAGTATGGTTAGTGTCACTGGGAGGACAGAAATGAATCTAGTTGCAATTTCGCATTATGGCTGGGATGCGTAGGAATATTATTTGGTAACATTCTGTTAACAGAAATTCTCATTACCGTCTAAAATCGTCCGTTTACCTATACTTTACACAAACTTAAGGTAGAAAACTTTTATCAGCTAAAAAGTTTTCTACTTTTGCGACTTCATTTATCAAAAGACATGGATATTCGAAACAAGATTATTGAAAGTGCCGGGAAGCTTTTTATAGAAAATGGAATAAAACTAGTTACCATGGATATGATTGCTCAATCTATGGGTGTTTCAAAGCGCACCATATATGAAAATTTTAAAGACAAAAATGATTTGCTTTCAAATTTTCTTGTTTATGCGATTACGGAACATAAGCGGAAAGCTCTTGAAATTTTAGGCGACTCGAAGAATGTAATCGAAGCGTTATTTCTTTTCGGGGAATATAATCATACATCCTTAAAGAAAGTTAATCCTTGTTTTATGGACGACATTAAAAAATACCATCCTGAAGTATTTTCAAGAGTGGTAAACGATGGTCATTTAAGAAATTACGAAGTAACTTATACTATTTTAAAGAAAGGGATCAACGAAGGATCTTTTAGAAAAGAAATCGATATTGATATTGCAAACCTGTTCATTCATAATATGATGGAATTTTTTCAGAAAATGGAATCAGAACAGAGATTTAATCCGCAAAAGATTCTGCAAACAGTTCATTTGCCTTATTTAAGAGGAATTTGTACCGAGAAGGGACAAGAACTTATTGCCGGATTTTTGGCAAAGTATCAAAACTCAGAAAAAAAATAAAGTTTTATAAATATTCATAGCAATGAAAAACAAACTATTAATTCTTTTAATCTTTTTCCTGCCTTTTGCAAGTGCATTTAGTCAGGAAACACTTAATCTCTCATTAAGTGAAGCACAAGACTATGCTCTGGAGCATAATCGAACACTGAAAAATGCTTCACTCGATGTTCTGAAATCGGAAGCAAGTCGTTGGCAAACCATTGCATCCATGTTACCACAGGTAAGTGCAAAGGCCGACTACATGAATATGTTCGGTTACAAAATGTCGCTGATGGGTTATGATATTTCAATGCCCGCGTACGGAACCTTTACCGGTACCGCATCGATGGCAATTAGCGCATCGCAGATCATTGGTGTACAACTTGGAACGATTGCGATGAAAATGTCCGACATTTCATTGAAACAAACCGAACAGCAAACAACCGATCAGGTGAAGACGGTCTACTATTCGGTATTGGTGATGCAGGAAACAGTTCAGCTCCTGGAAAAGAATCTTGAGAATATGAGCAATTTGAAGCTGCACACAGAACAATCGGTGAAAGTAGGAATTGCTGAACAGACAAGTGCCGACCAAATTTCTGTACAGGTTGCTTCAATGAAAACAACCATCAGTTCAACCAAACGTGCCGTGGAAATGCTTTATAACTCGTTGCGGTTACAGCTTGGTATTGATGTGAATACTAAAATTGTTCTTACTCAGACGCTGAAAGACCTTTTGAATATCGATAAGGCCATGTCGTTAATCAGTGAGGATTTTGTGTTGGATAATAATTACAACTATCAGCTGCTTAAGCAGAGTGTTGGGTTATCATCGAAACAGGTTGAAATGAAAAAATGGGCCCATGCTCCAACCCTAAGCGCCTACTATCAATACACCAAAAAGAAATATTTCAGCGATGAACAAACTTTTGATATGACCCCTCCTAATGTGGTAGGTCTTTCTTTAAATATTCCTATTTGGTCAAGTGGTAGTAACCATCAGGCATTGAAAGAAGCAAAGCTTGACTATCAAAAACAGATGAACACAATGAACAATACAGAAGAGGCTCTTAAGATACAGCATAGTCAGTTGCGTTATAACCTCACTTCTGCTTTCGAGAGTTATGAAATTCAAAAGGAAAATATTGATGTGACCCAACGGGTTTTCGATAATATTTCGCGTAAGTATGAACAAGGTATCGCTTCAAGTATCGACGTTACAACCTCCGGAACGAACCTTGTTTCAGCACAAGCAAGTTATGTACAGGCTTTGATGGAACTTGTTTCGGCCCAAATAGCCCTGGAGGAACTTCTGAATACAGACAATAAGTAATTATCAGGTAAAAAATTAAAAGAAATAGATATGAACAGGTTTTTTAGTTTATTAGTTATTTGCAGCCTTGCAGTCGTTTTTGCAAGCTGTGGCTCAAAAGGAAAAGCTGAAGAAAAGGTTGTTACAGTTGAGCGTATTGAAAAGGTTAAGGTAGAGACTCTTCGTAAGAGTAAAGTGACACGTAAGATCGATCTTTCCACCACTTTGGAGGGATATGAAACAATGAATATCGCACCTTCATTAACAGGTAAGATAGAACATATATTTGTTGAAGTTGGGACTAACGTTAAAACCGGCGATATGCTGGTTCGTATGGATCAAAACCAGTTGAACACTACAAAACTAGCTTTTGCTAACCTGGGTGTTGAATTAAACCGCATAAAGACTCTTCGCGAAACAAATACGGTATCGCAACAAACATTGGATCAGCTTCAGCTAAGCTACGATCAAACCAAACAGAGCCTCGGTTTTCTTGAGCAAAATACCTTTGTGAAAGCTACCATGTCGGGTGTTATTTCGGCCAAGAACTTTGAAGATGGTGAACTGTATGGAGGATCACCAATTCTGGTTCTTACTCAGCTTAGCACATTAAAAGCGTTGATCAATATTCCGGAGTCTTATTTTCCGCTGGTTAAAAAAGGGATGAGTTTGAATATTCATTCCGATATTTATCCTGATCAGACATTCCCCGCTACAATTGAGATTGTTTACCCAACCATCGATTCAAGGACTCACTCTTTCCAGGCTAAATTGAAGTTGGCAAATGGCAGCAATCTGTTACGTCCTGGTATGTTTGTACGTACGTCACTTGAATTGGGCGAAGTAGAAGCAATTATGGTTCCTTACCAATCGGTACTCAAACTGGTAGGATCGAACGAACGTTTTGTCTTTTTTAACGATAATGGCAAGGCTAAACGTATGAACGTAGCTATTGGCCAGCGTTTCAATGAGAATGTTGAAATTATTTCAGATCAAATCAAAGAGGGTGACCAACTTGTAACCGTTGGACAAGCCAAATTAATTGATGGTGTGAAATTAAGTATAGCAGAATAAAATTTCGAAGATGAGTATTTATAAATCAGCGATAAATAAACCGGTAACGACCATATTGATATTTGTGGCCATGCTGGTGATTGGTGTGTTTTCGTTCACGAAACTGCCTATCGATCAGTTTCCAGAGATGGAAGCGCCTTACATTTCGGTAATGACAAACTACTCGGGTGCCAGTGCCAATGAGGTTGAAACAAACGTAACTAAACTGCTTGAAAACAGTTTGAACTCAGTCGACGGTCTGAAAGAGATCTATTCTACTTCAAAAGATAATGTATCCGTCGTAATGTTGGAGTTGGAGTGGGGCACTAACATCGATGAAGTGATCAACGATGTGCGTTCTTATGTCGATTTGGTTAAAGACTACCTGCCCAGCGGATGTTCCAATCCGTTTATTATGAAGTTCAGCACCAGCATGATGCCTATACTCCAATATGCGGTAACGGCGAAGGAAAGTTTTGCCGGTTTGGACAAGATATTAAACGATGAGGTAGTACCTCAGCTCAACCGTGTTAATGGTATTGGTAATATTTCGCTTTCTGGTTCTCCCAATCGTTATGTCTATATCGATTTGAACCAGGAAAAGTTAGATGCCTATAACATTGCCCTCGAGACTGTAGGTAGTGCTATTAGCAGCAATAACCTGAACATGTCGGCAGGTACTGTGAAAATGGACAAAGAGCAATATCAGCTCCAGGTCCGCAGTGAATATGTCGAAAGCTCTGAAATTAACAACATCGTGGTAACCACCACGGCCGATGGAAAACAAATTTACGTCCGTGATATTGCGACTGTTCGCGACACCATCAAAGATCTTACGTTGGATGAAAAAGTGAATGGGAAAGACGGTGTGCGTTTACTTATTACCAAACAATCGGGTGCCAATACAGTACAGATTTGCCAGGATGTAAGAACAGAGATGGAGAAAATAAAAGAGGTGCTTCCTACAGATATCGAAATCGATATTATTTACGATTCATCAGAAACGATACAGAATTCGATCAACAGTTTGGAAGAGTCTATCCTATACGCTTTGCTGTTTGTTGTACTTGTGGTTCTATTCTTCCTTGGGAGATTTCGGGCGACCCTGATTATTGCACTGACCATTCCTATCGCGCTGGTTGCCTCGTTTGTCTACCTGGCTTTTGTTGACAGTTCGCTGAATATAATCTCGCTTTGTTCGCTCACTGTGGCAATTGGTCTGGTGGTTGACGATGCGATTGTGGTACTTGAAAATATTACCAAGCATATAGAACGTGGATCGAGTCCGAGGGAGGCGGCAATTGCTGCGACCAATGAGGTTTGGGTTTCTGTTATTGCCACAACACTGGTTCTTGTCGCCGTATTCTTACCATTGACAATGCTCGGAGGTATGGCTGGTATCATGTTCAAAGAATTGGGTTGGATCATTACCATTGTAATTTCTGTATCGGCATTGGTCGCTATTTCGCTTACCCCTATGTTGGGATCCAAGTTGCTAACATCAAGGAAAATTAAGATTGACGAAAAAGGTCATTTGATTGAAGAGGCTGCAAAACGTGGTTTTTATGACAGAACAATCGGTAAAATGTTGGATGGCCTGAATTTATGGTATGCGAATGCGTTGCGTTTCTGCTTGCATCATAAAGCGATGACATTGACTTTTGCTGCTCTGATTTTTATCGGTTCACTGGTTCCGGCAGGAATGGGTTTGATTGGTACTGACTTTATGCAGGAGAGTGATGCTGGACGTTTGACTGTCACTGTAGAATTGCAACGTGGTACACGTATTGAAGAAACGGCCAAAACAGCCCGTCATTTGGAAGAACGTTTTGCAATACTTGTTCCCGAGATAACAATGATTTCTACCTCTGCCGGCTCAAACGACGAGTCCGGTTTTGCAGCATTGTTCTCAACGACCAATAACAATAAGATTTCGATGACTGTGGTTTGTACTGATAAGAATCTGCGCAAACGTAACATTAAAGAAATAGCCGAGGTTTTGCGTAATGAAATGGCAGAATATCCTGAGATCACAAACTATAAGGCCGAAATATCAAGTAGCTTTATGGGTGGTGAAGCACAAACGGTTGATATTGAGATTTATGGTTACGACTTCGACGCAACAAATATTTTAGCTCAGAAGGTAAAAAGTACTATAAAAGATAAAGTGAAAGGTGCCCGTGATGTCACCATTAGCCGTGAAGAAGATCGCGCAGAATTGAAGATTGTGGTTGACAAGGAAAAACTGGCACGTCATGGGCTTTCATCTGCCGCCGTTTCAAGTTATGTTCGTAACCGTGTCAATGGTATGTTGGTGGGTTACCTGAAAGAAGATGGTGATGAATACGACATCGTTGTTCGTATGGAAGAAGGAAATCGTAACTCAATCTCTACCATAAACGATTTGACAATCCCAACCCCGATTGGCGGTAAGGTGAAGCTAAGTGAAGTTGCATCAATCCAGGAATATTGGACTCCACAATCAATCTCACATCAAAGCCGTCAGCGTATTGTGACGGTTGCGATTACTCCGTACAATACCTCGTTGGGTGAGTTGGCTACCGAAATAAAAAGTGTAATGAAAACCGTTGATGTTCCGAATGGTGCAACAGTACGTATTGCCGGTGCCTACGAAGATCAGCAGGAGACATTCGCCGATATGGGACTTTTAATGTTGATGATTGTCCTGTTGGTTTACATCGTAATGGCCTCACAGTTTGAATCATTCAAGAAACCTTTGATTATAATGATGGCTGTACCATTTGCCATATCGGGTGTAATTTTAGCCTTGCTGATTACCGGTACTTCACTTGATATGATTGGTGCCCTGGGTATGGTTATGTTGGTTGGTATTGTGGTGAAGAACGGTATTGTGCTTGTTGACTATACCAACCTGATGCGTGACCGTGGTCATGAACTGAACGAAGCAATTGCCCTTTCGGGCGCATCACGTTTGCGTCCGGTATTGATGACCGCTTTAACGGCTATCCTTGGTATGTTGCCTATGGCTCTTAGCACAGGTTCAGGTTCAGAAATGTGGAAGCCGATGGGTATCGTCATCATTGGTGGTCTTACCTTTTCTACCGTGGTAACATTGATCGTGGTTCCGGTACTGTATGGCATCATGTCGCGCCACGGCGAACGCGATAAAGAAGAAAAAGAACGTAAACAATTTATCTTTATGCAATTGTCAGAAGATAACGACACCGATACAAATAGAAAATAACATGAAAGCAGTATTTATAGTATTCAACCAAGCCAATACTGAGCGTGTGGAATTCATGCTTGATAAATTGGAAATTCGCGGGTTCACCTTTTTTGAACAGGTTCAGGGACGCGGCAGCGAAACAGGGACACCTCACAGGGGAACTCACACATGGCCTGAAATGAATTCCGCTGTATTAACCATGGTGGAAGACGACCGTGTTGATGAACTGCTCCATTCTGTTCACAAACTCGACATCCGTAACAAAGAATATGGTGTGCGTGCTTTTGAATGGAACATCGAACGTACTGTTTAAAGCAATTTAAATGAGATATTAAGAGGGGCTGAAGAGCCCCTCTTTTGTTTTGTAATCATGATGAATTGATTCTTGTTGAACGATTAATAGATCGGCTTCATGGGGTGTTTTGTGATTCATCAATTTTCGCAAACACTGATCGTTTAATGACAATTTTTTGTGGCATCTTTCTATAAAAATCGTATTTTGCAACACTTTTTAAAATTCTGACTTGGTTTTGACCAAATTGACATAACTGAAAAACGTATTGGATTGAGAAATAAAAAGTTTTCGAATTTTAAAGCGATTTTTAACTAACCATTTGGAGACGTGTATAAGGAAGTTTTGGCTGTTGATTTGAAAGGTTTGGAAAATGTTCGTTCTATGGGATTGATTAAGCCTTCATACAAAATTATTATACCTGAAGTAACGGGAGACTTTATAGTGCAATGGAACAGTTGTTTGCAACAATTGTTAGATTTAAAAGCAAATACAAGTTTAAAACCTATAAGGATCAACGTTTTTGTAAAGTCTTTAAATCAGGCCGATTACCTCAATCAGCAAATCCATATTGATGCGACAATTACCAAAACTTTTGGGAAAGAATGCCCACCTTTTGGGGTTGTTATGCAGGAACCTGAAGATCCGTACATCGTTATTGCTGAAGTAGGCTTTGTCGACCAACATTCAGCCAATGTGACCTATGGCAGTTTTCACGATCGTTATTATTGTATTGTCGATGCTGAAAACTACAAGGAATACTGGACTATAGGGGCTCAATCCGTTCACCCCGATTTCAATATTTTGGCCTCTTCAAATGCCTCTTTTTCATACCTGTACGATTTGTACGACCACTTGGGGCTGAGTTTCAACAACATTGTTCGTCAGTGGAACTATGTGGGAGAGTTACTAAGCAAGGAGAATATTGATGGAAGGCTTCGTCAGCATTATCAGATGTTTAACGAAACCCGCAGCCAATTTTATAAAAAATACCGCGATCGTAAGGATTTTCCCGCTGCAACGGGTATTGGAATGCTCTATCTGGGTGTTTGCATCGATAGCTTTTCTATCACTGGCGATGATAACCTGAAAATTGTACCGATCAGCAATCCGTGCCAAAGTGAATCGTATAAATATGGGCAAAAAGTATTGGTTGGTGCTCCTGATTGCGCTTTGCCACAAAACCAACCGCCTCAATTCGAACGGGCGAAACTAATTGTTTTAAAAGATGCGGCACGATTAATTATTTCAGGAACAGCGTCTATTATTGGTGAAGACACTGTTGGGATAGGCGATGTTGAAGAACAAACACGGATTACAATTAAAAATATTCAGATACTTTCTGCTCCCGAAACATTGAAAACACAGTGTCCTGAAATTACTCTCATTCCCGAAACGTACAGCTATGTAAGAGTGTATGTGAAGTTTAAGGAGGATATCTCAAAAGTTAAAAAAATATGCATTGAAGCATTTGGCGATGTACCTACAACCTATGTTGTTGCTGATATTTGCAGGGATAATTTACTTGTTGAGATTGAAACGGAACTGATTTCCTGATTTGACAATATTCCTTGTGAGACCTTTAAGCTTTATAGCTAAAATCTGCTTTAAGGCTTAATTTGCATTATATTGAATCTGATATCAAAATAGTTCCTTATGAAAACTCAACTTTTAGTATTTATTGGTGTTCTGTTACTTTATTCCTGCACGATGGTTAACAATAATTTGCCTGTTGTAAATAATAAAAAATTTACTCCGTTTTCTCCACCTGTACCTTACGACAAAGCGATAGCAAAAGCCGATTCTATCGTGAAAAGTATGACAATTGACGAACGTATTGAAATGATCGGGGGGCACAATTTCTTCTTTGTTCAGGATGTCGAAAAAGCCAATCTGCCACGGTTGTACCTTTCGGATGCAACACAAGGGGTCCACCTTCGTAAAGACCTCGATTCGCAACTTGAAAAATCGGTGGCCATGCCTTGTCCAATCATGCTTACTTCGAGCTGGAACAAGGAGTTGGCTCATGAATATGCCCGTTGTATCGGTGAAGAATGCCGGGCTGGTGATATAGCTGTTTTGTTGGGGCCGGGAATGAATATTTATCGTATTTCTCAAAATGGACGAAACTTTGAATATTTTGGTGAAGACCCCTTTCTTGCTTCGCGCATGATTGAAAATTATATTACCGGCGTTCAAAGTACCGGAACTATTGCAACCCTGAAACATTTTCTTTGCAACAATACAGACCACCGTCGCCGTACCTCCAATTCGGTCGTTTCGGAACGGGCGCTTCACGAAATTTATCTTCCCGCTTTCAAAGCTGGCGTCGATGCCGGAGCGATGGCTGTGATGACCTCTTATAATCAGGTGAATGGTGAGTGGGCTGCTCAAAGTGAATATGTTGTCAACAAGTTGTTGCGCCAGGATCTGGGATTTAAGTGGCTGGTTATGTCTGACTGGTGGTCGGTTTGGGATCCGGTGAAAGGAATGAAATCGGGCCTCGATCTGGATATGCCCGGCGAAGGCGATCTTAACTGGTCGATGTTTTCGAAGTTTGGAAACACCTTTCTTCGTTCAAATGCGAAACGGTTGCTGAACGAGGGAAAAGTTTCGGAAGAGGATATCAACCGCATGTCAAAAAATATTATAGCGACTGAACTGGCGATGGAATTGGATAAGCGCCCGGTAAAAGATGCTTCCTATTTGTATGAATTCCCTAAACACGAGGAGGTTGCTCTTCAATCGGCCCGGGAGGGAATTGTATTATTGAAAAACGAAAATGATATTCTTCCGCTAAAAGACCCCAAATTAAAAATTCTGGCTACAGGTTTTTTCATGAAGGAGCGGATGAGTGGTGGCGGATCGGCCGATGTGGAAGGGTATGATTGGGTTTCGATCATCGACGGGTTAAAAAACCGGTTTGGAGAACAGGTAACCTATTCCGAAAGTCCTTCGAAAGAAGAGCTTGAACAGGCCGATGTGGTTGTTCTTAGTTTTGGTACACGCGACACCGAAGGGAACGATAAACGGTTCAATTTGCCTGCTGAAATGAACGCCAAAGTGAACGAAATTGCAGCCATAAACCCCAATGTTGTTGTTGTGGTCAATTCAGGGGGCGGTGTAAATATGACTGAATGGAACGAAAATGTAGCTGCTATCCTTTATTGTTGGTATCCGGGCCAGGCAGGGAATAAAGCGCTTGCTGAAATCCTTGCGGGCGATGTTTCGCCTTCAGGGAAATTGCCCATTACCATTGAAAAGAAATTTGAAGACTCACCGGGTTTTCCCTATTTACCCGCAGGTGAAGATTTGTATGAAGGTTGGGACATTGATTCCCAGTTGGAAACTCCGGTTTACGATATTAAGTATGATGAGGGGGTTTTCGTGGGATACCGTTGGTATGAAGCTAAAAAGATAGAACCACTTTACCCGTTTGGGTTTGGCCTGTCGTACACAACTTTTGATTATTCAGGGTTGAAGCTCTCGGCTGATAGACTGAAAAAAGGGGAGACGTTGAAAGTTGGTTTTGTGCTTGAAAATTCGGGTGAAACCGAAGCCTCCGAAATAGCACAGTTGTACATTCATGATGTAAAATCGTCGGTTGAAAGGCCGGTAAAGGAGCTGAAAGATTTCATAAAAGTAAATTTGAAACCGGGTGAAAAGGTGAAAGTAGAACTTGAAATCAATCAACAGGATTTATCGTACTACGATGAAGCAAAAGCCGCCTGGGTAGCCGAGCCAGGAGTGTTTGATGTATTGGTTGGGGCCTCATCGAAAGATATTTTACTGAAAGGCTCTTTTGAATTGGCCGAATAAACCCGAAAAAAGCAGGAAGGAAAAGCCTTTTGGTCGAACGACTGAAAGGCTTTTCTATTTTTAACAATATAAATGTGTGTATGTCGGGTTTATAGTAACACAGCAATGCATTTGAATGCATGGCAAACGCCATAGGCTACCGATATGGCTCCTAAAAACCGAAAAATGTGCCGGGATAAAGTATGATCAACACAAAAAAAGCCTTGAAACAAAATGGCATACCGGGCAATCAAACCGGGGATCAACCCCAACCCCAAAAGCAATCTTGTTACTATTCAGTGCCTAAAATTAAGAGTGCCTAAAATGCCTAAAGTTAGAATGCAATACATATACATTCAATACGATTTTGATAGCTGTGACCTTTTTTTCATTTTTTTCCTTAATTATTACTCTGAATATTGAATCCAACATATAAATAACAATTTGAGTCTGAACTTTAGGTACTTCAAACTCTAGTTCACTCTAGGCACTGAATTGTTCCGCAATTTCTTTCTATTCAATCGAGTAATTAAATAATTATTTGAAAAGTCTTTGTTTCTTTTAATATTTAAAAAGTTTAATTTTAAGTACGCTCACATCATCAAGATAAACATCTGAAGCTATATTGTACGGATTTGGTGGTAGCTTTATTCCAAACTCATCTCCATTCATAGTCCTCTTTTTTACCCATTTGCCATCAACAAACTTTCCTTCTTCTACGGAAATGAGCTGTGAATTTGGTTTGTTTGAATCAGCAGACTCATACCTAACATGACAAGCATTTCCAGAAACAATAAATTCATTTTCAGAAATCTGAATGATCAATCCGTATCCTTTAATCAGTGAATTCTTTTGCAAGTTATAGTCAGGCTTAAAGATAAAGTCACCAAGTTGAAAAGATGCCGGTGATGCACCATCTCCTTCCATAAAACCATTTATTCTATCTTCAACCTGTGCTTTGGTAATTAACGTCATCAGATTATCAAGCACTTGATATGCTTTCTTTATTGAATGGTTGCTATGATAAGTATGATGATCGATACCAAATGGCGAAAAACCCATTGCTTTGAAATGTCCAAAACAAAAAAACGCTTTGGGAGCAGCACTTATGGTATCATTCATCCAAATTGCACAGGCTTCAGGTACAAGCAACGGGTTTTCGTTGTGTACAAAATTTGCAGCCGACAATCCGAATGTTGGTGAGTAATTATCGTTGGCAAGAATATCAATAGCAGGAGCACCAGCTTGCCAAATATCAAGCATGAGGTAATTTGGTCCTCCACTAGGCCAAACACCCGCGATGAGATTGCCTCCCGAAGCATCCCAGGCATTTACGAATGTTGGCAGATTGTGAATAGCCTTGCCCGCCTTTGCAAGTTCATTTACATAGTTGGCGTAATTCCATGCCATAAATAGTTCATCGGTATTTGGCGATTTTCCAAAAACCTCTTCCCATGTACCCTTGGCTTTTGAACCATTAACTACATAAGGCTCACGGATGTTGGGTTTTAATTTATTCAGATTATTGCTGATGTAGTTGATTAATTCACCGGGAACTTGTTGTTCAAATAGTTTAGTAACCTCAGGTGAAAAATCCCTTGTACCTCCTAATAAACCAACCTCATTCTCAATTTGCATCATTAATACAGTACCATGCTTATCGACCTGAACAATTCGTTCCATTAACTTTTTATAAGCCTTCAAATCGGCATTTAAACAATTTCTATGCGTATTTGAAATGGTGGTGGAAATTTTCCCGTCTTTAAAAATCATGCGTGGGAAACGTTTCATATCTGTTTTAACCCAATCTGGGGTATAATTCGACTCGCCATTTTTCCAGCTTCCAAACCACAGAATAACTAGTTTTAGGTTATTATCAGATGCGCTTTTTATGTGGTTATCGATAAGCGAGTAATCAAAAGTCCCTTCTTCCGGTTCAAATTGCTGCCAGTTTATAGGTAAAAAAACCGTATTCACATTGAGTGACCGAATGTGTGCCCAACTGTCTTTCATGTACTCAATGCTTGATGCAGAAGAATTTAACAATTCAGCTCCAATAATTAAAAATGGTTCATTGTTTACATACAATTGTTTAAGACCATTCGTTTTTTTAATTGTTGGTAAGTTTAAATGGGTTGTTAAGTCCTCTGATTTTGAGGCGTTATTCGCATTATTACTTGCCATTAATAACGTCACTAACAGCGTAAAGACTATTGATAATTGAATTCTTTTCATGATATATGTTTTAAATCCTTTTTAAGGTAAATCATATCAACAAGTTGTATGTCGCCATCGAACATAGGATGGTCGTAATTGTCGGTAAAAAAGTTCTTTACCCGATGTGACTGTTCAAATCCACAACTTTCATAATACGATAATATCCACGGCACTTCTCCTGTACCCAGAAGCATTGTTTTGTAGTGGTTTATGTAGTAATCGGAAATGAAATTGATCAATGCTCTACCGTAGCCTTTACATTGATATTTCTCGTAGGTGGCTATGTTTTTCAGCTCGCAGGTTTCGTTATTTATCGGCACTACAACGCAAACACTTTTTAAATCATCGTCATATAAAGCAAACAAGTCGCCACTCGGCAAATACTTGTCAATCATATTTTCCTGCTCGTCGGCCAGCAACAATAAGTCGAGGAACTGTTTCTTATTTTCGGCAATTTTTTCTATTTTCATTCGTATATATTTCTATTAAGTTGCTGTATATCTTTTGGATCGAAGATCATTTCTACAAACATTATGAGTCCACTCATGGAACTCGCATCCCGATGTACATCCATAGCCGTTAACTTAAACAAATAAAGAGATTTTTATTATCTAATCTCAGCGGGGCTAGTTCCCCGCTGCTTGCA
>Ga0209373_10003314_pt1 | contig 15042 bp, 10 predicted proteins | sample Higcelweek5metaG_FD_187173 | JGI IMG/M metagenome (GOLD analysis project Ga0209373, IMG submission 187173) | Freshwater pond sediment microbial communities from the University of Edinburgh, under environmental carbon perturbations - High... | ecosystem: Environmental > Aquatic > Freshwater >...
CGCCTTCTATATCGAAGAAGATTTCGTTGTTGGCCGTTGGTATGTTCAACCCTTTGGCATCGTTTACTTTTACGGTTACTACAACAACATCTTCACCATTGGCTTTTGCCGCATTGATATTTGGTATTAGCTGAATCGAAGAAGGATTGCCGGTAGTTGACACCTCGCTTTTAATGATCTGCTTTCCGTTTTTGTACCCAACGGCCAACAATGTACCGGGAGCATATTTCACGGGCCATTCAATGTGGCCATATTGTGGCAATAGTTTCCGGCCCAAGCTTTTCTTATTCAAAAACAGTTCAACCTGATCGCAATTGCTATAGGCCCAAACGTTGATCACCTCGCCCTCTTTTCCTTTCCAGTTCCAATGCGGGAGCAGGTGTAAAACGGGCTCGTTGCCCCAGTTTGCTTTCAGGTAATAAAAAGCATCTTTGGGAAATCCACACTGATCGAGAATACCAAATTGAGAACCAACAGCTGGCCATGAAAGTGGATTGGGTTCGCCCCTGTAATCGAAACCTGTCCAATAAAACAAGCCAGCCAACCAAGGCCTTTCGGCATAAAACTTCCAGCCTGTTTCAATCGACGTTCCACCATTACGGTCGAACTGTGCCATGTAGCCATTGGCTTTATCGTCGGAATAAACGCCACGCGCCCCGCACCCTGAAGTCTCTTCTGTGCCCCAGGCCGCTTGGTTAAAATTCTTTTCCTTGTATTCATCGATGTTACACTGGGCAATATAGTTGAAACCCATAACATCAACCGTTTGCGACGATCCATAACCACAGCCGCCACTGACCGCTACGGTATAGCGACGTGTTGAGTCGAGGGTTTGAGCAAAACGCTGCATGGTTTCGGTAATACGTGCCCCTTTTATATTGCTTTCAATGGCCCACTCTTCGTTGCCCAGCGACCATGCAATAACACTGGGGTGGTTGCGGTCGCGTTTCATCATGCGCTCCAACAAATCGAAATGTTCTTGGTTGATTCCCTGTAAACGGTTTTCGTCGAGCACCAGCATCCCCAGTTTATCGCAGGCATCGAGCAATTCGGGGGTGGGTGGGTTGTGCGAACAGCGGTAAGCGTTTCCCCCCATATCTTTCAGCCGTTGAATCCTGAATTCCTGTAAAGCATCGGGAATGGCAGCACCAACACCTGCATGATCTTGATGGTTGTTGCTACCTACAATCTTAACATGTTTCCCATTGAGGAAAAAACCTTCTTGAGCATCGAACCTGATGGAACGAATGCCAATGGTAGTTTCTACTTTATCAACCTCTTTGCCGTCTTTGGTTACCGTGGTGACAAGTTTATACAGGTATGGTGAATCGGGCGACCACAAATTTGGTTTGTCGACCAATAATTTACTGAAATATTCCTGTGAAAGGTTTGATCGTAAGTTTTTTACATCTTGCTCTTCTTCTGCTACAATGTTGCCACTGGCATCGATAATTGTATGCGCTAGTTGAAAATTGACACTGTTTTTCTCGGTATTCACAATAGTTGCACGCGCTGTAACAACTGCATTGTCGCCATCCAATTCCGATGAAGCAAAAATGCCGTTGGTAGCCACATGTAATGCTGAAGTTTTATTCAGCCATACATGGCGGTAAATGCCGGCACCTTCGTAAAACCAACCTTCTTCAATAGAAGCATCGGCCCGAACGGTAACTACATTGTTGCCACCATAGTTGAGATAATCGGTAATGTCGTATTCAAACCCGGCATAACCGCTTTGTTCTTGTCCAAGATAGAAGCCATTGACCCACACCACCGAGTTGCGGTAAACACCGTCGAAGGTGATGGAAATCTTTCGTCCTAAATCCGATTCAGGAATGAAAAAGGTTTTGCGGTACCAGCCCACACTATTTTCAGGGTATTTCCAGCCCACACAAAGGTAGCCGTGACTATGGCTTGCATTGCCCGCATATTGTTGCTCCACCGCCCAATCGTGCGGCAAATCCAATTGTCGCCAAGCACGGTCGTCGAAATTCGAGGATGCTGGCCCATCGCCATAACCAGCTTTGGCAAAAACCGTGAAATAAGATGTGTTGAGGCCAAAGTCTTTTGCCACATCAGATGAATGGCCGTAAGTAAATTTCCAGTTGGCATCCATCAACAGTTTTTCCCTTACAGTATTGCCTGCAAAAGCTGAATTACACAAAAAAGTGAACGATATAAAAGCAAGTAAAACAAGTTTTTCCCTTCTCATAATTTTTGAGCTTTAATTTTCTGAATCAAATTTAATGGTATGCTTTTAATAAAAAAGGTGCAACATGTATCTGAATACATTTTGCACCTTAATTGCTTACATTTGATTACAAATGACCTATTCTATTTTTCTGACGTCGCTGCACTGTTCTTTGAGCGAACAGCCCGTGCATCCGTTACAATTGTTTTTTTTAGTTTTCTTTTTCTTTATGAACAAAAAATAAAAACCAACCACGGTTAATGCAATTATAATGTAGACTATAATTTCCTGTGTCATTTCCTTCATTTTAAAATAAACTTCCAATTTGATATACTCCAAATGCAACCAGCCATGCCACAGCTGTGGTATACACCATTGAGAAAACAGCCCACTTAGTACCAGCCTCTCTCTTGATAGCTGTAATTGTGGCGATGCAAGGGAAATAGAGCAGTACAAATATCATAAAAGTAAAGGCCACCAATGGTGAGAAAACCTTCTGTCCCTTTTGGGGTCCTTTGGTATAAACTTGCTGTTGAAGTTTTGTTTGAAGGTTAACCGATGTTTCGTCGGCAGCAAGGTCTGACTGGTAAAGCACCCCCATCGATCCTACTACAATTTCTTTCGCTGCCAGCCCGGTAACAATACTTACCCCAATTTTCCAGTCAAATCCCAATGGACGAATAACAGGTTCAATAAAATGACCCAATTTCCCGATATAGGAATTTTCCATGTGCGCCGATTTTTGCAAAACATCAACAGTGGGCATTTCCAAAGGTGCAATAACAACAGTATCGGACGAAATGTTTTCTGCAATTTGTGTCGAAGTAAAACTATTACTGACCGGTTGTTCCTTGTCTTTTGGGAAATAGCCAAGTGCCCAAATCAGAATTGAGGCACCAAGAATAACGGTTCCCATTTTTGAAAGGTACTGCACGCTTTTGTCCCACATGTGAATGGCGGTATTCCTGATTGTTGGAACCCTGTAAGGAGGGAGTTCCATTACAAACGGAGCTTCCTTTTTTGAAAAGAAGATCTTTTTAAAGATCAACGCCATTGCCACAGCAACGAATACACCGATAAAGTAAACAGAAAGCAAAACCAGCCCCTGCTGTTGAGGGAAGAAAGCAGAAATCAGCAATACATACACAGGCAAACGTGCACTGCACGACATAAACGGGATGATCATCATGGTAAGCAGCCTGTCTTTTCGGCTTTCGAGCGTTCGGGTAGCCATTATTGCCGGAACATTACACCCAAAGCCCATCAGCAAGGGGATAAACGACTTACCGTGCAACCCTATTTTGTGCATCAGCCTGTCCATTATGAATGCAGCACGAGCCATGTAGCCGGTATCTTCCATCAACGAGATACAGAAAAACAGGATCAGAATGTTGGGCAGAAAAATAATTACACCACCAACACCGCCAATAATTCCGTCGACAATCAGATCGCGAAGCGGACCTTCGTTCATGATGTTGCCAACGAATTCGGCCAACCAGCTTACTCCGGCATCGATCCACTCCATTGGATACCCTCCAAGTGAAAAAGTGGTTTGGAACATAGCCCACATGAAGAAAATAAAAATTGGAAACCCCAGCCATTGGTGCGTCAAAAACTTATCGGGGCTGTAATTCTTATCCGATACACTTTTATCTCCAGTTAGGTAAGTTTCCTTCAATGCGCCCCGAATAAAAGCATACTTTGCATCGGCAATCAGCGACGATGATTTTTCGCTGAACTCTTTTTCAAGTTTTGCTCTCTCCTTTTGTGCACATTCAATAATCGCTGAAGTGGTTGCAATTTTTTCAATATCAGCAACAAATACCAAGTCGTTTTCAAGCAATTTTATGGCAACATAATGAGCATGAAACTTATCGGTAATGGTTTTGTTTTTTCTTATTTCTTCCGAAATTTTTTCAATGGCAAGGTTGATGTGCGAGCCATAACTGATGTGTATGTGCCTGAAAACCGGTTCTCGCTCTTCGTCAATGGCAATAATTTCATCAAGAAGTTCTTCTATCCCTTTTCCTTTGGCAGCCACAGTTGGGATAATTGGGATACCAATCATTTTCCCCAACTCGTCGTACTTGAACTTTGCACCCGTTTTTTCAAGCTCGTCGTACATGTTCAGTGCAATAATCACCTTAATGTTCATGTCGATGAGCTGAGTTGTAAGGTAGAGGTTACGTTCGAGATTCGACGCATCGACTACATTTACAACTACGTCGGGCATTTCGTTTGTCAAATGCTGGCGAACGTATAATTCTTCTGAACTGTATTCCGAAATAGAATAAGTCCCGGGAAGATCGGTAAAGTTGATTTCATAACCATTGTGGGTAAGTTTCGCTGTTTTAAAATCGACAGTAACCCCGCCATAATTACCAACTCGCTCATGCCGTCCGGTTGCCAAATTAAAGAGCGTTGTTTTTCCACAATTGGGATTTCCAACCAAGGCCACGCTAATGGTTTTTCCTTTCTCCCTAACGGTTTCTCTCAGCTTTTCGGTAGTGTAAGTTCCTTCAAAAAGAATCTCTTCGAGGCTGGCTGCTTCTTCCTCCGAAATCACCTCAATGAGTTCGGCCTCCGACTTTCGCAACGACACACGATAGCCCATCAGTTCATATTCAACAGGATCGAGCAGTGGTGCCTTTTTGATTACTTTCACCACGCTTCCAAAAATAAAACCCATCTCCCCAATCCTTTTCCTGAAGGCACCATAACCTTTAACCCTTGTTATAACGGCGGTTTCGCCCTCTTTGAGTTCCGACAAAAATTTCTTCGGTATGTTATTTTGATCTGTCATCATATTAAAACTGAACACCTATCCGTAAAAAGCCAATTAACGCATTATCTAAATTCACATCAGTTCCCGATGGATGAATAATATACTGAAAATCGGGCTGCAAAGAAATAAATTCGTTCAACTGATAATTGAAAAAAGTTTCAACTACCGTTTCGTGCTTATGAAAACCCCGGTGGAAACCAGCATGGGCAACAGCAACGCCTAATGTATTTTCGTGACCGCAATCAAACAATTCATAAAAATTCAATCCTCCTCCAGCATAAAAATTGTGTGTATTTACACTTCCTGAACTCCAGGCCAGCTGAGCAAAGAGATCAACTTTTTTATCATCTAACCCTTTCCACAACGTTTGATCAGCCATTGTATAAAAACCATAATTGCGGTTTATTGTTTGACTCTTCAAACCAACATTGTTATTTTCAAATGCACCGGTGTGGTAATAAGCACCTCCTTTATAAACCCCATTTTGCGAATTTAACAATCCGTTAAAATGCATTTCAGAAATACACAATACCCCGTCGTCCCTATCCCAATCCCAATTAAGGTTGTAGTGATTGTTTTCAAAATCGGTGGGAGAACCGTCAAACATGGCACCCAGCCAGCTGAGCCTATCGGTTATTTCAGCAGATACAGAAATACCAATCCCTGTAAGTGGAAAAATTGGAACAGGAACATTATCTGATATTACCGGAGGAATTCCAAACGAACTGTTCAGGTAATAACTTCCATTGCCGCTTGCCGCAAATTGGGTGTTCATGTCCTGCAACCCGATTGTGAATTCAAGTTTTCCAAGGTGCTGTCTGAACCAAAGTTCGTGCAAATAGATAAGATCGCCTGCATCGATATTGGAAACAACCTGAAAGTCGCCGGTAAAGTTCTCGGTTGGCGATTTTCCGTGGGTTGAAGCGCCATTAACGAAAAAAGATCCTCCTTTCCACCATCCTGCTTTTTCGGTATCAAAACCAATTTTCAGATTGGCCATACCCAAAAAGCCAGCACCCGTTTTTATCCCTCCGGCAAAATTTCCGTAAACATCTCCAACATACGAAGCTTCGAGCTCTAAAGGCCCATTGATATCGATGGTTGTATTTATTGTAGCATTTGTCGATGCTATAACAATCGAGCTTATCATTAAAGCTGAAAAGAGTATTATCAAATGTTTGGTCATCATCATATCTCTAATATTCACGATACAAAATAACCTGTTTCAAACCGACGGAACAATCGCCTGAAGTAGCGATTTTATTCAACAAGCATCCCCTTTTATGATGAGACAGAAAAAAGAAAAGGGAAATGTAGAACCGAAAACAGAAGGAGAACTTTAGCTTGGTAATGTATTACAACGAAATATTGTCCATAGAGATGATCTTATTCGACAGGGCGTAAATGGTTAACCCCGATTGGCTTTTGATCCCTGTTTTTTGTGAAATATTTTTTCGATGACTAATTACGGTGTGTATGCTGATGTTGAGTTTATCGGCAATCTCCTTGTTTGAAAGTCCGTTTACCAACTGAACCAGCACCTCGGTTTCGCGCTCGGAAAGTGATTCTTGTTGTTGATTTTCTTCAGCAACATCAGCTCCGGTAATGCGGTTAATGTTCAGAATTATCTCGTCAGAATTATCGGTCACCCTCACTACACCATCGAAGAGCGATAAAATATCGTTACTGAAGAAACTGTAAACCAGCGCCATCCACTGAGCCGATGTGTTTTTCTTTATTATTTTGAAGGCCTTAACCCGGTTTTGCAGCTGCGAAGGATTAACAATGATCAGATTAAGATCATTTTCGGTCACAGAAAAAGGAACCTCTTCCAAATCGTCGATTTTGTAAACCTGATAGTGCTGCCCCGATTTCAGCAACATGTTCGAAAGCCCCTCAAAAACAATTTGCGACGGTTCAACAATGGCAATATTTATTCTTCTACCTGCCACTACTTTTCTCCTTCTCAAATTTTTTCACCAGTGGTATCAGAATGGTTTCTTCAATAATTGAATGTAGCGAAAGATCAAATTCAAGGTCGAAAAGAGCGATGAGCAACTTACGGCGCTCAACACGGTCATCGTTAATTGGAATATATTTCAGCAACAGATTTTTCAGGTCGAAGAGTTTCGACTCAATATCGGTATGATGGTCGCGGTAGGTAGTAACGGTATATTTACTCTTTTTCTCATCCGAATTCTCCAGGCCAAGAGTTTCACAAATCTCGGGAAAAGCCACCCTGTCTTCATAAGCAAGATGTTCGGTCACCTCATCGAAATATTCGTTAAAGAACGTTTCAACCATTTTGATCTCAGCCACTTTGTTCTTCTCGTATAATTGATTGATGTATTCCCTGATTTCGGGATACTTATCGTCGCGGTAATAGAAATGGCTGTTCCGCAAAAAATTAATGATCGATGAAACATCTTCCTTTTTGAGGTTCCCTAAACTGGTTGGCGGAAATCCATTGTAGAGGTTGCAAAAAAGAATAAAAAGATCGGGGTTGATGTTGTGCTGAAGGCTGAGTTGCTCAACCGTAAAATCGTGAACAACCAGATCGAAGTTGAAATGTTCGAGCAACATCAGCAACGACGGGTTTTCGAAAATCAACCCGGCCATCTTCATTTCAGGTTTTACAAATGTTTTCTTCGTTTGATACATACTTGACAACTATGAACTGCAACAAAATTAAGTTTTCCCTTCAACAATTGATTCGTCAATCGGTTCAAACAACCAATAAAAGAATTTCATTAAACAATGCCACACAAAATTGGGAAAAAGCAAGTTCGCTTTCAGCAAAATTGAATAATTTTACAACTATACTAACCATCAGTATCTGACCCACAACAACTAACATTTTTACTATGGAAACTAAAGCTGACACTACGGAATGCTGTCCTAAGTTCAATCCTGAACCTTGGGACAATAAAATTTTTGAATGGACCGACAAACTGTTTATCCGCGACAAGGTTTGCACCTTCTTTTTCATGCCAATCAACTTCGGAAAAGTGATGACAAGGATTATGAAAAAGGTAGAAGTCAACGGAATTGCAGTGCCCGATTATCTCTGCCTTTCGGACCACACATCGAAATGGAACATGGATATTTACCTGGCCGTTGACCAAGAAGTTGCCGGAGCTGACAACTGTAAACTGAGCGGCAAATTCATGAGCAAAGTGTACGAAGGCAACTTCAATAAAACCGGAGAGTGGTGCAAAGACGTTGAAGCCGATGCAAAATCAAAAGGTTTTGAAATAAAAAAGTGGTACATGTGGTACACCACCTGCCCTAAATGCGCCAAAAAATATGGTAAAAACTATGTGGTGATTATTGCCGAAATATGAATGAAATTATATCCCAACTAAGACAAAAACTGGAAGCAGTAACCGACGAGAAATTAAGAAAAGATAGCCATCGGTTTTTCAAAGAACCCGTATCGCTTTATGGAGTGAAAACCAATGTGGCTATTCAAATGGGGAAAAACACCTTTAAAGAGATTGCCCATTTGAGTAAAACCGAAGTGTTTGACTTGTGTGAAACCCTTTGGCAATCGGGCATGCAAGAGGAGTGTTACATTGCTTGCGGATGGGCGCATGCTCTGAACAAACAATTTGAATCGACTGATTTTGACAGGTTCGAACATTGGGTTGCCAACTATGTAACAAACTGGGCAACTTGCGACACGCTGTGCAACCACACCATTGGAACTTTGGTTGAAATGTACCCCGAAAAGCTTGCCGACCTGAAACGCTGGGCATATTCTGATAACCGCTGGATGCGCCGTGCTGCTGCTGTAACGCTCATCATACCTGCTCGAACCGGACTTTTCCTCTCCGATATTTTTGAAATTGCCGATATTCTGCTCCTCGACACTGACGATTTGGTGCAGAAAGGTTACGGCTGGATGTTGAAAGCCGCTTCAAAGCCTTTCCCTGCAGAGGTTTTCAACTTTGTAACTGCCCGAAAAGCCACAATGCCCCGCACTGCTTTGCGCTATGCCATTGAAAAATTGCCCGAAGAAATGAGGAAAGAGGCGATGGAAAAGTAACACAACAAACCCCAAATTGGCACAATACAACGCTCCATCTTCCGACCCTGTCTTTTATCCGCACTGAATCTGACCATCCCAACATCAAATTCACAGGCATTTACATTGAATTAAAAGAATAAAATATTATAACTACTTTATCGAAGCCTTCTAAAAAGCTATCACTAATGTTGCATTCTGGCACATAGCTAAAAAATCAGACCCAAAACTGATAGAATCTGTGCTTTTTTTGAAGATCTTTTTGCGCGTTTCATTACTAGCTTAGGTTCTGAAATCTAAACTAATTATGAAAAGAAAACGAACAAATTGTTTCAGTTTATTGAGACAAATTTTCACATCGGCACCACTTCTTGAAAAATCAACATTCGACAGTTTGCCTGATAACGTCAACTTAGGATATTCCCCTTCCTTTTTATTGGCGCTTAAACCTGTCCGAAATAGTGTATCAAAAACCCAAATACACAACCGCCCTTCAGAAACACATTTTTAAGAACCATTTTCTAGCAACCAATAAAAAGAGCAATGCTCTTACTTGTTTATAACCAACAATTAATCTATTATTATGAAAAACCTTAATTTTAAAAACCCAATTGGTGGGCTTTTTATTCTTAGTGCCCTATTGGGATTCAGTTCTTGTGAAAAGGATCTTTTAGTCGACAATGTTATTGTTGATGAAGATGCTGTAACCGATGCACGTGCCGTTTACAGTAACCGAACAGTAAACTGGGACAACCGCGCAACCGACACCTACACCTACAGTGAAGCTGCTGCCGACTTCGGAAACCTGAGGGGTACCTGGCAAGAAAGCCGTGCCTACAATTCAAATGGAACCTGCCGTGTAACATTACTTAAAAACTCTCTTTCGGGTGCTTGCGGTCTTATCGTAAACATCGATGTTACCGACGGAACCAGCTACGAAATGGATTGGCAAGTTAAATTCCACAGCGCATTTGATTGGAGCCGTGGTGGCAAACTTGGTTTTGGCTTCCATATTGGCGACGGAAATACCGGTTGCGACAGGGCCGATGATGGAAATGGTGGATCACTGCGTGTGATGTGGTATCAAACCGATGCTGGCCGTGTATTTTTACAACCTTACGTGTATTACAAAGACATGCCCAGCACTTGTGGCGATAGCTTTGGAAAAAGTTACCCATCGAGCGGAAGCATTTCAAAATCTACTTGGTACAATGTGCATTTATGGGCTCAACTGAACACCGGTAGCAGCACCGATGGTTGGGTAGAAATGAAAGTAAACGGAACTACCGTACTCAGGCAGCAGATTCGTTGGGTGACCAACGATTCGAAGAGAATGGTTAAAGAGATCACGTTCCACACCTTCCGCGGCGGAAGCCAAACATACTGGCAATCAGCATCTGATGGGTACGTTTATTACGACAATTTGTACTGGAATAAAGCTCAGTAATTTATTTAAAGAAGATGAGGCTGTGATTTTCGGCCTCATCCTCTTCAATTCAAAACACAATCTATTTTTGCTAAATTCACAACTATTGAATTAACCCGAAAACCCATGATTCAGCGAATACTTAGCTCAATGGCTGTACATGCCAACCGCATATTTAAACCATTGTTTCTTTTTTCACTTGTTACCTTCACCACAATTAGCTGTACCAACAGCCCAAAAAAGAATCAAGCCGAAGAGTTGACCTCAACCGACAAGCTGATGGTTGATTCTATTATCGGACTAAAATACAATTGCAATCCAATTTCAGGATTAGCAGTTGGACTGGTTATTGGTGATCAAACTTATACCCGAACAATGGGCTACAGCGATGTGTCCAAACAAACTCCTTTTACCGACAGCACCCTTTTCTGTACAGGAATAATTTCTGAAACCTTTACATCGTCGCTGGCACTTGCATTAAATAATCAGTTTGATATTGATTTAAATGAACCGGTTTCAAAATATTTGCCCCACTTTTCGCTCAACAGCAAAACTTATAACGAAATTACAATCAAGCATCTGCTTACCCAAACATCGGGGGTTCCTCGCCATGGATTGATATGGGACTTGCCAAACATGAGCGATTCTGCCTTGTTTCAAACCACATGGAGCATAAGGCTTCAGGAGCCCGAATTTGAAAAACCTGGAACAAGGGTTGTTCGTTCTCCCTACAATTTCGACATAGCCGCCGACCTCATTGGTAGTGCAAGCAAAATGCGGTTTCAGGATTTCGCAGCCCAATATATGCTCAAACCTCTTAAGATGCAGAAATCGACTTACAACCCCGATAACATATTCAAAACCAACTATGCCAAACCTCACCTGGTAAACAATTGGTTAACCTATGAATACGCACCAACAAACGATTATCCAATTAACGGAGAACATGCCGGGAGCATTGGGTTACACACCACAATTGAAGAAACAACCCATTGGATTTCGATGCTTGTAAACAACGGAAAGTATAATAAAAAACAGATACTACCGTCGAAACTGGTTGCCCAAATGATGAGCCCGGTTTTTAAAACCGACCAGAAAACAGGTTCGGCAGTTGGCCTTGGATGGGAAATAAAAAATCAAAATGGCACGCAAATATTTATCAAATCGGGCACTATCGGAGGCTTCGATCATGCATTGGTAATTATTCCGCAGTTTAATATGGGAGTAATGGTTGCAACCAATGCGCAAAGCGATTTTGAACCTGCAATTTTTGCCCAAGAGCTTTTGTTCAACATTAAAAACAAAACCAGACCCAACTACAGGCCTTCGATTCATATTGAAATGGGACGAATCCTTAATTCTACGAATTCAATAGATGAAGCAATTTCCTTTTTCAACAAGGTTTATCAGAACAACCAAGGCTCTTATTTTTGTTCCGATCTGGCACTCAGCCAATTTGGCTCAAACTTGCTCTATCGGTTGGGCAGGGAAACTGATGCCCTAAAGGTTTTTGAAACCTGTTTGGCAATCTATCCCAATTCTGTTTACGCGCATCTTAATTTGGCAGAGTTTTATTTGTACCAAAAGAATATTGAAAAAACTGAAAATAAGCTTATTGAAATAGAAAAGATCGTAAATAACGAACCCGATGTTGTTAGCCGTATTAAAACAATTAAAGGAACTCTTGAACTTTTAAAAGAGAAAGCGGCTGAAAACAAAAAGCCAATAGCTGAAAATAAGAAAGATAGCATTTGTATACCGTGTGAAGATGAGGCCAATTTAAATTGACAGCCTTATTTCTGAACAAAGACTGAAAAAAGGGGAAATGAATTCGACCTTCAGCATTGCCATAACAGGAGTATTACTCTTTTTTAATGGATTTTTTTCGTTACAAACCCATGCCAACGGATTAAACAGATTGAAGCCTTATCAAGTCGAAGCATTGGTCATTTCGCAGCAACAATCTATGAGTTGGTCAATTGCAGGGAATTTATCAGGGGGAAATCCCAACATCTTATCGGAATTAATTTGGGATGATCTTTACGGGGTGGGATTTGAATTGAACCCGCGGTGGAAGCTTGGAAGTAACTGGCTGTTTTCAGTCCCGTTCAATACGGGTTATACAATTAATGGTGAGGTCACCGATTCGGATTACGAAGGAGACAACAAAGCGAGCAGAGTATTTTTTACCGAAGTTTCGGCCAATGGCAGTTATTCCTGCTTAACCTATCCCCACATTGGCTATTGTTTTAACCTCGGGAGGCATTTTCAACTTATTCCACAGGCTGGTTATGTAATTTCTGCTCAGCATTTGTTTTTGAAACAAAAGAACGAAATCAACAACAATCTCTCTTTAAACAGCAGTTACAGCACTCGTTGGTTTGGGCCGGGCGCAACGCTTGAAACACAGTACGTTTTCAGTAAAAGAATCTCTTTGGCAATGTTGATGGATTATTATCAGGTGGATTATAAAGCCAATGCCAACTGGAACTTGATTGAAACGTTAAAACACCCGGTAAGCTTTTCTCATAAGGCCAAGGGCTACGGGATTGAGTACACCGCACAGCTCAACTACAAAATAAAACAGTCGGTACAGCTCATTTTCAAACTAAACCACAGCATGTGGAGTACCGGTTTCGGAATTGACAACTTGTATAAAAACGACGGCACCGTAGTTCAAACCCGCCTAAACGACGTAACCTACAAAGTGATTTCAGCAAAAGTTGGATTGAACTTTTCGTTTTAACACAGCCATTAACCAGTTTATCTACAATACAATTAAAAAACAAATTATTGAATTAGACATTTATTTGATACGCGTTGTATTTCATAACACAGAGGGTTTGTATGTTTATAGAAAATAAGTTGGAAGAATACATGCGACCCCGTCCGAGGTCGAACCATAACCATCACCTGCTTTCTATAAACATTCGATGCCTCTGGCATCTGACAATATCTACTAAATGCCTAATTCAAACAAATTTTAATACAACTAAAAAAGAGCATCCTTCCGAAGAAAAATGCTCTTTCAGTTGATCGATTGGTAAGTTCTACCTGATCATGAATTTTGAAGCATCAACTTTCCCATTCAGATAAGAAATCTGACACATGTATATTCCGGCTTTCAAAGCTGAGACATCGAGATTCACAGTTTTCTCATTCGCAGAAACATTCATAAAAACCAGTTCCCCAATCGAATTGTATACTTTGATATGACGAATTCCATCTTCGCCTTTCACCTGAAGAACATCGGTTGCAGGATTAGGATACAAAATTAACCGTTCTTTTTTCCCCATTGGGGTTTCGCTAATGCCATTGGTATCATCGTTTAAGAAAATCCTAAATTCGGTAATGCTAACCCAAGTTCCGGTATAATTATAAGCGCCGGTAACAGTTAAACGAACATACCTTGCCTCGGTTTCAGCAAATTGGTCGGCCAATGGTGCAGCTTCAGTGGCAGGTGTTGTGTTGGCTGTACGGTCAACCACCATTTCATATTCTCCTGATGATTCCTTTTTCACATCAACTTTAAATTGATAAGCCCTGTTTTCATAACCAATCAGCTCCGTTTTATTGATTTTTTGAACACTGCCCAAATCAATTTCGATCCATTGTGGATAACCACTTGCAGCCCAACGCGTATAGTTGTTGTTGTCGTTGGCCGATTTCGCCGGATTTTCAGGTTGTGGCACACTCGATGCCGTTACCGATTTCTTATATGCCAGGTTTCCGGGAACATCGGTTGATATCACACTTGCGTTAATGGCGTGAGTAGCCGATAACCACCCCACAAAATGATCTTCACTTCCATCTTCAGGCCGGTTCATTTTGAGAACATAGTTGGTTGTGTACGGAATATCAATGCCAAGTTCGGTATACCGGTTCAACAGAATTTCATAGGGAGCACTGTGCCGTGCCCACGCTGATTCGGAATTGTAATTGGGCGAAATAGTCCCTAAAACACTTTGGGCATAAGCTTCAGCACCGGTTTTCAACCTGTTATTTGTTCGGGTGAACAGTCCATTGTCACCTTGCTGATGAGCTACTTCGGCACACATTGTCATTCCAATTAAAACATATTGTGAATGTACAAAGTCGCGCGAAAGTTCAGGAATAACCCCTCCTGAAGTGATTGCATCTATTTGCCCTGTAACCCCATTGTATCCACTGTTGTAAATCGAAGTGCTATTCAAAAATACTCCGGCCGACATTAGCGAAAGGTATTTTGAGATGTACCAGTTTGGTGCCGATGCAATTGATCCATTTACATAGGTCAGCATCTTTTTTACAAATGACTCAAAATTTGTTGAATTCCAACCCGATTCGCCGTTGTTGTAATACTTTAGAATTTCGGCCCCAGCGCACCAAATTGGTACTGCCCACGATGCTTCAAGAGTTGGTTGCTGTGGTTTATTGCTTTCTGCAACCAGTGTTTTGAACGTATTGCCCCATGCATCGGCAATTTCAATCGCTTTGTCGCGGTGTGCAGTATTGCCGGTCACAACCCATTTAATGGCATGGATGTACAACGCATGGGCATCATTTCGAAAAGCAGCCTCTTCGTTACCAATGCCCGATGCAATAACATGAACGTTGGCATAAGGAGTTGCTTT
>Ga0209373_10003315_pt1 | contig 15039 bp, 17 predicted proteins | sample Higcelweek5metaG_FD_187173 | JGI IMG/M metagenome (GOLD analysis project Ga0209373, IMG submission 187173) | Freshwater pond sediment microbial communities from the University of Edinburgh, under environmental carbon perturbations - High... | ecosystem: Environmental > Aquatic > Freshwater >...
AAGAGCCGGCGTATCGGTCCATACATCAATATACAAGGATGTACATGACATCACGGGACTGTATAGCGACACGGACGGAAATCCCTTTGTCTACAATTCCCATTTCTCCTGGATCTATGTACTGAATAGTTACTGCCGTGACGGCGATCTTAGCCTGTGGGAATATCTTGCGGCACAATCAAACGATTAAGTTATTTTCGCGAAAAAGGGAGGAGAACATGACGGATCCATCTTACCTGTTTGAAGCTGGCGGCGCCGGGGACGCAGATCAAGTCCTTGCCCTGTACCAGTCTGTCATGGGCAGTGACTTCTGCACCTGGAACGAGTTCTACCCCGGTATGGAAGAGATTCGGGCCGACTATGAAAGCGACAATCTATTTGTTTTGAGAGACGGCGCGGAAATCATCGGAGCGATTTCCATCGTGCCCGAAAACGAACTGGACGAATTGGAATTCTGGAAAATCAGAGATGACAGCGTCACTGAAATTGCCCGCGTGGCCGTGTCGCCCGCGTATCAGGGAAGAGGACTGGCAAGGGAAATGGTGCGGCAAGCGGAGAAGATATTGAAGGACAGAGGCTGCAGCGCGGTGCATCTTCTTGCCGCCTTGGTAAATATACCGGCCTGTCATACGTATGAGAAAGCCGGTTACCAATTGATGGGCGAATGCAATATGTTCGAACACAGGTTTTGTGTTTTTGAAAAAATATTAGTTTGATACAAATAGGATCAGCACCCGGCACGAGTGTCAGAGAAGAGGAAAGTATGAAGCGAGATGTTATCTCCAGGGTATTGTTATCTGCCGTGAGCCTTTTTACATGCGTGGTATTCGCAGTATCCTGCGGGATAACCGGAGCGGACACGCCGCAAACGAAGGATCCGACGATAACGACCGCTTCGCAGTCTTCCGAAGAGTCTCAGGAAACGACATCCCGAGTGACAATGGAACCGACGGATGAGACCGTTCCCGTCACAGAATCCACAACCACGGAGACAACATCGCCGGCGGTTGATACAGAGCCGGTGAGTACGCCGGAGACTCTCCTGGTGGAATCATACTTTTCGCCAAATCAAATGTGGTATCTGAAGCGAAGTGCAGAAGCCGTAAATGAAACGGAAGATACTGTGGAACTTCCCGCAGGTACGGTGATTCTTGATGCTGAGGCGATGTTGAATGAAGACAACTCTGTTGACATCTGCTTCAACACGTTCGACGGTGAAGCACTAAGGATCCCTGTTGAAATCAGTGGTGAGAAGGTATTGGTGCAGGGTGAAGATTTGTATCGCTTTGTCGGCGGACAGGAAGATACTGCAGATCCTTCTTATCCGATTCCCGCGGTAACCGGACGTGACGTAACACTGAATGCGTGGGACATCCTGTACCGCCCGTACTATTACGGATCCATCACGTTCTGGTGCGATTGGAATAAGGATGGAATTACGGATATGCTGCTTTTTGATATAAAGGGCGGAAACAAGATCTTCTTTCGGGATGGGGCTACGTCAGAAGAGACAGTGCTGGATGGTATCTTTGCCGAACCGGCCGAGGCAATCATGCTGTGCGAGAACAGCCGCGGTGAATATGCGATTCTGCTTCTGGCTCCCTTCACATGGGGATCTGAGCCTACGGTGTATAGCGTGTATCAATATGATCCCGATCTCAAATTCACCTTAGCCGATGATGATTATTTTGCATATCAGGGGTTCTTCGATTATCGGGAGGGCCAATTCTATATTGTCTACAATGGAAGCAGTTTCCCCGGAGGTTATTGGTGTGTGGAAGAACCGGCAACCATGGACGATGATTTCCGTATCGTTGAAGATTTTTCTTCCGGCACCTATATCGAGGGAGGTTCGATTTTTACCTATACGTATGTGGATGCTCCGGCTGAACGTTGGAACGGAAGCTCGTATGAAGCGTGTACGATTCCGGCGGGAACGGTGTTTTTCCCGACGCGTTACGAATTTCTTGAAGAACGCGAGGGTGTACGGGAAGGCTATTTGTACTTTAAGACGTATGAGGGCGAAAGGCTGCGCATTACGCTCGAATACTCGGAAACGGAAGACTACCAAATTAAGCTCGCCGGAATGCCGCAGAATACCTTCTGTTATTGTATGTGGGGTGACTGAGAGATCGTGAAGCAGCACAGAAACATAAATTGTAAGTATCAAAGGAGCTAGGCAATGAGCAATTTGACGGTATCAGACGAGATTATTTTATTGATTATCAGCCATCAGCAGGAGGCAATCTCAACCGGCAATCCGCCCTTTGCCGCGATCATCGTTGTGGATGATAAAGTCATTTCATCGGTTCATAATACCTCCCGAACATCGGGGAATCCACTTGAGCATGCCGAAATGTTCGCGATTCAGTTGGCTATTCAGAATTACGGTTCTGAGATCCTGAGCAGAGCGCATCTAATCTCATCGAATGAACCGTGTCCCATGTGTATCGGCGCCTGTATATGGTCCGGGATCCGAAACGTATCCTACTTTGTTTCTCAGGAACAAGTTGAAGCTATACGCGGGTGGGGAAAGTTCATGCCGGCGCAGGAAATTGCTGAGGCGGATGATTCGGGTATTCTGGTGAATGGGCCGATCGGGAATGAGGACATGCTGAACATGCATCGTGTATTCTGGACGAGGGGCAGCAATTCTGAATGTAATCATTCGATTCATCTGAGCAAAGGAGACTCTTCAAATGAAAAATATACCTGTTAATCCGGCTGATATACTGGCATATAAAATCGATCGGCAGGATGTGAAAACGTTTGCCAAGAATTATGCCAAATGGCTTGGAATGTATCTGGTGTTCCTGTTCATGTATGTAATAACAACAAGGACGGTTAAAGATACTTCTTTTCTTAGTCTTCCAACCCTTTTCCTTATCAGCATGACCTTGCTTTTCGGCGGCTGCTTCATTTATTACGGCAGGGTAATCTATACAGGCAGAGCACGCTACAGGAAAGACATTGAGAAGTACGGGGCCCAAGTACTGACAAAGGATCTTTCAAATCCCGACAATGAAGTTTTCTATCTGAATAAAAATAAGTACGAAACGTATATTGTCGTTTCTGACGTGTTCCTCTATTTTTCCCATACAAGAATATTTTCCTGGGATGAAATTTCGAAAATATACATAAATCCGGAGGAGATACATAATCTGAACAAAATGGATCTGAATTTCTCAAATAACGGGGGGAGTGAGCCGTACAATCCGAATTCCAAAAATCCCAAAGAAATGGTCCGATTTTTGAAGCATGCCGGGATTGTATTAAAGAACGGGAAAAAAGAAGAATGTCTGATGGCTCTTGAAGAAGATCAGTTGAAGGCGCTTCTAGCGGAATTGAATAACCGGTCGCAAAGCCAGGACCCGGTTAATGTGCATGCTTAGATAAACGAATCCGGAGGCGCTGCCGGAAAAAAAGCATGAATCGGGACATACTTACCGGGTGCTTTATTCCCATACGACAAAAGATACCCGTGTGAGTGTTTTCTTGCTACTCCGTAAATTGTCCAGGAAACACCAACATACACAATCTCGCCGGATGACTTTTTCGCATGAACACTATAATGCGTTGAGCCACGATAACCATGCCTTATTCTGCTGCCGGCCACTACCGCATCCTGAATTTGATAATCTCCGTCGAGAATTTGTTTGTGCCTATGCGATTCGTGGAGCGAAACGCATAGCAGAAATGTCAGATTCACAATCGAAAGGAAGTAAATAGAAGCGGTGTCTTTTGCATTGGATCCTTTGATTAGTGCATAAAACACGGCGCACACGGCAAAAATGGCGAAACAGAACGTTAATGTTCTTACGACCGGCGCTTCATTCATTCCGATTGTACGCACCCATTCCGAAATTATTTCTTTTTCATGTGGATTGGGGGCTCTCCAGGAGTTTTTCATCATCCATCCTTACATGCAATTGTTGAATAATCATATAATCTCAATTTCTTTTTTACAATTCTATCATATATTAGTATTATTGTTTATATAAGGGAGGTTATTCCATTGTCATGACGTAGGGCAAGCCGGAGGACCGGATTTTTTCGATGGAGGATTTCGTATATGAGAGGTGACATCGTTGAAAAGGACAAGAAGCGAATCATCGGTTGGATCGCCGTTATCATTACAATTGTTTTTTCGAGTCTATGGGCTTATTGGGGCTCCATCGAAAATTTTCATGAAGGCTGGTATTCACGTTCCGTTTGGGAAAATCTGTTCATGATGTTCTTCCAGTACCTGATCGTTACCATCGTATTTGTTGCTTTGGCTCTCATCACCTTAAAGTGGAAAAGAGTTGGACTGGCACTTCATATCCTTCTGGCTGCCTTCTGTGTCTGGTTCTTTGCCGGCGCCAGTTTCAGCGTTGTCGGATTCATGATCGTAATACCGATCATCGGGATTGGCTTGCTATATTATTTTGGGGACCCGAAGCCCAAGAAATGGGCTTATAGACTGATCCTTCTGGTTCCGCTTGTGATCATCCTCGCTATTTCTGTTTGGCAGGGAATCAAGGTCTCTCAAAGAATAAATGACAACAATTCAGGAACGCGCGTCATAGCAGGGAATGAGGTGACTCTTGTCTGGGCGCCGAGGGGGCCCGGATGGCCGGATGAAGGGGTCACCTGGGAGGAGGCGCAGACGATCTGCCGTTACTTATCGGGAGACGGAACAACAATCATGGAGGATGAGCAGAATATATGGAGATTGCCCACAGTGGACGAAGCAGTCCGCTCCATGATGCTGCACGGGGAGAGTGCAGGCGGTATTTGGGATCCGGAGAAAATGACGGCTGAATATGAGAGGATACCGGATAAAGAAACGCCTTTATGGGACGTTTATTCACCCGTGATTTACTATTGGACAGCGGATACGTCCATACAGGACGAGGAACAGGCATATATAATCGTTTATAACGGCGGTATCTTTGATAGAAGAAAGACCGACGGTCAGCGTTACCTGAGTTTTCGGGCGGTGAAAGATGTGGAATGATCAAATTGTTATTTCGTTTGTGACACGAAAAAACTCAAAGACAACGGTTTGCTGTCGGGTGCATCCGAATATCTGTATATCAGATCGCCGTCTTTGATGTTTTTCGATAAACGGGTGTTGTTATGCACGTTGTAGGTCACTTGCTCCGGACGATCCGATACATATTCCCACACATGGATCTCCTTAACCGGTATTATGGCCGTCGCCGAATATACCAGCACATCCCTCTGTGTCTCAATGAACATTACCTGTTTCCTGTACTCCAGCTTCCGTATATAAAAGTTCATTCTTCGAGCGAACATACGGAATATGACAATAGTGAGAGAAACCCAAACGACAAAGAGAAATACTGCGAAAAAAATGAAATTATTTTCCTTTATGACGTCGCTGCTGATCAGAAAACCAGAACTCATAACAAGTAGAAACAGCAGTAAAAAACTGAGCAAAACCCCTGCCAGAATTGTTTGCGCTTTATAGCTCCCGCTGTCGATAAGGCGCTTAAGAAGGTACTCCCTATCTTCCCGGGTCAGCCGGCTGACCATTGGATCGAACTCGATGGTGCGCGATTTCTGATCAGAAATAATTTGATCCCATTCGGGGTCGCGGTAGAAACTCTCCTGATCATTTGTGTCTTCGTGATTTGTCATAAACGATCCATATTCCTTTCAATAAGACTGTCTGCGGCGTTGGCAACAGCATAACACTCATCAGATATATTAAACATGGGGATGTCGTTTATGGAATCCCCAAAGGATATTACCTTGTCACAATGCCATAAGTCTTTTCGTTTCAGGATGGCGTCATACTTTGTAGCTTTTGCCGGCATGATTTCGCACCAATATTCCGGCCGGTATAATTCCTGCTGGAGCGTGCATGTATATCTTTGATCCTCCGAGAAGACTTTATATACGCGTTGCAGATCTGCATTTTCGCCGATGCACGTAAACCGGACTGATATCATATACGGACAGGATCTCTCTGACATAGAGACGCTCGTCATGCGAAAAGCATTCCGGCATCCAACAATCGATTTATTACATCCATGCTATACGGAGATATCGTATCCTGCGTATTAGCAACGTGCCGTCCAGGTCAGATACGCAGAGAATTCTCATCATTCATCTTTGCTCTTTCCGATTTGTTCACCAATAACAAAATATCTTGACTGGATTGTACCACATCGTTAAATTGTAGTGATAGAATTCAGCTATGCCAACGCGGAGAACCCTCTGGCGCTATGATTGCCAGAGTCATCAGAATATTGAAATATAACCTGTAATAAGAGAACGGAGCAGCCTTCTATGCAAAAAGAATATCGAGAACATATGGATAACGAGACTCGAAAAAAGCCGCATTTCAATGGTCCCATTCACTTACCCCGTCCAATTTCGGCGTGCCTTTGTAGCCTGCTGATCTTCTGCCTGTGTGCCTGCGGTCATACGGTAAGCAAATCCGAGCTGCTGTCCTATGCGGAAGAAGCCTACGGCGAATGCAAGCTGATCAGCGAGGAATATTCGGGGTCCGGCTCGGACGAGATAAGAACTCTTTATCTGCAGGATCTTGATACCGGACTCGAATACTCTGCTACATCCAAAATGATATCAGTGGGTCTGGACGGAGCGGTGTTCGGATATTCGGAACAGAGGAGCTCTGATTTTGGCGAGAAATATGAGAACTACGTTTATGATCTTGCGGAGCAGGATTTGTCTGATCTTGATACCGGACATCCGGCACAGGTGCTGCGCGGCGACTTCACAAATAAAGTCATTTTTGACAGCTGGACATCCGATGAGGACAGCAAATTAGCATGCCAAAAAATAGCGGAAGTCATTTCGAAGTATGATATTAAGAAATATCTCTCTATTAATTTTCTGATCTATTGTGAGAGCGAGGAAATTTGTGTCGGATACTATGATTATTCGAGCGGTACGTTCGAAAGCTATGATCCCTACACGGTTATCAACTATGTATATGAAAATATCGATAAGGATGCGGAATACCAGTACTCCCTGAGCGGGACTCTGGATGCATATCTCAGCAGCGAGGACCTGGAGGAAATAGATTCGGAGAATTCGAAAACAAACACCTATGGCACGTTCTACTTTTTTACTTCTTCCACCGGCGTCGAAATTGTCGCCTTCAATATGGAAGATTTTGGCATGACCGGAATTCGATGTGTAACAACGGATACGCGGGAAGAGTTTTCTCTTTCACCATCACAGAATTCATAATTTTCGTTATTGACCTTCGGGTTACCCCAGGGAGTAGAGCAGGTGTTGACGGCAAGTTCGGTTCTGTTTGAAGGCAGTCGACTGTCAATAAAATAGCATTGAAGGATGCAGGTTTCTTGCCGGAAGAAATTACGAGCCTCCTGCATAAAGTGAAGTCGGGAACGATAGAGGAATGGAATCACAGACATATGGTGCTTTGTGATATAATCAAATTCAAGATACAGCCATCGACACATGAGAGGTAGCGCGTATGAACAGAAAGAAACAACCCGCCGATCAGAAAATCGCATTGGTTATCTGGCGCAATGTCGTTGCCGCAATCATCATTCTAATCCTGATTATTACCCGGCAAGGAATTATTCAGGCCAATATTCAAAAAGGCACTGATTTATCGTCTTTGATGTCGGCTTCTTTTCACCAATTGCTTGCCTCCCAGCGAGTTGAAAGTAACGTGCTGGCTCTTGGAACAGCGAAAGATTCTGCGGAAAGAGAGATCATGACGCAATCCATTCAAAGTGATCTCCTCCAATGGGAGTCGTATCACGGAGAAATGAACAATCAATTCCTGTCCTACTACAAGTCCATAAATGTCTCTGCAGCGGGACTGAAAACCTCCTCGGACGATCTGTACGATAAACTGAATTCTGCAATCCATGATGTAATCTCATCCGGGAATGTGTCCTCTGACTCGACGGCCGCTTCTTCAGTGGATACACTTCGCGCAGATTTCAAGACCTATCAGGATGCTGTCGATTCTCTTTCAAAGATGTTTGAAAAGGATTTAGCCGCCGAGAATACACAGACACATTTTCTCGAGACGATTCTTTTCTATGTTTTAATTTTGGCGGTTCTGCTGCAAATTCTTCTCGTCTTTCTTCCGGGTCAAAAGAAACTTTATGCATCCTTTGAACAGATGACGTTTCTCGGAGAACACGACAGGCTTACGGAGCTATATCACCCATATACTTTTCAGAACATGATTGAAGAAGATGCCGCACAAAAAAAATCAAAAGAGGCGCGACTGAACCTTATTCTTCTGGATATCAACGAATTTCCATCTATCCTCCAAAAATCAGGCCGGCATGTCGCGGATGAAGTATTGCGAAGAAGTGCCAGAATAGCCAAGTCCTATCTCGGACCTCATGATTACGCTGCCCGCCTGCAAAATGACACCCTTGTGATGTTCATTCAGGGGAAAAGCGATCAGGAGATTCAGTCTTTGGCAGAACGACTCGTGGCATCGATGAAAGAAGAAGAGTTTCCGGTTGCCGGCAGGGTTTCCACTTCGGCCGGAATCTCGATCTATCACGATGGCGAGCCGGTGGTCGCGTGGATGAGCCGTGTGGAAGCGGCGCTGGTTCAGGCCAGAAGTGAAGGCAAGAACCGAATCGTTCACGAAACCATGATCCGCACGCAGGAAATGCCGGGTGCGGTTCATTGGCAGGAGGAATGGGCGAGCGGTCATAACGAACTCGACAGCCAGCATCGTTTACTGATCGATCTTGGGAATCAGCTTCTGTCTGCGCATGTTTCCGGATCGGAAGATTCCGGGGAATCTTTGCTGCTCCGGAAATTCCAGCGAGAAATCGTCAATCATTTTGTATATGAAGAAATGCTGCTGCGGGATCTCGGATACCCGGATATGGCAAATCATTCGATGATACATGAGAGGTTGACGAAGAAAACACAGCACATGATTGAAGAGTTCGAGGCACACAATCTGACAGTGGGATTCATCTATTCTTTTCTCGTAGAAGACATTATCATCGGACATATAGAAGCCGAAGATACAAAGTTCTTTCCGATGCTTCCCAAAACAAACGGCTGAGAGAGAAGGAATTACTCTCTATCTGGATCTGCTGATATCTTAGGTTAATCAAAATAGAAAACTTCTTCGAATTTCTTGTCGAGTGCAATGCAGAGAATCAGAGCGAGTTTTGCCGTGGGACTGAACTGTCCGGTTTCGATGGAGCTGATGGTATTACGGGACACACCAACCATGCCGGCCAGTTCGTCCTGCGACAATTTCTGCTGTTTCCGAATCTCCTTAAGATTGTTTCTTAGAACAAGTTCGTCATTCATATTGTGCCCTCATCAAAGAATCGTCGAAGTCGCAACTAGACTGCAAATGAATGATATGCTGCACAGAACGGTTACGATCGTCCAAAGAATGCCGGCAAGAATATCAATGATGCGCTTCAGCTTAATCCCTCTGGTAAGAAAGAGCACGGCGTTTGTCGAAGCGATCAGAGCGAAAAATCCGTAATTCTGTTCGCCCTTTATCATAATCCCGGCGAAGAAAAAGATACAACCCAGGATGGCGCTGGCTAAGGCGGCGATCTTGGCGGCGAAAGTTGTTGTCTCTTTCTCGAAAAGATCCTGGTTCTTGTTCTCCTGTCTGCTCATCTTTAAAATGCTTTCCTTATCCATAATAATACCCTCCGTATATTCGTTTTTATATCTCTGCTGCAAAGTTTGCTTTACAAGTTATGACAAGTACGCTTGGCGCGATCTATTTATATCATCGCCAAGTACACTTGTCAATATGTATGTGGTATGATGTCATGGATAAATGGGAATGAAGGGAAATATTTCAGACATGCATAATGATTTGTTTTCAATATGGGGACTCACCGTACATAGTTATGGGCTAATGATTGCATTGGGAGTAGCTGCTGCTCTGACTGTCGGTATGTTGCGAGCCAAGCGCAGCGGCCTTAACAGCGAAACAGTACTGGACATAGCACTTCTGGGTGTTGTTTTAGGATTTATCGGTGCGAAAATTCTGTATGTGATCATAGAGCTTCCGACGATTCTTCGAAATCCGGCGGAAATCCTTAGCGGCAATGGTTTTGTTGTATATGGCGGCATAATTAGCGGTGTATTGGCAGCGATTGTATACTGCAAAAGAAAGAAATGCGAATTTAAGCGTTATCTGGATCTGTTGATACCCTCGGTCGCATTGGCGCAAGGGTTCGGCCGCATCGGCTGTTTTTTGGCAGGCTGCTGTTACGGCAGCCCGACCACGGCCTGGTGGGGAGTCACTTTTCCCGCAGGCGGTATCGCACCGTCAGGTATCCCGCTTATTCCTACCCAGTTGATCTCTGCCGGCGGGGACTTTCTGTTGGCAGCGATTCTGATTCTTTACAGCAAATATGCGAAGCGCAACGGAAATGTCGGTGCAGCGTATCTCGTACTTTATGGCATCGGGCGATTCCTCATTGAGTTTCTAAGAAATGATGAGCGAGGCAGTGTTAGCATGCTGTCCACTTCTCAGTTCATTTCTCTGTTCATCCTGGTTGGCGGAGTGGTGCTGTTCTGGTTTAATTTCCATCGTGGAAGAAAAGAAGGGATCTCGAAAAGCGCCGTTTAACATTTCGATAGACAGCGGACCGTCACCGCGCATCCCCACGATCGACTCCCGTCCAGGTCGCACCGAGTCCCAAGGAATGCGCGGCCAGAAGAAGGTTCTGCGCAGATGCGGCGCAATCGTCTTCCCAATAATAATCAAGTGTTGTGGCTTCGGGCTCGCCGCATATGAGAATCGCAGCCGAAGCGTCTTTGACGAAGCCGACCCCTCCATGGCGCGTAGATAGTTGCGCCAGCTTTTCGCGATCCGTGATGACCATATAGTAGCGGGCTTGCTGGTTGCAGGCAGATGGAGCCTGCATGGCAGCCATCAACAGGAGTTCAAGTGTCTCCTTCGTTACCTGCTCCTGCGTAAATTTGCGGACACTTCTGCGCGTTAGAATTGTATCGATGACTGCATTCATATACTTTGCTCCTTAACTCCTTGACACTAGATAACGTATGATCCAGCTCATCCTATCCTGTGAGTGAATAGCTTACAAGTACGCACTTTTTGGTGCGTTCCTTACGATTTGGGTAGGGTCCGAAATAATGTACGATGATTTACCCTGAAAAGTGATAAAATTAATTTAATATTCTCGATTCATCAAAAAGGAGTATCTATGAAGAAAATCTTGTGTCTATCCTTACTAATAGCAGTTTGCATTTCTTCGACATCGTGCTTTCTTATTCCCTCGCTATTACATAGAAGTGAGGAAATCATAGAAGACAGGACGCGAGCGGACGCTGATGAGGACGAGAATGAAGAGAGCGATAAGGCGAAGGATTCCTCTAGCTCAACGTCTAAAGAATCTGTTGACAATCCAGAGGGAGAAATCGTATTTGAGAAGGATTTCGGTACCTTCAACGTTCCGGAGGGTTGGGAAGAGAGCAAAAGCCACTCTACCCCGGATATGTTTTTCTATGTTCCCCAAGGCAATGACAATAAATCATATACCGATAATGTTTCCATCCGCTACTCGACAAACAAGTATTCCGAGGACGACGTCATGTTGTTTAAAGACGCTATTATGAAGCAGCTCACCAAGCAAATGGAGAATGATCCGGAAACTACGCTGAACGGCGAAGGGACATATACGGCGAACGACTATCTTTTGCTTTCCTTTACGATCAGCGGATATGAGGATGGCAGCATCCTTGAACTGTATTATATTGTCGGCGAAAAGAAGTACTGCGAGGTTTATATGTCGGCTAAGGATGATATTGAAGCGACGAAAGCGGCAGCGCAGATAATCGTTGACAGTTTTGTCTGGGCGGAAGAGGACTGATATTTCCGTGGGAATTTTGGCGTAAAGCAAGAAAGTACTTACTGAAAAAAATAACACAAGGCCCTTCAATTCGTGTAAAATATACTTCAATAGAAAGCGATACATAAGGGAAAATAGCCAAGACACTGGAACGCAAAGTTCCCCCTGACAGCTATTGTATTCCGGAGGTGCTGTATGAGAAGAACAATCCTGATTTTGTTTTTCTTAAGCCTCGTGGCGGGTATTGTTATGTGCATTCATGTTTCAGTAAACGAATTGCTTGTAGTACACCGTCGAGTTCAATATGACAAAGGAGGCTCCCTATGTTTGATTCCGGTATGATCGCACCTTGCGGACTTGATTGTACGATATGCCATAGAGCCGTAGATCCCGAGAAACCCTGCATGGGGTGCAGAGGGCCTGACGAGCATAAGACGGACTTCTGCCGATATAAGTGCCTGATCAAAAAGTGTGACAAGCGACGCGGATTCGATCTGGACTTCTGTGACGCATGTCCGGAATATCCCTGCGAAGAGGTTATGGAAAAAGAGACGCGCTATACGTCGCAGTATCCTCTTACGGAATCACCGCTTACGAATTTAAAGTGCATCCGGGAAGACGGGATGTCCGCGTTCATCAAGGTCGAGACGGAGCGGTGGACATGCGGAGTGTGCGGCGGAGCCATTTGCGTGCATTCGGGAACATGTGCAGGATGCGGCAAAACATATGGAGATCAGACGAAGAATCATGAGAATGAGAGGTAGCAGGATGTCTTCTTTTCGAGCAAATTCCAGTATACGGGGGATTCTGAAAGTCCTGTTGTGTGTCCTTCTGGCTTCGGCGCTGTGTTTTACATCAGGGTGCCGTCTGCTGTCGAAAGACAATCTTGCCGCACTTTTTTCCCGGACGGAGAATACCGAACCACGGGATCAAACGGAGGAAAATGAACCGGACGAGACGGAGCCGGATGAGACCGGAAGCGGCACTGACGGGAAAGACAAGTCCGGCGGCGACCAGCGGGCGGTTTACACGATGGACCTGACCCTGGATACCGTTGCGCATTCAATCGGCGGCTCGGTGACGGTTGATGTGTTTAATTACAGTGACGACGAGTGGGATTCGCTTTGCTTCCGCGATTATCCGAGCTTATTCACAGCGGACAACGATTACGATCTGACCGTGGACGGAAAGATTTCCGACATCTTGAATATAAAGGATGAGGACAACGACCGGGACCTGAAGATGGAACGGTCGACGGAGGATGTCTCCGTGGTGTACATCGAAATGAAGGATGCGATAAAGCCGGGAGAGACGAGGAGGATTTCGTTTGATTTTGTCTCGTATGTGCCGCTCCTTGAGGACCGTTATGGATACACGAACGACATGTATAATCTCTCGAATTTCTATCCCGTTCTGGCTGTCTATGAAGAAGGAGACTGGGTGGCCCATCCATATTTTGTGAACGGTGAATGCTTTTACAGTCTGGTATCCGACTATTTTGTGACGTTTCACACGCCATCCGATATGACTGTGGCATGCTCCGGCGAAGAAACGATGGCTGAGGAAGGAACATGGTCGGTGGAAGCGCTGTCGGTGAGGGATATCTCTGCCGTAATCGGTAAAGACCTTAAAGTTGTCACCGATGAAGCCGACGGGGTCCAGGTCAACTGCTATTACACGGAGGACAAGAGGTGGGCGGAGATCGCGGTCAAGGCCGGTGTTACAGCCATAGAGGCATTCGACGAAGCGTTCGGACCATATCCCTATCCGGAAATCGATATTATACAGACGTATTTGTTTGCCGGTGGAATGGAATATCCGTCGATTGTATTGATATACAAGGATTTTGAATCGAGCAAGGATCCGGATGCCACGCTGTCGACGGTTGTCGCCCATGAGATTGCGCATCAGTGGTTCTACAGCCTGGTCGGTGATGACCAGTATGACGAAGCATGGCTTGACGAGTCTTTTGCATCCTATGCCGAGTACGTGTACATGGAAACGTACCTGGATGAGGACGAGATTGAAGGCCGGGTGGATTATGTTCAGGATATAATGGGCGGCGATTCCTTTACGAATATGGGCAATACTCTGCGCCTGAACCGTCCCTACGACGACTTCGGAGATGACGATTCCTATGTATACACGGCCTATTATTACGGTAAAGTGTTCCTGTACCGGCTGCGCGAGGCGATGGGAAAGGAAGATTTTACGTTGATGATGAAGGCGTATGTCAAGGAATTTTCCAATGAAGTCGCAACGACAGAAGATTTCGTGGACTATGTTCACACCTATGCGGGCGATAACGAAGATGTCGACAAGCTTCTTCAAGTATTCCTGCCGGGAGTCGAATGATAAGCCCGCAGGAAGCCGATGACGCCGTACGGACGATTGCTTCGCTGATCATGCGATGCGAGAAGGCCCTCGTGCGTTTTGCTCCGGGTACCTCGCAGCATACTCTTCTTGTGAACCGGATTGCCGCTTTGCGCACGGCAAGGTCGCTGATGACGGGCGATTCTGACGGAAGACTCTTTTCGCGAAAAGAAATCGCGGCGGCACGTGAGCCGGCCCTGTCGATTCTTAGGAAATGTGAGAAAGCCGATCAGAAGCAGGTGCCCGGATCCTCGGCAGACACTCGACTCCTGGAGCAGATTCACGCGATGCGCGCTGCGCTCGAGCGGATCGACGAAACAACTGAAATTCAGGAATTTTCAAATCGGTACACCGTAAGAATGTTGTCCGGGAAGGACATTCCGGCCATTCTTCCGCTTTTTGAAGGGAACCCGCTGTATTTTCATCATTTCCCGCCGGCTCCGAGTGTCGAAAGCATTCTGGAAGATCTTTCGGCTTTGCCGAAGGGCAAGTGCTTAAAGGACAAATATTTCCTGGGTTTTTGGGACAACGGAGAGCTTGCTGCGGTTCTGGATTTGATACGATGCTATCCGGATGACCGAACCGCATTCATCGGATTCTTTATGATGAACGCAAAGCTGCAGGGAAGTGGAATCGGATCCGGAATCGTGGAAGATATTTGCTCCTGTCTGGGACGTGAATTTGACTTCGTCCGATTGGGATACGTTCAGGGCAATCCGCAGGCGGAGCATTTCTGGAAGAAGAACAGCTTCCTTCCGACCGGTATTGTTAAACACATGGAGCAGGGTGAAATTGTCGTAATGCAGCGGGAAATCGGCCT
>Ga0209373_10003316_pt1 | contig 15034 bp, 8 predicted proteins | sample Higcelweek5metaG_FD_187173 | JGI IMG/M metagenome (GOLD analysis project Ga0209373, IMG submission 187173) | Freshwater pond sediment microbial communities from the University of Edinburgh, under environmental carbon perturbations - High... | ecosystem: Environmental > Aquatic > Freshwater >...
GTCAGCAACACGAAATATGTTTCTCATAAACCCACCTACTACATGGGACCTGAGGACAATAATTTAAGCAGCGCTACCCTTAAAGAATCTTTAGGAGAAAACACTTTTTATATTATCGAAAATCTTTTAAACTTCGACCGTACTTTCGGAAAACATTCAATCAACGCGGTATTGGGTTATACCTATCAAAATAACAATTACCAAGCGTACACAATGTCAACATCGGGTTTACCCAACAATGATATTACCCAAATTGGAGCCGGAAACCCCGATGCGGTAACCGTTTCTAGTTACCAGACAAAGAGTTCGATGATTTCCTATTTGGGAAGGGCTATCTATTCTTATGATTCGCGCTACTTGTTTACAGTGACCGTCAGACGCGATGGATCTTCAAGGTTTTCACCCAAAAATAAATGGGGAAATTTTCCATCACTTTCTGCCGGATGGAACATTCACAAAGAGAGTTTCTTCCCAATACAGGATGTAGTCAAAACGATGAAACTTCGTGCCAGCTGGGGTAAACTGGGGAATCAGGAAATTGGCGATTACCAGTATACCGGCTATATCAATTCAAACACCAGTTATGTTTTTGGAACCGATCAGAACTTGGTACACGGCGCTACACAAGTTGCCTATCCGGCTCAGGAGCTGAAATGGGAAGAGACCGCTTCAACCAATATCGGTGTCGATTTGGGACTACTGAAAAACAAGCTTACCGCTTCGGTCGATTACTATCGAAACCATACAACCGATATGCTCGTCTCTGTACCCATTCCAATTTCAGCAGGATCGCTGCCAGCAAGAATACTTCAGAACTATGGGGAGATGAGGAGCAGCGGATTTGAATTTTCTTTAGAGTATAGAAAGAGTGAAGGAGAATTCAATTATTCAATCAATGCAAATATTTCTACCGAAAAGAATGAAGTCATCAAACTGGGCAGCAAAAATCCATTATGGTCTGGTGAATACGAAAATGGGGAAGGATCTACCACCAAAACTATGGCCGGTGGGTCTGTGGGCGATTTTTACCTCTACCATGTCGATGGAATATTTCAGTCAGTAGAAGAGATTGAAGCTTACAACAAATACTACACTGACAATAACCTGCCAATACCTCAGGCAGCAGCTGCTCCGGGCGATATACGGTTTTTAGATTACGATAAAAATGGCATTCTTAACAACAATGATAAAATTTATGCTGGTAGCCCAATCCCTGATTTTGCTGCTGGGGTAAATTTTACCGCCAATTATAAAAGTTTTGATTTCAGCATGTTTTGGTATGGAACCTATGGGAATGAAATCGTGAACGGCATGCGTTACTGGACAGAGAGCATGAACACAAACTTAAATTATTCGGCACGTTGCCTCGACCGTTGGACAATTACAAACCCTTCGACCACCATGCCCCGTGCGGTACAAGGTGACCCGAACGGGAATACCCGCCCATCGGATCGTTGGCTTGAAGATGGCAGCTATTTGAGATTAAAGAATATTGAACTTGGTTATCAGCTAAATGAAAAAACGCTTGCGAAAATCCATATTAAATCGTTACGGGTATACGCCAGCGCTCAAAACCTCTTTACCCTGACAAAATACTTGGGTTACGATCCTGAACTGGGGGGTAATTCCGATTCAGCAGGCTATAACAGCACTACTGCCGATGGTGTTTCAGCCTTCAGCGTCAGGGGTGTCGACCGGAATATTTACCCAACGGCAAAAACAATCCTTTTTGGAGTTCAACTTAGCTTTTAGCAATAAACTACTATACTATGAACCATTTAGCAAAAATAATAGTGGCTTTCGTCTTGTTGTTAATTTTCGATGCTTGTTCTGAAGATTATCTTGAGATTGAAAATCCAAATCAGATTACTTCGTCGTCATTCTGGACAACAAAAGATGACGCAACCGCTGGCACAACTGCTTGTTACGACATTCTTTCGTCGGTATTCATGCATGGGCATTATATGAACCTGCTTCTCGATTTAGGCTCCGATGAATCCCGCCCATCGTGGGTGAAAGTCAACGAATGGACGGTTTTGGCCAAGTTCGAAGGGGATGCAAGTCAGGATACTCACGCCATCGTTTGGACTGCCTGTTACATGGGCATTTACCGTTGCAACCAGGTGTTGGCGCAAATCAACAATATTGAAATGGACGAGGAGACTAAAAACCTCTATAAAGGTGAAGCATATTTCCTTCGCGCCTATTACTACCTGTACCTTGTGAATTTATGGAGAAATGTACCGTTGATTACCACTCTTTTGACTGAATTTTCAGAATATTATAACAGTCAGGCTCCCGAAAAAGATGTGTATGATCAAATTGTGTCAGACCTGAAAATGGCAAAAGAGTTGCTTCCATGGGAATATCCGGGAGGTAGCGCTGCACTTGGCCATGCGACCAAAGGTGCGGCCATTGGTTATTTGGGAAAAACATACATTTACAGGGCTTGCCATCTAAATGAATCAGAGGCATGGGGACTTGCCGAAAATGAATTGAAACAGATCATACCCAATGCCGAACTTGGTGGAAATGCAAGTTCCCCTTACCGTTTGTTCGATTCGTATGGAACCAATTACGAAGCAAACTGCAGGGCCAATGGAAACCTAGCCGACGAGAACAATTATGAATCAATTTTTGAAATTCAGTTTGAAGCATCGTATGGGTCTCAAAACCATTCGGCTTACGATGCATGGTCGCTTGATCAGGCAGCATCGACCAAAGCCAGTTTGAGAGGCATCTATTTTGCTCCCTCAGGATTTGGGTGGGGCGATGTCTTTCCTTCTTACTTTTCAGAACAACTATTTCAGAAAGAAAAAGATAAGAATGGGAATGATGATCCGAGAAGAGGGGCAACATTTACATTCAACAGGCCCGGAGAGGTGTTGTATGGGGTAAATTTTGCCGATTGGTACACAAACCCTGCTGATAAAAAAGATTTCTTCTGGAAAAAATTTGTTGGGTTGGATATTCCCGGACGTAAAGATGAAATGGATTGGCATTCAAGCATTAACTTGCGCGTACTGAGGCTTTCTGAGGTCTATCTTTTGTTAGCCGAAAGCGTTAACGAACAGGGCAGAACAAATGAAGCCTATTCCTTTATTCAAAAGGTAAGAGACCGGGCTAATATGGCTGACCTGCAAACAACCAAACCAGCAATGACAAAGCAACAAATGCGGGCTCAAATCTGTACCGAAAGGGTGTTGGAACTTTGTGTCGAAGGAGTTCGGTGGATGGATATGGTACGTTGGGACAGGTATGGTAAGCTCACAGGTGAAAACTGGTTTAGCATGGCCGACACGATGCATGTCAGGGGCAGGGAAAATTTTCTTGCAGGGAAGCATGAGCTTTGCCCAATTCCTCAAAGTGAGCTTGATGCAAACCCAAATATGAAACAAAACCCTAACTGGTAAGATCTTTTAGTTCACAGAAAGAAAGTAGTTTAAACATCAGGGAGATGGAAGCTGCTCTAAAATACTTTATGTATTGCAATTAGAGCAGTATCCATTTCGCTTTATCTAAACATTTTGGCGCACCAATATTCAAATTAAATTCTCTTATATGCCTGTTATTCTGAAAGTCAAGAATATTCTGATTATAACATTTCTAATTCTATCTGCTATTTCGGTTAATGCAAATGTGAAGTTGCCTTATATTTTGAGCTCGAACATGGTACTGCAACGCGAAACTAAGACTTCCGTTTGGGGCTGGGCATCGGCAGGAGAAAATGTTACGGTTTCTTTTCGTGGGAATACGGTAACTACAGAAACAGGAGAAGATGGTGGCTGGAAGGTAAAAATTGAAACCGGTAAAGCTGGCGGACCTTTCGATTTAACCATTAAAGGTAATAATACAATTCTTCTTGAAAGCATCCTGGTTGGCGATGTTTGGGTTTGTTCCGGTCAGTCGAATATGGAATTTGCACTGAAGAATTCCAACAACAGCGATTACGAAATCCGAAAGGCAAATTATCCTGCGATCAGGTTATTTCAGGTTCCTAATACTACTTCCGCAACTCCGGCCGAGAATACACTTTCTGCAAAATGGGAAATTTGTTCCCCTGAAACAGCACCCGGTTTTTCTGCAGTAGGCTACTATTTCGGTAAAAAAATCAATATAGAAACAGGTATCCCAATTGGACTGATCAGCGCCGATTGGGGTGCAACCGCAATAGAAAGCTGGACCAGCGAAGAGGCGCTCAAAACCGACACCGCGACGGCTGAAAATTTGAAAACACTGAAAAGTGTCGATCAGGAGAAATTGGCTAAAGAACAAACCCGCATTTTTGAAGAGTATTATATCAACCTGTGGAAGCTTTATCAGCCTGATTATACGCACGAGTATTTAAATCCCGGTTTTGACGACTCGAATTGGATGACCCTTTCGCAACCTCAACTTTGGGAAAATGAGAAAGCTCTCAAAAATTATAACGGGGTTATGTGGTACCGTAAATCCTTCCAAATCCCTGAAGGTTTCAACCTCGACAAAGCTTCGCTCTCGTTGGCGCGTATCAACGATAACGACATAACCTGGATCAACGGCAAGCGGATAGGTGAAACCTTTTTCATGAATGACATAGCTCGCAACTATGAAGTTCTTCCGAAAATTCTGGAACCCGGAACAAACCAACTGGTTTTAAGGATTGAGGATTATGTTGGCGCTGGTGGAATTCAGGGCACTGCTGATGAGATGTTTCTTACCGATGGGAAGATGAAGATTAACCTGTCGGGCGATTGGAAACTCATGAAAGACGAAACCCAAATTCCACAAAACCCTTCGGTAATGGGTGAAAACGATACCTTATCAAACCTGCTAACCACCACATTATTCAACGGGATGATCAACCCATTACGTAATCTTTCAATAAAAGGAGCAATCTGGTATCAGGGAGAATCGAATGCCGATGTGATGCCGAAAGCATTAAAATATGAAGAACAGTTAAAACGGATAATTGCTGATTGGAGAAAGCAATGGGGAGAGGGCAATTTTCCGTTTTACCTTGTTCAGTTGGCCAATTACAGGGCCGAAACCCAGCAACCACAAACCGATATCTGGCCATTTATTCGTGAAGCCCAGGCTAATGTAGCGAAACAGGGAGAAAATATCGGAATGGCTTGTATCATCGATATTGGTAGTGCCGCCGAAATACATCCGCGCAATAAGACAGGTGTAGGTGAACGTCTGGCATTGAATGCCTTAAAACACAATTACGGCAAAGATATTGTCTGCCGTGGTCCGGTAATGAAAGAGGTGGAATTCATAGGAAACAAAGCGGTGGTTACATTCGATATGCAGGGAAGCGCCTTGAAAGTAACCGATAAATATGGTTACATCAACGGTTTTGCAGTAGCCGGTAGCGATCAGAAATTCTTTTATTCCAAAGCAATATTGATTTCGGATAATCAGGTGGAGGTATATGCTGATCAGGTCGTTGACATGAAGTCGGTCAGGTTTTTATGGGCAGATAATCCGGGAGAAATCAACCTTTACAATTCTACTGGCTTACCTGCTGAACCATTCAGAACGGATAACTGGTAAGAAGTGCAAACATCAACAAATTCAAACTGACTCTATAAAAAACTAATTTTAAACGGTTTAAATATGAGAACATCGATAAAAGACTTCAATAGATCACTTGATAGGTTAGTCTTTCGAAAGAAAATTCTTTCAGCCTTAGCGGGTATCTTCTTGCTGACAATTTTGATTCCCGGCATCTCAAAGGCGCAGAACCTGATCTCAAATCCGGGTTTCGAGAGCGGTGCAATTTCTTCGCCCTGGGGTCTTTGGATGGGAGCCAAATGTTCCGTTTCAATCGACTCATTGAATGCAAATTCCGGTAAATATTGCGCACAAGTTCAGGGCGATTTAACCCTTCTGCAACAAAAAATTGCGGTTCAGCCCAATACCAAATATAAGGTTAGTGTATATGCGAAAAATGATCAGGCACAGGCAGTTTATTTCGGGGTTCAGGACTATGGTGGCGAGAAGGTTTCCAGGTATTTTACCTCGACAGAATATATAAAAGACAGCCTCTATTTCACAACCAATGATACACCGAACGATGCGCTGGTCTTTATTTGGAAACAAGATGGAACAGGCAATACATGGGTCGATGATTTTTCACTGGTGGTTGATTCTGCCGGAACCGAAATAGAAGAACCTGGAGGGTTAGGAAATTACTATGTTAGTGCCAGTGGAAGCGATTCGGCCAGTGGAACTTCTGTGAAAGAAGCATGGAAAACCATTCAAAAGGTCAATACCATAAATTTATTCCCGGGCGATGTGATCCACTTTGAAGGTGGACAAATATTTGCCGGAAAACTTATCCTGAACATCAACGATTCAGGTACCCAATCGGAACAAATAAAAATTACCTCGTATGGCAAGGGAAGAGCCACGATCAACGGCGGCGATGGAACTGCGGTTTATGTTTCAGGAAGTAAGCATGTTACCTTCCAAAATATAAACCTTGTTGGTTCCGGGCGGAAGGACGGCAATGAGGGTAACGGAATGTATCTTTCAGCTTATTCAAATATTACCATCGACAGCCTTGACGTAAGTGGGTTTCAACATTCGGGCATCACAACGGTTGCCACCGGAAAATCGCTGCGGTGCACAAACGTTTATGCACACGACAACGGCTATTGCGGGATTTTTATCAACGGGATTTTCGGCGATAAAAAATCACAGTCCGACATCTATCTTGGATATTGTACCATCGATAATAACCCGGGCGACCCCACAATAACGACAAACCATAGTGGGAACGGAATTCTTGTCTTTTGTGCTGCAGATGTCCTGATTGAATATTGTGAAGCTTCAAAAAATGGCTGGGACATGCCCTGGAATGGCAGCAACGGTCCGGGAGGCATCTGGGTTTCAGAAGTTGACAACGCGATAATTCAACATTGCATTGCACACGATAACCTTTCATCATCATCAAAAGATGGGGTTGGTTTCGATTTGGATGGCGGAACAACTAATTCGATTATCCAATATTGCCTGTCGTATAACAACACCGGTAGCGGTTATGGAATTTTCCAATGGCAAGGGGCCACCGATTGGGCGAACAATACAATCAGGTATTGTATCAGCGAAAACGATGGAAACATTGGCGCAGCAGGTAGTATAGCTATCTGGAACGGCGACGAGGATAAAAAGAAGTTTAAAAATCTTGAATTTTACAACAACGTGGTTTACAATTACAACGGCGCCGCATTGGCCTTTGTTGACCACTTCAACGACAATTTTAATTTCAGGAATAATGTTTTTGTCTCAAAGGATACCAGCATCGCAGGCGATGTGAACGGGGAGTTATTTCAGGGGAATTGCTGGTATTCTTTGAACAAAAAGTTCATTGTTGGATCGCGAACAGTCGATTTTGTACAGTGGGCCACAAACAACAATCAGGAAAAAGTAAACAATCAAGTTGTTGGGATATTTGGCGACCCAATGTTTGTAAACCCTGGCAAATCAACCCTTACCGATCCGTTGAAACTAACAACCATTACCGATTATCAGGTTGGAACCGGCTCAAAGGTTGTTGATGCAGGGCTTGACCTGAAATCGCTTTTCTCTGTCGATCCCGGCGTGCGTGACTATTACGGAAACACGATCAAACAGGGAAATGGTTTCGATATTGGCGTTTATGAGTTACCTGGTTCTGTAGGAATTATTGATCAACCTTACCCGGGAACGCTGGATTTCAAAATCTCACCAAATCCATCGAATGACGGGAAGGTTAGGATTGAACTACAAAACTCGATTTCAAACCAAAAATTAATCGTCAATATCTTTAGCATTGATGGCAGATTACTGAAAAGCAACAACATAACAAACACAAAATCATCTGACAATTTTCAATTTTCGTTCGATAATCCTTTAGAAAAAGGGGTCTACCTGATCACTCTGGCTTCGGAAAACAAAAAAATAGGAACGAAAAAAATGATCATCAATTAGCCCTTAAACATCTATGAATAAAACAACGCTTTATTACCTGACAATATTGATTTTACTGTTTGGTTGTTCCAATCGCAAAAATGAAAAAACAATGATCAAACCCGGTGAAATTTGGAATGACACCGATGGCAATCCAATCAATGCCCACGGTGGTTCAATACTTCACGACCATGGCACTTACTATTGGTATGGAGAAGTAAAAAAAGGCAAAACCTGGAGAGTAAGTTACATTGACTCCTGGGAGTGTTATCGCACCGATGCCGGAGGCGTGTCGTGTTATTCTTCAAAGGATTTACTAAACTGGAAAAATGAGGGCTTGGTATTGCCTTCAGAAAAATTGGACAGCACACACGATCTGCATTTCAGCAAAGTGATTGAAAGGCCAAAGGTCATCTTTAACGAAAAAACGAAAAAGTATGTCTTATGGATGCACGTCGATTCTGAAGATTATTTGTTCGCACGGGCGGGAGTGGCGACCAGCGATAGTCCGACTGGGCCGTTCAAATACATCGAAAGCGTCAGTCCATACAACCAGATGAGCCGCGATATGACACTTTTCAAAGACGACGATGGCCGGGCTTATCACGTTTTTTCGTCGGAAGGCAATGCCACCATGTATATTAGCCTGTTGGATGACGATTATTTGAAGCACTCCTCAACGTATAGCCGCATTTTCATAAATCTTTCGCGTGAAGCTCCGGCAATCATCAAACATGATAACAAATATTACATGGTTTCATCGGCATGTTCCGGATGGTCGCCCAATAAAGCCATGTATGCTGTGGCCGATTCCATGCTTGGCGAGTGGAAAATGGCTGATAACCCATGTATTGGAGAGGGGAGCGACACAACGTATGGGTCGCAAAGCACTTTCTTGTTGCCCATTTCAGGAGCAAATGACAAGTTCATTTTCATGGCTGATAAATGGAACAAAACAAACCTTGAAGATTCGCGCTATGTGTGGCTTCCGGGCAAATTCGAAAACGAAAAGATGATTATTCAGTGGAATGATCAGTGGGATCCAAATCGGCACGAAAAAGAATAACACTCTCGCCGGGTTTGAATTCGATAAAATTATAAAACGTGATTAATAATAAGATCAATCTGTTATGGCAATTTTAGACTGGATAATTCTGGGGATTTTTTTCATATCCCTGTTTGGAATCATTATTTGGGTATTAAAACACAAAAAGGATGATACCAGTGACTATTTTCTTTCGGGAAGAAGTGAAACCTGGTTGGCAGTTGGAGCTGCTATTTTTGCGGCGAATATTGGATCGGAGCATTTAGTTGGACTCGCAGGAGCCGGTGCAGAAAGCGGTATGGCAATGGCCCACTGGGAGATGCAGGGTTGGATGATCCTTGTCCTGGGATGGGTATTTGTTCCATTTTATGCGCACAGTAAAGTTTTTACCATGCCCGAATTCTTGCTAAAGCGGTTTAACCGAAACACAAGTTCAACGCTTTCTATCATTACACTGATCAGTTATGTGCTTACAAAGGTGTCGGTTACAGCCTTTACCGGGGGCATTTTCCTTCAATCGGTTATTGGGATCGATTTTTGGTACGGAGCAATTGGATTGGTTCTGTTAACAGGCGTTTTCACCGTTCTGGCCGGGATGAAAGGGATCATGAAAATTTCGGTTGTTCAAACCCCGATTCTTATCGTCGGCGCTTTCACCATTTTGATCTTGGGTTTAATGAAATTAGGCGGAGGTGGCATCATCGATGGATGGCACGAAGTTGTGAAATACTCGGGAAATAACATGCACCTTATTCATTCTAAAGGAGATCCCTGGTACGATAAATTTCCTGGAGTTGGTGTAATCTTTGGAGCAGCCATTATTGGGTTCTGGTATTGGTGTACCGACCAGCACATTGTGCAACGCGCCCTGGCCGCAAAAGATTTGAACAATGCCCGCAAAGGAACCATCCTTGCCGGTTTTCTTAAAATATTACCCGTATTTATGTTCCTCATTCCCGGAATGATTGCTGCAGCTTTAAAAGCAAAAGGTGTTGCAGGTTTTGATTTCGATTCAAATGACAAGGCGTATGGTAGTTTAGTCTCAAATTTATTGCCTATTGGTGTGAAAGGGATCATCGTGGTAGGCTTTATTGCTGCATTGATGACCTCTTTAGCGGCTCATTTCAACTCTTCTGCTACACTTTTCACCATCGACTTCTATAAAAATTACCGCCCAAATGCAAGCGAACACAAGCTCGTATTGGTTGGCCGTATAGCAACCATCTCGGTTGTGGTCCTGGGATTGGTTTGGATTCCGATTATGCGCGGTTTGGGTAGCGTACTTTATGAATATTTGCAAAATGTTCAATCGCTTATCGCGCCGGCAATTTCTGCTGTCTTCCTGTTGGGGGTTTTCAACCGTAAAATTACGCCTAAGGCAGGTGAATGGGGATTGTTGATTGGATTTTTAATTGGAATGTTTCGATTAATAATTTTGATCATTAAACCCGAATCGTTCCAGTGGCTAATCAATATCAACTGGTTACATTTCTGCCTGTTCCTTTTCTTCTTTACAATGGCTCTAATGGTTGTGATAAGTTGGTTTACACCAAAGGCTGGCGAAAAGCAATTGCAAGGCCTCACCTATTTCTCTCAGTCGAAAGAACAAATCGCAGAAACCAGGAATAGCTGGAGCGGATGGGACATTGCAACCTCAATCATTGTTGTCGGTTCATGTGTGGCTTTTTATATCTATTTCTGGTAATAAAAACGAACGAATAATATGCAATATATGTTGAGTCGCATTTCCATTTTAATCTTGATGGTATGTTGTTTTAACACAAGTCTGTTTTCCCAAAGCAATATGGGATTTGAAAACAGACTAACTGGTTGGGAAATTAGTGGTGATCAAAACGCTGTAAGTATTGACAGCGTTCAAGTGAAAACTGGAATATATGCACTGAAAATTGGGAATGCATCTGCCGGAGTTTTCCAAAAAACAGAGGCCGTCCCATTGTCTCTGTTAGAGCTCTCAGCATTAATAAATTGCAGCGATTCAACCATTAGTGGAAATATTTCTCTCCGGTTTTATAATGCTGACAATAAATTAATCGTAGAATACAGTTCAAAAACGAAATCCAAAACTGGTTATCAGTACTGTCGTTATTATACCGAAGCCCCACCCGAATCGAAATACCTTGCCTTTGGAATTGACAGGGATCAATCAGGAAAAGGGTTCATCCTTGCCGATGATGTAATGCTATCGCTAAATGCAACCGATCCGGTATCGAAACATGAGCCGCAGTGCAACCTGGAACAATATATGAGGCCATTTTGGAACAGTGACACGGTGTTCAATGAAACCGTTCTTTTATACTCTGAAAACGGAGGACTGGCCAAAGGAAATTTACTTTTCAATCCTAAGGACATCATAAGTATTCAACGTTTTGATTTAGAAAAAACCTTCTCAAAAGGCATCGATTACACGGTAAGTGGCCGTGAAATCACCCGAACTGAAAACTCTGAGATGCCATTCAGGGCTGACACCTCTTTTTCGAAAGACAATCTGGCATGGTACAACATCCAATCGCAATGGATCGTTGTCACCTACACACATGATGATCGATGGAATGGAGCGGTTCAGAAATATAGGGGAAAAGAGATTCCTAAAACAATGGAGAAGCTTACCAATAAATCTCCGCTTCGCATTATAGCCTACGGAATGAGTATAACCCGTGGCATGAATATGAGTAGTTACGACAACGTACCTCCTTACATGCCCACATACATTGATCTGTTCGCCAGCCAGCTGAAAAAAATGTATGGCTACAATGACATCACACTTATAAATGCCGGCCTGCCGGGAGCTACAGCTCAATGGGGCTCCCAGTATGCAGAAAAATATGTCAATCCGCTTAAGCCCGATTTGGTCATTTTAGACTTTGGGATGAACGATTTCTGGAGCTGTTCTCCTTCTACATTCGAAAGTTACATGAAAACAATGATTACCAAAATTAAAGCGGATTATCCAAATGCCGAGTTTTTGCTACTGTCAAATATGTCGTTCGACCCGGACTATGTTCTTGACAGCGATACCAATAAATCGTGGTATGTTTCAAATATGGCGGGCTATCCACCTGTACTTAAATCGTTGGAAAGTGAAGGCATTATCAATTTAAACATGGAAGAAATCAGCAATACGCTTTATAAACGCAAGAAAGCTAAGGACTGTATTTGTAATCCGTTGCATCCGAACGACTACCTTGCACGCTGGTATGCGCAATGTATGTCCGCGCTTTTCGATAATCGTTAAAAAAAACATCACTTGTACTTTGTTGATGCATGAAGCAAATTTTTACCTAGATAACTTGCAAAACAACTTATCCAAACTTCACTGAAGTCATGGTAAGCGAGCCGGCAACCGCTTTATCGTTAAAGATTTCAATTTCATCTGATTTAGTTTGTAACCCAAGCGTATAAAGCAGCGGAAAATAGTGATCGGGCGTTGGAATGGCTTTCAGTGCCGCAGCGCCGAATTTCATGTAGTCAATTAACGGTTGATGGTTCCCTGAAAGGATGTTCTGCTTGAAAATTTCATTCATTTCCAATGCCCAATCGAAGCCAAATTCGGGTTCATTCATTTTGTCCCATGCAACCATACTCAAGTTATGCACCATGTTTCCGCTGCCAATAATCAACACACCTTTCTTCCGCAGTTCAGCCAATTCAGCGCCCAAATTGTAATGAAAATGCGCTGGTTTATGATAGTCAATGCTCAGTTGAAGCACCGGGATATTGGCATCGGGGTACATGCGACGAACCACCGTCCAGGTGCCATGGTCTAGTCCCCAATCGTGATCCAACCCCACATTGGTTTCTTTAATCAAATCGACGGTTTCTTTTGCCAGTTTAGGATTTCCGGGTGCCGGATATTGAACATCAAAAAGTTCTTTTGGAAATCCACCAAAATCGTGAATTGTTTTTGGATGCTCCATGGCCGTTAGAAAAGTACCCTTTGTAAGCCAGTGTGCCGAAACACATAAAACAGCTGACGGGGTCGGAATTTCACGGCCCAGTTTTTCCCAATTCCGGCTAAACTCATTGTTTTCAATCCCGTTCAAGGGCGAACCGTGCCCGATAAATAAAACCGCCATTGGTTTTCCTTTCTGATTTGGCAACGATGCCAAACCGCTTAATGATCCTAGTGTTGCCATAGCAGTTGCGGAAAGTGTATACCTTAGAAACGTTTTTCGATTCATGCATATTAAAGTGTTCCTACCCCTAAAATGTTCACACTCAAAAATGATTTTTAGGAGTTAAAGTCGAAATATTCATGAAGCTGTTGTTTATCAATTATTTTTTAAGTTATTTAGTAATTATTAAGCCTTTAAATCAAATTAACTCCGCTCTTTATGAAAAAAGCCTTCCTATTCATTCTCTTTTCTGTTTGTGTTTATTTGTTAAACGCTCAAACAATTCCAGTTACTTTTCATTTAGATGCAAACAACACCCAGTATCAGACAGTTAAAATATGGAATGGTTCAACCCACAACTATATCGATGATGACGGAGACCGGATCTTTGAATTAACCCTCGATATTCAGCCCGGCAAATTCGATTATTATGTGTTACGAGATGAAGCATGGGGATGGGATCCGGACAATCCATTAAACAATGGGCAAAATGCATCCGAGCAAGCTACTATGACTATTTCTGACCCGATGATCAGTTACCTGTTGCCAAAGGATAAGGACATGTTGCGGGAAAACCGCATTCAGGCAGACTTTGCTTATACCGCGAGTAATCCGCCATTGGCAAACAGCATTTCTGTAACCATTAACGGAAATTCAATTGTCAACCCTTCTCTATATTTTAATGCAGCCAAGCGTCAGTTGTATATTACCAATCCGCCTTATCTGGTGAATGGTTCAAATACCGTAACCGTTGCATACAGCACCAACAAAGGCTCAATTAGCGGTAGTTCAATATTTTCATACCAGCCAATTAAACTAATGATTGACACGATGGTTTACCGGATGGATCATATTCTGGGTTGGGGGCGTGTATTTCAAAAACCTTATCCTGCTTCTGTATATCTGAAATGTAACGATAAAACATATACAGCAACTGTGAATAGTGAAGGCTACTTTGGCGCTGATATTGACATTCTGAATGGGGAGAACCTTGTAAAGGTTGCCTATTCAGAGTCAGGGCTGACAAACCCAACAGATCAAATGATCGTTAATGCTGAAATACGGGCTAAGTGGTGGGTAGAACTATCCGGCAGCACAAGCGGTTCAACAGCAACCATTCAAGCTGTAGCGCATGATATAAACCAAAGTGATCTGACCTTTTCATGGGGTCAATCTGGAGATAATCCAATAGGGCTTGCAGTTTCAGGGAGCTCGCCCAATCTTTCTTTTACCGTTCCGACCCAGGAAGGAAATTATGAAATTGAATTGCATGTTACTGCTGCGAACGGAGAAGATTACTTTGCACGAAAAATGCTAACAACCAAAGGAACGCCCCACTTTATTGGTGTAAATGAACGCGCCCCGTGGATGGAAACCATGGTACTTTATGAAGTAGAAACAGATTTCATTGATTGGCCAAATTACAATTTCAAGACGATGAAAAGTACTTTCCAACACATGAAAGATTTAGGAGTTAATGCATTTCGAATAACCCCTTTTGTGTCCGGCGCATTCATCTCTTGGGATCATTTTCAAATCAGACCATCCTATGGTTCAATCGATGATTTAATTGAAATGGTAGAAACTGCACATCAATATGGAATTAAAGTATTGTTTGATGTTCCGTTGAGCCATACCGCTCCTTTTCATCCTTTCATTCTTCCCAATTTTTTGTTGAAAGAAAAGGCTGAACCCTATTATCACTTCAGTCTATGGAATGGCAATCCGGGAGAATCGGATATTGTGAATAGTCCGGATAATGGACGGCAGTGTGTCTATACAAACCTTGAAAATGGTTACACCCAGGAATATTTTACCCGCTTAATGGAGTATTGGGTTGAAGTGGCCGGCGCTGACGGTTTCCGGATCGATTGCGGACAGGAATCGATAAACCGTTCACCCAATTACGTAAAATACC
>Ga0209373_10003317_pt1 | contig 15027 bp, 7 predicted proteins | sample Higcelweek5metaG_FD_187173 | JGI IMG/M metagenome (GOLD analysis project Ga0209373, IMG submission 187173) | Freshwater pond sediment microbial communities from the University of Edinburgh, under environmental carbon perturbations - High... | ecosystem: Environmental > Aquatic > Freshwater >...
CCTTGGCGCTAAAAGCTAAAGTATTTCTATACGCAGCAAGCCCTTTAAATACAGAATCGTACGATGTAAGTAATGGAGCAAGAGATGCCGATCTGTACTTCTATGAACAACCCAACACTCCTGCCGAGGTTCAACAAAAATGGATCACTGCAGCAAAAGCAGCCTATGAAGTTATCGCTTTAGCCGAAAACAATAATAACTTATATGCTTTAGCTGATTCTGCTCATTATGAAAACATATTTTATGGCGATCCAACAAATAAAGAAATCTTATTTAGCCGGGTTGACGGTAAATTTTCATTTGATGGCTCCAAGGCTTTAATGGGTTGGGTAAGTTTTAAAGATGTTGGTGCATCAAAAGGCTATGGAGGGAGTGCGGGAACTTATCCTACACAAAACCTTATTGATATGTATGAGATGAAAGACGGAAGTATTCCAATTTTAGGGTATAGATCAGATGGTTCGCCAATAATAAATCCGGCATCAGGATATACCGACGATACCCTTATGTGGACTAATCGTGATCTTCGGTTAAAAAAAACAGTATTGTGTAATCAGGATTTTTGGCAAGAAAGAAAAGTTCAGATGTGGTTTGATAAAAACAACCCTTCAATAAGTGGTACTGAGATGAAAGATGCTCAGGATTATACAACAACGGGGTATCTATGTAAAAAAATGTGGCCAGAAGAACTAAGGGAAGGCAAAACCGCATCTGTAATTATGAACTGGATATGGTTCAGATATACAGATGTAATACTATGGTACGCCGAAGCTCTGAATCAGGCTTATGGACCCGATGTTGATGCATTAGGTAATGGATTAACCGCACGCATGGCATTAAATAAAATCCGTAACAGAATGAATCCTGCCTTTCCAACTATGAGAAATGTTGTTGCAAACACAAAAGAAGAATTCCACGAACGATTAATGAACGAAAGAGCCATTGAGTTTGTGTACGAAGAACAGCGTTGGTGGGATGTAATTAGATATAAAAAGGGAATTGATGTGTTTAACAAGCCCATCTACGGCCTTCGCATTTACCGGACATCAACTGATCCACTGACCTTTAGTGTAACACGTAAAAAGATTGAAAACAGAGTGTTTTACGATTATATGCACAAGTATCCTATACCATATTCTGAAATTGAGAAAAGTACAAATTTAAAACAGAATCTTGGATGGTAAACAATAATCAACATAGATAAATACATTATTAAAGAAAAAATTATGAACTGGATTTGTTCTTTTATTACGACATACAAAAAACACACTGCATATTTATTCCTCAATTTATTTGTAATTGTGTCATTTGCTCAAACGGCATCGTTAAGTTTAAGCGGCATTGTTACAGATAGCAAAGGTAATTTACTTTCAGGCGTAAATGTTATCATTCAGGAATCTACAAAATCGGCAATCACTGATGAATCGGGAAAATTCTCAATTCCGGCAGGAGCTGGTGATATTCTTTCTTTCTCTCTTTCCGGTTACAAAACAATAACTAAAGAACTTGGGAAAAACGTTTCTGAACTAAATATCTCAATGACTGAATTGGATTATGGTGATACCGAGCAGGATTTAGTGCCTGTTGCTTATTCAAATAAAAATAAGCGTTATTTGACATCAGCCATCTCCACAACTTCATCTGAAGATTTTGCCAAACGAAAAGATTTAAATACAATGAACAATTTAGCCGGATTGGTGAATGGGCTAATTGTGATGTCAACCGGTTGGGCCGATACGGGATTGGGCACATCGTTTTATGTACGTGGTTTAAAAACTACAAACAGCAACAATTCTCCTTTAATATTAGTAGATGATGTGGAACGAACATTCGGACAATTGAATGTAAACGAAATTGAATCTATCTCAGTATTAAAAGATGCAGGAGCCCTTGCAATTTATGGAAATAGAGGAGCCAATGGTGTTGTTTTAGTCAGAACTAAACGTGGAAACATAAAGAAGAGAGATATCATTATCAATGCTCAGGTTGGTATGTCTGAATTTCAACGAATGCCAGCTATCCTTAATGCTTATGATTACTCACGACTTTATGTTACGGCTCAATCGTTGGATGGCATTTCTTCTGAAAATTTAAAGTATTCAGATCCAGCTATTCTTGGCTATAAGAATGTAGTGGATGGAGTTTCAAATGCGGACAAATATAAATATCCGAATGTGGATTTCTATCAAGATTTTCTGAAACCAATTACAAAGCAACAACAATATGATTTAACAATGACCGGAGGTACAGATGTAGCAAAATACTTTGTCCTTTTAGGTTATATGAATCAGGAAGGTGCATATAAATACGGTGACAATTCTTTTTCTCGGGTTAATTTCAGGTCCAATATCGATGTGCAATTAAACTCGAATCTTACTACCAGTATGAATATGTCTGGCCGTGTTGAAAATCAAAATACACCTGGTGGACATTATGCCTATGAGTTATTCGGACAGTTTGCATCAACGCCATCTAATGCATATCCAATATTTAATGAAGATGGGTCGCTGGGAGGTACAAGTGATTTTACTGATGATAATCCATACGGTTTGATGAACAGGTCGGGCGAAAGAAATCAAACAAACAGGTTTTTTAACGCCGACATTCAATTAAAATTAAATCTTTCAGATTTAATAAAAGGATTAAGCTGGACAGGGAAAGGCGGTATCGACTTTTACGATGGAGTTATTAAACAATTAACCGGAAAATTTGCTACTTATCAGCTCCTGGACGATGGCACTTACACCAATAACGGAACGATTGATGAAGCAAAAACAACTAATTTTTGGTACACCGGAAAAGACCGCAAGTTTTCATTATACACCTCCTTCAATTACGATAAAAACTGGAAAAATAGCCGTTTAAATGCATCCACCCTGTTTTATATGCGTGAGCTGAATTCGAGTGGCATTGCGGTTCCATACAAAACAGTGGGCTTTGCTACTCAAGCCAGTTACGCTCTCAAAAACAGGTATATATTAGATGGGACTTTAAGCTATACAGGTTCTGAAAATTTTGCAAGAGGACATCGTTTTGGATTATTTCCGGCAATATCTGCTGGTTGGATTATTAGCGAAGAAAGCTTTTTAAAAGATAATCAGGCTTTATCTTTCTTAAAATTAAGAGCGTCGTACGGTACAACAGGATTGGATAAACCTTTTTCTGACAGATTCCTTTTTAGAGAAAAATGGGGAACAGTTACAGGTTATTCGTTTGGAGTAAGTCCTACCTATAAAGATGGCGTCGATATTGTTCGTTCAGGAAATAATAATCTTAAATGGGAAACCTCAATTAAATCTAATTTAGGGATTGATCTGGGATTTCTTAATAACACTTTATCATTTACAATTGATGGCTTCATTGATAATAGAAAAGATATTCTTGTCAAGCGTTCTGCTTCTACATCTTCTACATCAGGGATTTCATTGCCTTACGAAAATTTTGGAGAAACCAAAAGTTGGGGATTTGACTCCGAATTGTCTTTCGACAAACAAATAAACAAATCATTACACCTTACCGTAAAAGGTAATATTATGCTGACTAAGAGTAAGATTATCAATATTGATGAATCAGAAAAAACCTATTCTTATCAATATTTAACCGGGAATTCAATAGATCAGCCTTTTGGATATGTTAGTAATGGATTTTTCACTCAAGATGAAATTACTCGCAGAAGCGAAGGAAATTTTACTGCCGAGGAAATTGAAATGGGTTATGACGTAATTCAGAACGGTGGAAATATTCATGCCGGAGATATAAAATATGTCGATACAAACAGTGATAAAATAATAGACTGGAATGATGCTAAAGCAATAGCTGGAAGTTCTGTTCCTCAGCTTATTGGAGGTTTGTCCTTATCTTTAAAATACAAAGATTTTGATTTTGCTGCTCAATTAGTAGGAATGGGGAAACGATACATATACATGCCGGGTACCTATATGAATAATTTTAACGGTGGAGGCAACGCAACTGCTTATGCATTACAAGCATGGACCCCCGAAACTGCATCTACAGCCATCTATCCTCGTTTATCTATTTCGAACAATAGCAACAATCAGTTTTATTCCGATTTCTGGTTTCGTAATGGGGCTTTTATCAAACTAAAAACAATAGAGATTGGCTACAGCTTACCTGCAAAATTGATAAAAGGAATAGGAATTTCTAAAATCAGGACATATGTAAACGGATATAATTTGTTTTGTTTCGACTATGTGAATGATTTCGACCCGGAAGACACCGAAGCAGGGTTTTCGCGCTACCCTTTTCAACGCATTATTACAATTGGCATGAATGTGGTTTTTTAAAAATTCATTAGTTAGAATATAGCTTAAAAATAAGACAGATGAAAAAATTAAATTTCAAAATACTTTTTGTTGCATTGCTTTCTATAATAGTAACTTCTTGCGAAAACTATTTAGATCCTGGCTACGATGAATTTCTCGACAAAGAAGAAGTCTTTTCTTCATATGATTATTCTCTAAAATATGTACGTACTGTATATAGCTATTTACCCGGCACCGATTTTAGCGAAGCCTTTATGTCAGACGAAGCAAAAAATACGGATACAAAATCATCGTATGTGGAAATGAACAATGGAGCATGGAATTCACGTAATTATGTTGGCTCATGGACATGGTCACACTATTATGCCGGAATTAGAAGGGCTCATATTTTTCTTGAGAATGTTGACAGTGCAATTTTTGTGACCGATAATACATTAAAATTGACACCTGAGCTTAACGATACGTTAAGAAAACAATACAAAGGAGAGATTAGGTTTCTGCGTGCATTTTTTTATTTTGAACTTTTAAAACGTTTTGGCGACCCGACAAGAAATCTTGGAGTACCAATTTTACCTGACAATTTGCTCTCCAATGATTCTACCGACTATAAGCGTAGTACCTACGACGAATGCGTAAACCAAATACTCATCGATTGTAACGCTGCCGAAAAGGTTTTACCTGTAAGATGGTATTCCTCCGACTATGGACGAGTGTCAAAAGCCGCTATTTTAGCACTTAAATCCAGGCTTTTACTATACGTTGCAAGTCCCTTGGCAAATCCGACAAATGACATTGAAAAATGGAAAACTGCTGCCGAGGCTGCAAAAACAATTATTGATCTGAAAGTGTATAAATTAATTGATAAATCCACTGTTCAGGCGGATAATATGTTGTCGATTTTCACTAAGCCAAATAACGATGAGGTTATTTTTTGTAATCAGGTGGAGCAGTCGAATAGTTTTGAAAAGAATAACTTACCACCAAGTTTCGGAGGAAGTGGACAAACAAATCCAACACAAAACTTAGTTGATGCATTTGAAACAATTCTCGGTTATCCTATTACCGACTCAAAAAGTGGATACAAACCTAATGAACCTTATTATCGTCGTGATAAACGATTGGATTATTTTATCGGACTGAATGGAGCTACGATAAACTCTACAGGTAAAATTGAAAGTTATGTAGGTGGAAAGGACGGCTTCAACATAGCTTTAACGTCGACAAAAACTGGTTATTATATCCGTAAATTCATTGATCCAAATGCCGATATAATAAAAAATCGCACTATCGCTACTCATTTTTGGGTTTACTTTCGTTACGCAGAAATACTGTTGAACTATGCAGAAGCAATGGCTAACGCATATGGCGTTAGCTCCGTTCCTGCAGGATATTCTTTATCGGCTTACGATGCATTGAAACTTATTCGTGACAGAGTAGGGTTAACTACTCCGGCAATCGTAAAAACATTACCTGTAAATGAGTTTCTTGAAAGAATAAAAAATGAGAGAAGAGTTGAACTCTGTTTCGAAGGACATCGCTTTTGGGATGTAAGGCGTTGGAAGCAGGGTGATCTATATTTTAATGGTACGATTAAAGGTATGAAAATAACCAAAGCCGTAACAACCGGCTATTTGTATGATATTATCGATGTTGAAAACAGGGTTTTCGAAAACAAAATGTATATCATGCCAATTCCATACGATGAGGTACAAAAATCCAAACTACTAGAACAAAATACCAGCTGGTAGACAATTCTATATATTAAAAAATTCACTTTAAATTATTATTATTATTATGAAACAAAAAATTTTTACTCTTTTATTGACCTTCTTATTAGGTTATTCAGCTTATGCTCAGGATGCTTCTGACTTTGGAGCAAACGATGTGTTAATTGCAGATTTTGAAAATCTGAATCCTGTTATTGTGGACAGTTTGTGGACTGATTCGCTTAAAACTACGCCTATCACTCTTCAGAGTGCAAACATTTCTTTAGGGGAAAATCCACTTCCGATTGAGAATACCAGCGCAACTGCTGCAAAGTATGTGCGCCCTGCCGAAGGCTGGAGATCTATTTTTATTCGTTTCGATAAAAATATAGTTTTATCAAAAACCCCATATTTGCAAGTACAGATTTACCCTGTTAAGGATAAGGCACCGGAAAAAACAACTATAACTGTAAATTTAATTAACGATAAAGGAGAAGTTATTGCTATCGGGGGTTCAAAAAATGATTTACCATACGATGAATGGTCAACTGTAAGTATTTTTCTTGGAAAACAAAAATCGTCTACCAAGTTCAACACTATTGAAATTCAAATAAATAATGGTGAATCTCTGTCTAAAACTATGGATACCGAATATTATATTGACCAGATTGGCTTCAAAGCTCCAGCTGATGGCGTAGAATTACCGGCAACAATTTTCTACGAAACTTTTGGTGGATGGATTGATTCTTGGGCTAATGGTAAAGTCCCAGGTCAACGCCAGCTTTCTTACATAGATAGTAATGGTGTGCTTAAATACGAAGGCCCGGGAGAAATAGGAACTGCTGCCGGATTTGCTTCTGTAGGTGGTTTTACTTCCGGTGTGAATTTTACTTTTAGAGACTTGGCTGCCGATACTGTATCTACTTTTATCGCACGTTGCTATGGAATGAATGCTAAGTACGATGGTTATTCGGGTGGTGGACGTATGCAATTTAGATCAACTATACCAGGCACTTTAGAATCCGGAAATATTGATGTTAGTGGTTTCGCCGATCTGAATCTTAGTTTTGGTATTGGAACTCAGGAATGGTGGGCATATAACGAGCAAATTGCTAATGCCAGACCTAAAGTAGAAATTTCTGTAAATGGCGGAAATTTCTATGAAATTTACTCAAATAGCGATTTTTTGCTTGCCACAGGAAATTTTGGCAATTTCGAATGGGGTCAACCAGCCGAATACGAAGATCAAATTTTCACAATGGTCGAATATCCATTTACGACTCTTCAGGGAGGTGCATTAACAGGTGTCAATACAATTAATTTGCGTATGAGCTACAAAGCTGGAACAAATTTCTGGATTGATGATATGTGGCTCTCTGCAAAGTATGTTGGCACAGGCATTCATTCACCAGGTTCGGTTGGTAAATTAGAAATTTTACCAAATCCTGCTTCGAACTATATTCTTACTCCAAATGCGCAAAAGGTAATTATATCGGACCTCAATGGACGAGTGCTGATAAATGCAGAAAACGAAGAAAAAGTTTCTGTAATTAATCTGGATAAAGGCATTTACCTTGTAAAGATAACAACTGATGGCGTTACCAAAGCTGGTAAATTAGTAAAAGAATAAATCATAAGAAACAGGTAAGTGGTCTGAATTGACCACTTACCTGTTTTTTCTATACAATAACTCACAAAATACATTTTCAGCAATAAATCAGTAATTTTGCATGTTCATCATGCTTGCTGTGGGTAAGTGTACAAAGATATTACTGTCGTTTATTTCGAGAGAGTTACTCCTACTTTATAAAACACTGGTGGAGAAAAAAACGTTCAAACTATATAAACCGAAAATACAGCATTTTGATCACCGTGAACTCTTCATTTGTATCACGCCAGCAAACAGCTATCACTATTATAGTTCTAACGGAAGCTTATCCGAAATATGCTTTTTTGAAAATTGGAAATCGCCGTAATGTCACTTATATCAATATGAAAAGATCTTTTTTATACGCAGTTAGTCTTGCGTTTTTATCAACAAGTATAGGCATGGCTCAGGTAAAAACTCCGGCAGCTTGCGGTCCAACTCCATCCGAAAACCAAATGCGAGTGCAGGAAATGGAAAGCTATGCTTTTGTGCACTTTTCGCTCAACACCTACACCGACCAGTCGTGGGGCTTTGGCAACGAAGATGTAAAGTTGTTTAACCCCGAAAAGGCCGATTGCCGCCAGTGGGCGCGAATCTGCAAAGAGTCGGGCATGAAAGGAATCATCATTACAGCCAAACACCACTGCGGATTTTGCCTTTGGCCATCCAAATACACCGAATATTCGGTAAAAAATGCCCCGTGGAAAAACGGTAAGGGCGATATGGTACGCGAAATGGCCGATGCCTGTAAAGAATACGGTCTAAAATTCGGTATCTACCTTTCGCCTTGGGACAGAAACCACCCTGACTACGGAAAACCAGAATATATCACTTATTTCCGTAACCAGCTTACCGAACTTCTGACCAACTATGGTGAGGTTTTCGAAGTATGGTTCGATGGAGCAAATGGTGGAGACGGCTACTACGGTGGTGCTAACGAAACACGTAAAATTGACGCGACAACCTATTACGATTGGAAAAAAACCTATGCACTGATTCGCAAGTTACAACCCAAATGTGTAATTTGGAATGATGGAGGCGAACGTGGCGATCTGCGTTGGGTTGGTACCGAAGAAGGCTACGTTGGTGAAACCAACTGGAGTTTATTGAATGCCACCGGAGAAGTGCCGTGGAATATGTTACATTATGGTGTTGAAAACGGGAATGCGTGGGTGATGGCCGAAGTAAATACGTCCATTAGACCCGAGTGGTTCTACCATCCTAACGAAGATACAAAAGTAAAAACTGTTCCTCAACTGATGGATTATTACTACCATTCTATCGGCCGCAACGGAACCATGTTGCTCAGCTACCCGATTATGCCTAATGGTTTGATTCATCCAACCGACGTAAAAAACGGGATTGAGTTTGCAAAAGCAGTAAAGGAATCGTTTGCTATTAATATTGCCCTATACAAAAAAGCAAAAGCTTCGAATGTGCGTGGAAATTCAAAAAAATTCAGCGCTGCAATGGCTGTTGATGAAAAGAAAAATACCTATTGGACCACGGATGATACTATGAAGACCGGTATGTTGACCATCGATTTGGGAAAACCAACCTTGTTCAATCGGTTTCTTGTACAGGAATACATTCGTTTGGGGCAACGCGTAAAAGCCTTCAAGCTAGAAGCCCTGATTGACGGAAGCTGGAAAGAACTGGCCAAGGCAACAACTATTGGTTACAAAAGGATATTGCGTTTCCCGGCGGTGAAGGCAACGCAGGTTCGATTTAGTGTAACCGACTCTAAATGTAGTCCGGTTATTTCCAATATTGGCGTTTATAATGCACCGGTGTTTCTTTATGCTCCTGCCATTATCCGAAGCCAATCAGGTCAGGTGACCATAAATACGAATGACATTGGCCCTATTTTTTATTATACATTGGACGGTAGCGAACCAACTGCAAACTCATCAAAATATACAGGTCCTTTCCAAGCAGATGGGAAAGTGGTTGTGAAAGCAATTTCATATGATCTTACCTCGCGCAAAAGCAGCCCTGTAGGCATGGAGAAATTTGACATCTCCCGAAAAAACTGGAAGCTTGTTGGTGTAAATGATGAAAAGGCTGCAGCAATTATCGATGGAGATCCTGCCAGCGTGTGGCATCAAAGAGATGCAAAAATGCCTATGGATTTGGTAATCGATCTTGGTAATAGCTATAAAATGAGTGGATTCAGGTATTTACCCGATCAGAACAAATGGAGCGCCGGCATCATTACTTCTTATAAGTTTTATGTGTCCGACGACAACGAAAACTGGAAATTAGTTGATCAGGGAGAGTTTTCGAATATAAAAAATAATCCGTTGACACAAGTAAAGAAATTCAGCCCTGTTGCAGCGCGCTTCATTAAACTGCAAGCATTAAGAAATACTTTTGGCGATAATGTGGCCGGGTATGCCGAAGTGGATGTAATAACTGAGTAATTTTTTTTTAGAAATGATTATTTGACAATACGTTTTAGCTGGAGTTATTTCTAATTCGTATAAGTTTCATAAAACCTGATTTTGCTCGGGATATTCTTCCGGTCGTTTTTATATTACATTGAATACAATAAAAGGACGAAATGATATCCTTTTGGATACATCAGTGTATCATACAAAATAATGGACACAAATATCTTTGTTCTGTTAATCAATTGTGAAACAAAATCTTGATTCAGAAATCAAACAACTCAATATAAACACATAAAAATCCTTGTTAGAGAAAAAACACTGAAACCTGCCAGTGTGTTGATTTGGAGCGAATAATCAAATAACTATTAATATATGAGAAAGAATACTGTATTTTCTTTGTTTTTTGGAGCACGCTTTCGTTACACAATGCTCACGCTTGGATTGTTACTATCAGCAACGGTAAGTTCTAAACTACCAACAGCACAGCAGATTGCCGGTCATATGACTATCGGCTGGAATCTGGGCAACACGCTCGAAGCCATTGGCGGAGAAGATGCCTGGGGAGCCGGTCATACTTCGCAACGCCTTATCGACTCGGTAAAGGTTGCTGGATTTAACACTGTGCGGCTTCCCGTATCGTGGTTTATTCATTCCGATACCGTTACCAGTGTTATTAATAAAGAATGGATTGCCCGCGTGAAAGAAGTGGTGGATTATTGCATTAATAACGATATGTATGTGATCATAAACATGCACTGGGACAAAGGCTGGTTAGAAAACAGGGTGAATAAAGCCAATCAGGAAACTGTAAACAAAAGGCAACAAGCTTATTGGACTCAAATTGCCAACTATTTCAAAACTTACGACGAGCATCTGCTTTTTGCGGGCGCCAATGAGCCTAATGCCCACGACTCCATCCAAATGTCCGTTTTAATGACTTATCACCAGACCTTTGTTGATGCTGTTCGGGCTACAGGAGGCAACAACAGTTCGCGCACCCTCATCATACAAGGTCCTTCAACCGATATTGACGACACTTATAAATTAATGAAAACAATGCCGAAGGATAAAATTAACGGTCGTATGATGGCGGAAGTTCATTATTATACTCCCTTTCAATTCTGTCTTATGGAAGATGATGCCAGCTGGGGCAAAAAGTTCTACTATTGGGGAAAGGACAATCATTCGGCAACCGATACCACCCGCAATGCTTCGTGGGGCGAAGAAAACGATGTGGACAAAAATTTCGAAAAAATGAAAACGCAGTTTGTCGATAAAGGAATCCCTGTGATTATTGGCGAATTTGGTGCTAGCAGACGTAAACTTTCTTCTCCTTCCGACCAAACTCTTCACAATGCATCAGTGTATTATTATTATAGATACGTCGTGAAATCAGCAGTAAGCAAAGGATTAATCCCTATTTGTTGGGATGTGCCCGGGTGGTTGTTAGATCGCAATACGGGTACAATTCTCGATCGGGGCATTATCAATGCCATTCTTCAAGGTTTCAATGATGTTTCTAAAGAGTCAACCCATTAGAATACAGACACATTAAATTCAATTAATAATTTGACTATCTCCATTCAGGCAAAATGATTCAAACATCTCTTCCGTTAGCGATTTGGCAATTACGGAATAGAACGAAAAAGCTTGCTAACTCCTCACCACCAGCAATATTAAAGAAATCTTTTGGATTTCTTTTTTTATGCCAAATTACAGAAAAATCGATTCTGTTCAATTAAAATATGCTACGTAGCAACGTTTCTAAATTGAATTTTCAATCAAAACTTCATAACTTAAATTTGATTTAAGTAGTTTATTCCAATCTTGTTTGGTTTTTAATAAAATAACTCCTTCAATACATCATTCAAAAACTATAATTTTATTAAAATAATAGAAAATGAAAATTTATAACAATTACAAATAAACAACTTCACTCCTAAATATGTTAAGTATTTAATTAATATATTACCTTAAAAAATTCATTCAGAAAAAAGCCTATTCGTTTTTATTTACCATAAATAAAAAATAAAGCCTAAAGTGCATAATCATCTGATAAAAAAAACATTATTTTATAAATGAAAATTCACGAATATCAAGCAAAAGAGATTTTTTCGCGTTACTCTATTCCGGTAACGAACGAAACGGTATGTTTTACTCCCGATGAAGTTGTAGCCGCTGCTACTAAGTTTGGTTTACCTGTCGTTGTAAAAGCACAGGTACATGCCGGTGGCCGCGGAAAAGCCGGTGGAGTAAAACTGGCACGCACAATGGACGAAGTACGCGATGCTGCTAACAAAATTCTGGGAATGGATATCAAAGGATACACGGTTGAAAAAGTATTGGTGGCCGAGGGCATTCAATTCAATTCCGAATTTTATGTTGGTCTGACAATCGATCGTAACACAAAATCGGTAATTTTTATGGCAAGTGCCGAAGGAGGTGTAGAAATTGAAGAAGTGGCCAAGGACAACCCTGATGCCATTCATAAGTTCGTTATCGAACCCGATTTGGGCATGACCGATTTTCTCGCCCGTAAAATTGCTTTTAAACTCTTCGACGATATGGCGCTTGTAAAACAAGCTGTGAGTCTGTTCCGCAAGTTATATCAGATTTTCATAGATACTGATGCCTCATTGGTTGAGATAAATCCTTTGGTAATCACTAACACCGGTGTATTGCTGGCTTTGGATGGAAAAATGAATTTTGACGACAATGCGCTTTACCGTCAGCCAGCCATCGAAGCACTGAACGAACCTACTCCCGACGAACAAAAAGAAATTGCTGCAAAAGCAAGTGGGCTGACATACATTCGTTTGGATGGAAACATTGGTTGCATGGTGAATGGTGCCGGTTTAGCCATGGCATCTATGGATGTAATAAAACATTTTGGCGGCAACCCGGCCAATTTCCTCGATATCGGAGGTAGCTCAAGCCCTCAGAAAGTGATTGATGCCATGAATCTGTTGATGTCCGACAAGAACGTGAAAGTAATAATGATTAATATTTTTGGTGGAATTACCCGTTGCGATGATGTTGCTCGTGGCCTTGTCATTGCTTTGGATCAAATGAAAGTGGATATTCCTATCGTCATTCGGCTTTCGGGCACCAATGCCGAAGAGGGATTACGCATTATCAAAGATAAAAACCTGCCAACTGTTGGTTCGCTGAGCGAAGCAGCACAAGAGGCCATCCGTTTAATCAGTTGATAAAAAAAATCCAACTAACTTTTCTACAAAAAAGCTTTTACAACAATAAAAAAAATTAATTCATGAGCATATTAGTCAATAAAAATACAAAATTACTCGTTCAGGGCATTACCGGACGCGATGGTAGTTTTCACACAAGTAAAATGATAGCATACGGAACCAATGTTGTAGCCGGAGTATCGCCGGGCAAAGGAGGGCAAACCGTACATGACGTTCCTGTTTTCAACACAGTAGAAGATGCCGTTAAAGCAACGGGAGCCAATACCTCTGTTATTTTCGTTCCTGCCCCGCTGGCTGGTGATGCAATTCTTGAAGCAGCCGAAGCAGGCATTGAATTGGTGGTATGTATTTCAGAAGGCGTTCCTACACTGGACATGGTGAAAGCAACTGCTTATCTGAAGAAAAAAGGAGTGAAACTTATAGGCGCCAATTGTCCGGGACTGATTACGCCCGATGAAACAATGATTGGAATCCTACCCGGAAATATTTTCAAAAAAGGGAATGTCGGCTTAATAAGCCGCAGTGGCACACTCACTTACTTAATGGTAAGTCTGCTTACCGATAGCGGATTAGGTCAGAGTACCTGCATAGGCATTGGCGGTGACCCGGTAGCCGGATTGTATTATCAGGAGTTGTTACAAATGTTCGAAGACGATCCCGAAACAGAAGCTATAGTTTTGATTGGCGAAATCGGTGGTGATGCCGAAGAACGAGCTGCTCAATACATCAAAGAACACATAACAAAACCTGTTGTGGCATTCATTGCCGGACAAACAGCACCGGCAGGTAAACGTATGGGGCATGCAGGAGCCATTATTTCGAGTGGAAGTGGTACTGCCAGTGAAAAAATTGCCGCTTTCGAAGCCATTGGTGTTCCCGTTGCCCGATTACCAAAAGAAGTGCCGGCAATGGTAAAACAAAAATTAGCTGAACGAAAAAACTAATTTCATATTTCATAAAAAAACACAAACAGGATGTATTTCCTGTTTGTGTTTTTTGTTGTAATTTTACTGCAAAACTAATCAACACAAAGCAATGCTCGTCCTAATTTCTCCGGCCAAGATTCAAAATTTCAAACCTCAGTCTGTAACCGAACAATATACACTGCCTGAATTTCTGAAACAGTCGGAACAACTGATTCAATTAATTAAGGAATTGTCCACATCGGAGTTAGCTAAACTACTTGACATCAATTCAAGCCTCACGCAACTCAATATCGATCGGTACTTTAACTGGCATTTGCCCTTTAGCCCTCAAAATGCAAAACAGGCAGTACTTACTTTCGATGGTGAAGCATTCAGAGGGCTGAATGCCAAAACATTTTCGAGCGACGATTTTGATTACGCACAATCTCATTTACGTATTCTATCGGGACTTTATGGCGTTTTGCGTCCTCTCGACCTTATTCAGCCTTACCGTATCGACGTCAGCTCAAAACTTCGAAATCCCAAAGGATCTGATCTGTATGCATTTTGGAAAGAAAAAGTAAGTGTATCTGTTCTTAAAGCTATGAGAAATGGTGACAAACAGGAATTTATACTGAATCTAATGTCAAAAGAATACCTTAAAACGCTTGATTTAAAACATAAAAAAGTGAAGATAATTGATGTTGAATTCTACGAAATGAAGGATGACCAATACAAACAAATAGTAATATATACCAAAAAAGCCCGTGGATTAATGGCGCAATATGTTATTAAAAACAGAATTGAAGATATCGAGGATTTGAAAGGGTTCAGTGCAGAGAATTATTGGTTCAGTCCACAAATGTCCACCGACAGCAAACTT
>Ga0209373_10003318_pt1 | contig 15027 bp, 15 predicted proteins | sample Higcelweek5metaG_FD_187173 | JGI IMG/M metagenome (GOLD analysis project Ga0209373, IMG submission 187173) | Freshwater pond sediment microbial communities from the University of Edinburgh, under environmental carbon perturbations - High... | ecosystem: Environmental > Aquatic > Freshwater >...
GCGGCTGCGACCGAGGGCTTGAGGACCGTTTTTTTTTGCGCGCCCGTACCATCCGGATGCACCTTCACGATGCTGGAGTCCAGGCTGATGGTCTCGATGCGTATCTGCATGAGTCGCTGGCGCTGCAACTGTTCGAAAACGCGATCGAGCACGCCGGCTTTGCTCCAGCGCATCATACGGGTGTAGACGGTGTGCCAGTTGCCATAGCGTTCGGGCAGTGCGCGCCATTTACAGCCGTTGGCGGCTACATGCAGGATGGCGTTGAGTACTTGCAGGTTGCCCAGGCGTACATTGCCGCGCTGGCGCGGCAACAAGCCTTCGATTTGTTTGAATTGCTCGGCGGTCAGTTGCATGGCACTCGGTCTCAACGCTATTTGCTGCATTCTAGCAAATAGTGTTAACAGGCCCTAGTCGGCCGCCTCGGGCAGTTCCGGCAGTGCGCGCAGGGCCTGCGCGTACCAGACGCCGTCGAACGGGCGATCCTCGCGCAGCATGGCGGCGATCTCGTGGGCCAGCACCAGGGCCATCAGGTGGAGAGTCTCCTCCCGTTCGTAGCCGACCAGAGTCAGCTTGTTCAGCGTGGCCTGGGCGGCCGGCGGATCGTTCGCCTCGATCTGGTTCTCGATGGCTTCGATCAGGGTCTGCTCGGCGAAGGCCTCGTCGTCCATCGGTGCGTCGTCTGGCTGGCTCATGGGGTTTCCTGCGGCGGGCGATCGCCCGCCCGTCAATTGGCGGAGCCGACAGCGGCTGTCGTCGGCGTGGGGCTTCCCGAGGTAACGTACCTGCCGCGCAATCATACTGCCTGTCGGTCGGCAGCACGCCACGGGCCCGGAAAACCAGGAACGAAGTTGCATGATCACCTACTACCTGCTCGATGCCGGCGGCCTGCGCCGGCAACCGGCACACGACCTCGCGACGCTGCCGGAGGGGGTGCTGTGGATCGACCTGCTGCAGCCCAGCCGCGAAGAGGAGCTGTTTCTCGAGCGGATGCTCGGGGTGGACATCCCGACCCGTGAGGAAATGGCGGAGATCGAGGACTCTTCGCGCTTCTACGAGAGCGCCGGCACCCTCTACATGACCGCCAGCCTGGTCAGCGGCATCGGCGAGCACCAGCCCGACATTGCCGAGGTGTCCTTCGTGCTGAGTCGCAAGTGGCTGGTGACGGTGCGCTACGTCGAGCTGTCGGCGTTTCGCACCTTCGCTAGCAAGAGCCTGCACCGCCCCGAAATGCACGGCTGCAGCGAGATGGTCTTCGCAGCGCTGATCGACAGCGTCGTCGACCGCATCGCCGACGTGCTGGAGATGCTGCAGAAGCAGCTGAACAGCTTGTCGCGGGCGATCTTCAGCGAGTCCGCCGAGCGCCACCCGGAGAAGACCGACCTGCAGAAGGTGGTCAAGCTGCTCGGCCGGCACAATGCCCTGCAGGCCAAGCTGAGCGAGAGCCTGTTGAGCATCGACCGGCAGATCAGCTACGTCCGCCAGGCCGGCAACGGCTGGCTGGACGAGGCGGCGCGGGGCTGGCTGCAGACCGCCGAACGGGACGTGCGCTCCCTCGGCGAGTACCAGGCGAAGATGTCCGGGGAGAGTAGCTTCCTGCTCGAGGCCACCCTCGGGCTGATCAGCATCGAGCAGAACAGCATCATCAAGGTGTTCTCCATCGCCGCGGTGCTGTTCCTGCCGCCGACCCTGGTCGGCACCGTCTACGGGATGAACTTCCGCCACATGCCGGAGCTGGAGTGGTACTTCGGCTACCCCCTGGCGCTGGGCCTGATGGTCGGCTCGGCGGCGCTGTCCTACGCCTGGTTCAAGTTCAAGAACTGGCTGTAGCGCGGGCGACGTGGCACCGCCCGCGCAAGGTCGGTCTCAGCGCGCGGCCAGCAGTTCCTGGCCACGGGCGACGGCGGCGCGTACCTGGTTCGGCGCGGTGCCGCCGATGTGATCGCGGGCGTTGACCGAGCCTTCCAGGGTCAGCACGGCGAACACGTCGTCGCCGATCTGGTCGCTGAACTGGCGCAGTTCTTCCAGCGACATCTCGGCCAGATCCTTGCCGCTGGCGACGCCGTACTTCACCGCATGGCCGACGATCTCGTGGCAGTCGCGGAACGGCAGGCCCTTGCGCACCAAGTAGTCGGCCAGGTCGGTGGCGGTGGAGAAGCCGCGGCGGGCCGCCTCGCGCATCACTTCGACGCGCGGCTTGATCGCCGGGACCATGTCGGCGAAGGCGCGCAGGCTGTCGCGCAGGGTGTCGGCGGCGTCGAACAGCGGTTCCTTGTCTTCCTGGTTGTCCTTGTTGTAGGCCAGCGGCTGGCCCTTCATCAGGGTCAAGAGGCCGGTCAGCGCGCCGAACACCCGGCCGCTCTTGCCGCGTACCAGCTCGGGGACATCCGGGTTCTTCTTCTGCGGCATGATTGAGGAGCCGGTGCAGAAGCGGTCGGGCAGCTCGATGAAGTTGAACTGCGCGGACGTCCACAGCACCAGCTCTTCGGAGAAGCGCGACAGGTGCATCATCGCCAGGGAGGCCGCGGCGCAGAACTCGATGGCGAAGTCGCGGTCCGACACGCCGTCCAGCGAGTTGCCGCCGATGGCCTCGAAGCCGAGCAGCCGGCAGGTGATCTCGCGCTGGATCGGGTAGGTGGTGCCGGCCAGCGCGGCCGAGCCGAGCGGCATGCGGTTGACCCGCTTGCGGCAGTCGACCAGCCGCTCGTGGTCGCGCGACAGCATCTCGAACCAGGCCAGCAGGTGGTGGCCGAAGCTCACCGGCTGGGCGGTCTGCAGGTGGGTGAAGCCGGGCATGATCACCTCGGCATGCTGCTCGGCCTGGGCCAGCAGGCCCTGCTGCAGGCGGGTGATTTCCGCAAGGATCACGTCGATCTCGTCGCGCAGCCACAGGCGGATGTCGGTGGCCACCTGGTCGTTGCGCGAACGGCCGGTGTGCAGCTTCTTGCCGGTGATGCCGATGCGGTCGGTCAGGCGTGCCTCGATGTTCATGTGCACGTCTTCCAGATCGACGCGCCAGTCGAACTGGCCAGCCTCGATCTCGCCCTGGATCTGCGTCAGGCCCTCGATGATCGCGTCGCGTTCGGCCGCGCTCAGCACGCCGGCCTGCTCCAGCATGGTGGCGTGGGCGATCGAGCCCATGATGTCGTGGCGGTACAGGCGCTTGTCGAAGTCGACGGAGGCGGTGAAGCGGGCGACGAAGGCGTCGACCGGCTCGCTGAAACGGCCGCCCCAGGACTGGTTGGTTTTCTCGGCGCTCATGGCGTTCTCTCGGCTGGTGCGCAAATGCGGACGGCCGCGGAGGCGGCCGTCAGGGTGGATGGATGAAGATTGCGCGGATGATAGCAGGGTATGCGGAAAAACCCCGCAGCCCCTGTCGGCCGCGCCTGCCGCACAATTCTCCCGGCATGGACCGTGACGGCTGTCACTCCGGCTGTCTACGCTATTCTTGTCCGGACTGACGCGGGAAGCCGAAGCAACATGAATGTTCTGATCGTCGACGACGAACCTCTGGCCAGGGAGCAGCTCTGCCGTCTGGTGAGTGAGCTCGATGGCTATCGCGTGCTCGAGCCTCCGGCCGGCAACGGCGAGGAGGCGCTGGCCCTGATCGACAGTTTGGTGCCGGATGTCGTCCTGCTGGATATCCGCATGCCCGGGCTGGACGGCCTGCAGGTGGCCGCCCGGCTGTGCGAACGGGAGGCGCCGCCGGCGCTGATCTTCTGCGCCGCCGCCGGCGAATTCGCCGTGGCGGCCCTGGAGGGCACCGGGGTGGGCTTTCTGGTCAAGCCGGTGCAGCTCGAACAGCTGCGCGAGGCCCTGCAGAAGGCCCAGCGTCCCAGTCGCGCCCAACTGGCCGCGCTGACCCGCCCGGCCGCGGCGGAGGGTGCCGTGCCGCGCACCCATATCAGTGCGCGCACCCGCCGGGGTATCGAACTGGTGCCGGTGGACCAGGCGATCTTCTTCATCGCCGACCACAAGTACGTGACCCTGCGCCACGAGGGCGGCGAGGTGCTGCTGGACGAGCCGCTGAAGGCCCTGGAGGACGAGTTCGGCGAGCGCTTCGTACGCATTCATCGCAACGCGCTGGTCGCCCGCGACCGCATCGAGCGCCTGCAGCGCACGCCGCTCGGGCATTTCCAGCTCTACCTGCGTGGCCTTGGCGACGACGCGCTGACCGTGAGCCGTCGGCACGTCGCCGGGGTGCGCAAGCTGATGCACACCCACTAGACCGCTCCCTGAGGCCTGCCCGGCCGGGAGGCTTGCCGCCACCTCCCGCGAATCGACGAGGTGCCCGTCACGGGCATGGCGGGGGCTGGCCAGCTTTCAACCCGATCCTGCTATCATCCCGGCAATCCGTCGTTCTGGAATGCCCATGTCCCGCGAGATCCGTATCGCCACCCGCAAGAGTGCCCTGGCCCTGTGGCAGGCCGAACACGTCAAGGCGCGTCTGGAACAGGCCCATCCGGGCCTTTCGGTGAGCCTGGTGCCGATGGTCAGTCGCGGCGACAAGCTGCTCGACGCGCCGCTGGCGAAGATCGGCGGCAAGGGGCTGTTCGTCAAGGAGCTGGAGACCGCCTTGCTGGAGAACGCGGCCGACATCGCCGTGCATTCGATGAAGGACGTGCCGATGGAGTTCCCCGAGGGGCTCGGCCTGTACTGCATCTGCGAGCGCGAGGACCCGCGCGATGCCTTCGTCTCCAACGCCTTCGAAAGCCTCGACGCACTGCCGGCGGGCAGCGTGGTCGGCACCTCCAGCCTGCGCCGCCAGGCCCAGTTGCTGGCCCGCCGGCCGGACCTGAAGATCCAGTTCCTGCGCGGCAACGTGAATACCCGTCTGGCCAAGCTGGACGCCGGCGAGTACGACGTGATCATCCTCGCCGCCGCCGGGCTGATCCGCCTCGGTTTCGAGGCGCGCATCCGTTCCCGCATCGCCGTCGCCGACAGCCTGCCGGCCGGCGGCCAGGGCGCAGTGGGCATCGAGTGCCGCAGTGCCGACCGCGAGATCCAGGCGCTGCTCGCGCCGCTCAACCACGAGCCGACCGCCCTGCGGGTCGGCGCCGAACGCGCGCTGAACCGACGTCTCAACGGCGGCTGCCAGGTGCCCATCGCCTGCTATGCCGAGCTGGAGGGCGACCAGTTGTGGCTGCGCGGTCTGGTCGGCCAGCCGGATGGCAGCCTGCTGCTGCGTGCCGAATCCCGCGCCGCCAGCAGCGAGGCCGAGGCGCTCGGCGTACAGGTGGCCGAGGCGCTGCTGGCACAGGGTGCGCAGCGGATTCTCGAGGCGGTCTACGGCGAGGACGTTCGGCCATGACGGCGCGGCCGGACGCCGGCGGGTGGCGTCTGCTGCTCACCCGTCCGGCCGAGGAGTGCGCCGCCCTGGCCGGCCGGCTGGCCGAGGAAGGCGTCCACAGCAGCAGCCTGCCGCTGCTGGCCATCGAGCCGCTGGCGGAAACCCCGGAGCTGCGCAGCCTGTTTCTCGACCTGGATCGCTACAGCGCGGTGATCGTAGTCAGCAAGCCGGCTGCTCGTCTGGGCCTGGCGCTGCTCGACCGCTACTGGCCGCAGCCGCCGGCGAACCAGTGCTGGTTCGGCGTCGGCGCGGCGACCGGCGAGCTTCTCGCCGACTACGGTCTGACGGTCGCCTGGCCGACCGCCGGCGAGGACAGCGAGGCCCTGCTGGCGCTGCCCGAACTGGCCGCGGCGCTGAGCGTGCCCCGGCCGCGGGTACTGATCCTGCGCGGGGAGGGCGGCCGCGAACTGATCGCCGACTCGTTGCGCTGTCAGGGGCTGGCCGTCGATCATGTCGAACTCTACCGGCGCGCCCTGCCGGATTATCCGCCCGGCATTCTGCTCGAGCGGGTCCGCACGGAGCGCCTGAACGGCCTGCAGATCAGCAGCGGGCAGGGATTCGAGCATCTGCGCCAGCTGGCGGCGGCTGACTGGTCGGTACTGCTTCGGATACCCTTGTTCGTGCCGAGCCCGCGGGTCGCCGAATTGGCCCGTGCGGCAGGATCGCAGACTGTCGTGGACTGCCATGGCGCCAGTGCCACCGCCTTGCTGGCCGCGCTCCAGGGCCGCCCAGCGCCGACCTTTTGACCCGAAGGATGTATCCGTGAGCGAAGCAGCCCCCCCGAACAATCCCACGAATAACAATGAACAACCGCTCGCCGCGCCCGTCATGCCCGCCAAGAGCGGCGGCGGAGTTTCCGGCGCGGTGGCCGTCCTGGCCCTGCTGATCGGCGCCGGCGGCGCGGGTCTCGGCGGCTGGGGTCTCTGGCAACTGCGCGAAATGCAGGCCGGCGAACTGGCGCAGAGCAGCCGCTTCGATGAGGCCTTGAGCGGCCAGATGGACGCTCTGAAGCAAAGCGAGCGGAGCATCACCGGCCGCTTGTCGCAGTTTCCGGCGCGCACCGAGCTGGAGGAGCGCTGGCGGACCATGGCCATGCTCGAGAGCGGGCAGGAGAAGCTCGTCCAGCGACTGGACAAGCTGACCGGCGCCAGCCGCGAGGACTGGCGGCTGGCCGAGGCTGAATACCTGCTGCGCCTGGCCAACCTGCGCCTGTCGGCCATGCAGGACATCAACAGCGCCCAGCGCCTGCTCGAAGCGGCCGACGGCATCCTCCGCGAGCAGGACGATCCGGCCTCCTTCCCGGTGCGCCAAGTGTTGGCGCGCAGCCTCGAAACCCTGCGCAGCCTGACACCGCCCGACCGCATCGGACTCTTCCTGAGCCTCGGCGCGCTGCGCGAGCAGGCCGCCCAGTTGAAGCCGCTGGCGCCGATCTACGAGCAGGAGCAGGCGCCGGTCGTCGCCGACCGCTGGCAGCAGTGGTGGGAGAAGATCTCCCGCTTCGTGCGTGTCGACCTGCACGCCGGTCAGGACATCCGCCCGTTGCTCAGCGGCCAGAACCTGGCGCAGGTCCGTCTGACCCTGGCCCTGGCCCTGGAGCAGGCCCAGTGGGCGGTGCTGAACGCCTCCCCCGAGGTCTATCGGCAGGCGCTGCAGCAGGCCCAGGACGTGCTGGCCGGGCAGTTCAATCCGGAGCATCCGCAGAGCGCCGCCCTCGGCAAGCGGCTGACCGAGCTGTCCAGGCAGCCGGTAGCGCTGCAGATGCCCGATCTGTCGTCGACCGTGAGCGCCCTGCAGAACTATCTGCAGCGCCGCCAGGCGCAGCGTGACGAGGCCGAAGCGGCCGCCGCCTCCACCAAGAAGGAGGGCGCCCGTCAATGAGCCGCCTCTATTTGCTTCTGCTGGCGGTCATCGCCGGCGCCGCCCTGCTCGGCATGGCCATCGCCGAACATCCGGGCTACGTGCTGTTCGCCTACAAGGGCTACCGTTTCGAGTCCAGCCTCTGGGTCTTCCTCGGCCTGCTGCTGGTGCTGGTCGTCGCCTTCTTCGTCCTGCGCTGGATCGTCGGCCTGGTCGCCGCTTCGGCCGGCCTGGTGTTGCCCTGGTCGCAGCGCAACCGCAACCGGCGTGCCCGCCAGGCCGCCCTGCGCGGGCAGCGCGATCTGGCCGAGGGCAACTGGCAGCAGGCGCTGCACCAGCTGACCCGGGCCGCGACCAGCGACCAGCAGCCGCTGGTGCACTACCTGGGCGCCGCTCGGGCAGCCAACGAGCTGGGCGAATATGCCCAGAGCGACGAGCTGCTGCGCGAGGCCCGCGAGCGCGACCCGAAGGCGGAGGTCGCCATCGGCCTGACCCAGGCCCGTCTGCTGATCGACCGCAGCGAATACCGGCAGGCATTGGCCGGCCTGCAGCAGCTGAGCGAGGATCATCCCCAGCATCCCTATGTCCTGCGCCTGTTGCAGAAGCTCTATGTCCAGCTGCAGGACTGGTCGGCGCTGTGCCTGCTGCTGCCCACGCTGCGCAAGCGCAAGGTGCTGCCGACCGACAAGCTGGACGAGCTGGAGCACCTGGCCTGGGCCGCTGCCCTGGAGCGGGCCGGCAAGGGCGAGCTGAAGGACGGCGAAACCGCCCGCAGTCTGGTGACCGGCTGCTGGAGCCAGATGCCCTCGTCGCTGCAACACGATGCCGACCTGCTCTACGCCTATGCCACGCGTCTGCGCGAGCTGGGCGCCGAGGACGAGGCCGAGGCAGTCTTGCGCGCGGCGCTCAAGCAGCACTACGAGGACCGCCTGGCCTATCTCTACGGCCAGGTGCGCAGCAGCGATCCGGCGCGGCAGCTGCATCTGGCCCAGAATCTCTTGGAGAAGCAGCCGAACGATCCGCTGCTGCTGCTGACCCTGGGGCGCCTGTGCCTGGTCAACGAGCAGTCCGGCAAGGCGCGGGAATATCTGGAGGCCAGCCTGGCCCTCAGCCGCAGCGCCGAGACCTGTGCCGAGCTGGCGCGCCTGCTGGCCCTGCTGGGCGAGACCGAGCACAGCAACCGGCTGTTCCAGGAAGGACTGCAGCTCGACCGGCTTCCTGCACTGCCCGAGCCGGCCACGCCCTGAGGCGGGTCGTCGTGCGGGCGAGTGTCATGTCCCGCACGAATCGAGCGCCCTAGAGCTTTCGCGTCTTGAAAGCCCGGGGCGCTTTCCTCTACCGTAGCGCCCTTGTCTTCGACTCGGAGCAGCCATGAACCTGGCCAGCCCACGTTCCCCCTTCCTTCTCGCCTTTCTCGGTTGCCTCGCACTGCTCGGCGGCGCGCTCTACCTGGAGCACGGGGTCGGCCTGGAGCCTTGTCCGCTGTGCATCGTGCAGCGCATCTTCGTCATCCTTTTCGGCCTGGTCTGCCTGGTAGCCGCGCTGCACGGCCCGGCGCCGATCGGCCGGCGGGTATATGCCGGTCTCGCCCTGTTCGCCGCGGCGGGCGGTGCGGCCACCGCCGGGCGGCAGGTCTGGCTGCAGAACATTCCGCCGGATCAGCTGCCGTCCTGCCTGCCGAGCCTGGAATACATGATGGAGGCGCTGCCGTTCCAGGAAATCGTCCGCCAGGTCCTGCACGGCACCGCCGACTGCGCCGAGGTCGGCTGGACGCTGTTCGGCATGAGCCTGCCGGAGTGGAGCCTGCTGGCGTTCGTCGCAATGATCCTGTTCGCCCTGTTCCAGCTGCTGCGCCGCGTCTGATCTCTCCCTCTCCCGGGGCGCCGGCCCGGCGCCTCGAACAAGCGTATGAACTTTCGTCGGCGCATGGCTTGCTGGCACGGCACGAGGGGCATACTCTGCCGCCATGTGGTCGATCCTGCGGTTCGACGCACCTTCCCAAGCCGAACGCACCGATAGCGAGCCCGCAGAGCTAGAAAACAAAACAACGTAGGGAAGCCAGACAATGCCTGAACTCCATCAAGACGCCCAGGAACGCTGGGGCGGCGTCCATCTCCTGATCGATCGCTGGCTGGCCGAGCGCCGCGAGCTGGTCGATGCCTTCGGGTCCATCAATCACAAGCAGTCGGCCCCCGTGGCCAATGCCGAGGCCCTGCAGGTCTTCTGCGAGCTGCTGGTCGATTACGTCTCCGCCGGCCATTTCGAGGTGTACGAGCAACTGATGGACGAGGCCGAGGCCTTCGGCGACCGGCGCGGACTCGACCTGGCCCGGCAGATCTATCCCCGTCTCGAGGCGATCACCCAGGCGGCACTGGCCTTCAACGACCGCTGCGACAACGGCGATTGCCAGGACGGCTCCCTGAGCCGCGAGATCGAGGCGCTTGGCAGCCTGCTGCGCGAACGCTTCGAACTGGAGGACTGCCTGATCGAGGTGCTGCATAACGCGCACCGGCAGATCGCCGCCAGCGCCTGATTCCTCCGTTGGGCGGCGGGCCGCGATGGCCGGTCGCCGGAGGGTGCGGTCTCCCACGGAGACCGCCCGTCTGCGCCGCCTCGTTGGCGGCGGCCGGGTGGACGGTTAGTATGAACGGATTCCCTTCGCTAGGAGCATGCCATGCCGGCCAAGAAGCCTCCCGTTACAACCCCGCTGCATCTGCTGCAGCAGCTTTCGCAGAATCTGCTCGTCCATCTGGAAGAGGCCTGTGCCGAGGCGCTGCAGGATGCCGAGAAGGCATTGGCCAAGCTGGAGAAGCAGCGCAGCAAGGCCCAGGAAAAGCTGCACGAGGCGCGCGCCAGACTGCAGGATGCGGCACTGGCCGGCAAGGCCAAGGCGCAGGCCAAGGGCCGGAAGACGGTCGACGAACTGGAGCTGCTGCTCGACGAGCTCAAGGCGCGCCAGGCGGAGACCCGCGACTACATCGCCCGGCTGCGTCATGACACCCTGCAGGCTCTGGAGCTGGCACAGGAGATCGCCCGGGTGAGGGAGGCCGCCGCCCAGGCACTGGCGGCTCCCAGGGCGGTTCCGGCCGGCAAGCCGAAAAGCCAGCCTGCGCCGAAAGCGGCGGCTCGCAAGCCGGCGGTGACCCGCACTGCCAGGCCGGCCGCCGCCGCGACTGCCGGCGAGGCGCCGGCCAAGCGCGCGCCGCGTCCGTCGGTGGCAGCCGAACAGCCCGCCAAGCCGGCGGCTGTCCGCAAGCCGGCGGTACGCCGGAGCCGCTCCGCGGCGCCGGCCTCCGGCAAGGCCGAGCCCGTCGGGGCGAGCGCACCGTCCGCACCCGCAGCGGGCGAGCCGAGCGCCTCCTAATCCGCGTGCGTCGCGGCGCGCAGGGTTTCGAGCGCGTCGCAGCTGTCTGCCGTCGCTTCCAGCAGTCCCTCCAGCCAGGCGTCTCCGGCACCGGGCTCCGCCGGCCAGTCGCGGCAGGCCGCTTCCAGGCGCCGCAGCAATTCCCACTCGGCATCCAGTTCCAGCGCCTTCAGGCGTTCCCGCAGCACGTTCAGCGCTGTGTCGTCGCGGGAGGCCGGTTGCCAGTCCTGGCGCAGCCGGCGCAACGGTGCGACCACCGCTGCCTGCCAAGGCTGCGCCAGTTGTCGCAGCGCAGCGCACCGCCCGCTCGTGTAGCTTATGCCGCGCGCCTCCAGCCAGGCGCCGCAGAGCAGCAGGCAGACATCGGCGCCCTGCGCCTGCAGGCGCAGGCAGGCGGACTCGACGCCGGGGCGCCGGTACAGCTGCAGGGCGAAGGCCCGCAGATCGAGCGGCATGCCGTGTCCCTCCGCGGCGCGCGGCGAAGCTGATAAACTCCGCCGCCATTATGATCCGAATCCAGCATCTTACCCTGCAACGCGGTCCGCAGCGCCTGCTCGAAGGCGCCGAGTTGACCCTGCACACCGGCCAGAAGGTCGGTCTCATCGGCGCTAATGGCGCCGGAAAATCCACCCTGTTCGCCCTGCTGCGCGGCGAGCTTTCGCCCGATGCCGGCGATTGCTGGCTGCCGCCGGACTGGCGCATCGCCCACATGCGTCAGGAGGTCGATGACCTTGAGCGCCGGGCGGTGGACTACGTGCTCGACGGCGACGGCAACCTGCGGCGCATCCAGCGCGAGCTGGCCGCGGCGGAGGCGGCCCACGACGGCGTGGCCATCGCCCGCCTGCATACCGAGCTGGACAACGCGGACGGCTATACCGCCGATGCCCGGGCGCGCAAGCTGCTGGCCGGACTGGGGTTTCTCGCCGAGCAGATGGAGCGTCGGGTCGGCGACTTCTCCGGCGGCTGGCGGATGCGCCTGAATCTGGCGCAGGCCTTGATGTGCCCCTCCGACCTGCTGCTGCTGGACGAACCGACCAACCACCTCGACCTCGACGCGATCCTCTGGCTGGAAGACTGGCTGAAGGGCTACCCCGGCACCTTGCTGCTGATCTCCCACGACCGCGACTTCCTCGACGCGGTGGTCGATCACATCGCGCACCTGGAGCAGCGCCAGCTGACCCTCTACCGCGGCGGCTACTCGGCCTTCGAGCGCACCCGCGCCGAACGTCTGGCGCAGCAGCAGCAGGCCTACGAGAAGCAGCAGGCGCAGCGCGCCCACATGGAGAGCTTCATCCGCCGCTTCAAGGCCCAGGCGACCAAGGCGCGCCAGGCGCAGAGCCGCATCAAGGCGCTGGAGCGGCTGGAAGAGCTGGCCCCGGCGCATGTGGACTCGCCGTTCGACTTCCGCTTCCGCGAGGCCGACAAGGTTTCCAGTCCGCTGCTCGACCTCGCCGAAGGTCGTCTCGGCTACGGCGACAAGGTCGTGCTGGAGAAGGTCAAGCTGCAGCTGGTGCCCGGCGCACGGATCGGCCTGCTCGGCCCCAACGGCGCCGGCAAGTCGACCCTGATCAAGACCCTCGCCGGCGAGCTTGAGCCGCTCGGGGGGCGCCTCGCCCGCGGCGAGAACCTGGTGGTCGGCTACTTCGCCCAGCACCAGCTGGATGCTCTGGACGCCCAGGCCAGCCCGCTGCTGCATCTGCAGCGCATCGCCCCGGGCGAGCGCGAGCAGACCCTGCGGGATTTTCTCGGCGGCTTCGACTTTCGCGGTAATCGCTGCGACGAGCCGGTGGGCAATTTTTCCGGCGGCGAGAAGGCCCGCCTGGCCCTGGCGCTGATCGCCTGGGGCAAGCCCAATCTCCTGCTGCTCGACGAGCCGACCAACCACCTCGACCTGGAGATGCGCCTGGCCCTGACCCTGGCCCTGCAGGATTTCGAGGGCGCGGTGCTGGTGGTCTCCCACGACCGCCATCTGCTGAAGAGCACCACCGACGAATTCCTGCTGGTCGCCGACGGCCGCGTGCAGGGTTTCGACGGCGATCTCGAGGATTACGCCCGCTGGCTGGTGGACTATCGCGCCCGCCAGGCGCCGGCCGGCGAGGACGTGCCGGCGGCCGAGCGGACCGACAAGCGCGCCCAGCGCCAGGCCGCCGCCGCCCTGCGCCAGCAACTGACGCCACACCGGCGCCAGGCGGACAAGCTGGAGCAGGAGCTGGGCCGGGTGCAGGAAAAGCTCGCCGCGCTGGAAACCCGGCTCGGCGATGGCACACTCTATGAGGCCGCGCGCAAGGACGAGCTGCGCGAGCTGCTGGCCGAGCAAGCCGCGCTCAAGAGCCGCGAGGGCGAACTGGAGGAGGCTTGGCTGGAGGCCCTGGAAACCCTCGAGGCCCTGCAGGCCCAGCTGGAGGCCGGCGTCTGAGCGCGGGCTGCAATATGGGCCAGACTTTCCACGATCATCCCCACAGCGAGAGGTAGCCTCACATGGAGTGGCTCAGCAACCCGGAGATCTGGGTCGCCTTCTTCACCCTGACCGCCCTGGAAATCGTCCTCGGCATCGACAACATCATCTTCATCTCGATCCTGGTCGGCCGCCTGCCGAAGGAGCAGCAGCCCAGGGCGCGCTTCTTCGGCCTGGCGCTGGCCATGGGCACGCGGATCCTGCTGCTGCTGTCGATCGCCTGGGTGATGCGCCTGACCAGCGACCTGTTCTCGGTGCTCGGCCAGGGCGTGTCCGGGCGCGACCTGATCCTGTTCTTCGGCGGCCTGTTCCTGCTGTTCAAGAGCACCCTGGAAATCTGGCACAGCCTCGAAGGCGAGGCGGAGGAGGGCCACAAGGAGGGTGCCAAGGCCGGCTTCATCGGGGTGATCCTGCAGATCGCGGTGATCGACATCATCTTTTCCCTGGACTCGGTGATCACCGCGGTCGGCCTGGTACAGAACGTGCCGGTGATGATCGCCGCGATCGTCATCGCCGTACTGGTGATGATGATGGCCGCCGGCACCATCAGCGAGTTCATCGAGAAGCACCCGTCGCTGAAGATGCTGGCGCTGTCGTTCCTCATCGTGGTCGGCACCCTGCTGGTGGCCGAGTCCTTCGAGGTGCACGTGCCCAAGGGCTACGTCTACTTCGCCATGGCTTTTTCCCTGGCCGTCGAGGCGCTCAACATCCGCGTGCGCACCGCGATGAAGCGCAAGCTCAGCGAGCCGGTGAAGCTGCACAAGGATCTGCCGGACTGACTCCGGCCGCTTGTCGCGAGAGGGGCGGTGGCGTTTCGCTGCCCCGCTCGATCGGCCGCAGTACCGCCGGCCCGTCACGGGCCGGCGTCGTCTCCATCTTTCCCTGTCGGAGAACCCGCCCATGGCCCCGGAAACCTGGCTCGCCTACTTCGCCGCCTGCTGGGTAATCAGCCTGTCGCCCGGTGCCGGCGCCATCGCCTCGATGTCCAGCGGCCTGAGCCACGGCTTTCGCCGCGGCTACTGGAACGCCGTCGGCCTGCAGCTGGCGCTGGCCGTGCAGATCGCCATCGTCGCTGCCGGGCTCGGCGCGCTGCTGGCGACCTCGGAGCTGGCCTTCGGCCTGATCAAGTGGTTTGGTGTCGCCTATCTGGCGTATCTGGGCTGGAAGCAGTGGCGCGCGCCGCTCGACGAGCCCGCCGCCGAGGGCGCCCCGCGTCCCCTGGAGCGGCCGCTTGCCCTGGTGCTGCGCGGCTTTCTGGTCAACGCCGGCAACCCCAAGGCGATCGTCTTCATCCTCGCCGTGCTGCCGCAGTTCCTCGATCCCGCCCGGCCGCTCCTGGCGCAGTACCTGCTGATGGCGGCGACCATGATCGGCGTCGATCTGCTGGTCATGGCCGGCTACACCGGATTGGCGGCGAAGGTCCTGCCGCTGCTGCGCTCGCCGCGCCAGCTGCGTCTGCTCAACCGCACCTTCGCCGCCCTGTTCGCCGCCGCCGCCGGGCTGCTGGCACTGGTGCGCCGCGCCGTCTGATCGCCCGGGCCGATTCCCAGGGCATGGCTCGCGCAGGATTTCTGGGCGCTGATTATCCGGCCGCCCTTGTTGTTCGCGGCGGTAGCGACCGTTTGCGGCATACTGGGGCTTTAACAGGCCGTTGAAAAAAGCCAGAGCGCTTTCCGCTCTGTCAAACTGACTGTCCTCTTCTTCATGCAGCCCTCAGCCCCAGCCAATGCGTGGACTCGATCTCAAGCAAGACGAGCTGTTCAGCTACACGACGCTGGAGCAGCGCATTCCGAACGACCATCCGCTGCGCCCATTGCGCAGGCTGGTCGATACCGTCCTGGCTTCGATGGATCGGGATTTCGACGGGCTTTACTCCAGGCGGGGGCGCGCCTCGATCGCCCCGGAGCGGCTGTTGCGCGCTTCGTTGCTCCAGGTGATCTACACCGTCCGCTCCGAGCGGCAGCTGGTCGAGCAGATCGATTTCAACCTGCTGTTTCGCTGGTT
>Ga0209373_10003321_pt1 | contig 15020 bp, 6 predicted proteins | sample Higcelweek5metaG_FD_187173 | JGI IMG/M metagenome (GOLD analysis project Ga0209373, IMG submission 187173) | Freshwater pond sediment microbial communities from the University of Edinburgh, under environmental carbon perturbations - High... | ecosystem: Environmental > Aquatic > Freshwater >...
CTGTAGCGCAAGGGGTTCCGGCTGGGAGTGATCTTGGTGATTTTGAAAAACTGAAGGATGGGTTGGCCACTGTGTCGACGTTGATCGGCGCGTTGCAAAGTGAAGTGACGCAATCTTCCGCGACGACGAAGGATGTGCGCGATCAAACGCAAGTTGGACTGGCGGCGGTGTTGGCTTTTATTCAGATGCAAAACGCGGCCTTGGCGGGGCATCCGTTTGAAGATCATCGGCAGGCGTTGCGCAAGTTGGCTTCCGGCGATGAGCCCATGATTGCGCTGCTGCTGAAATTAGAAAAGCCTGCGTTGAATGGCGCGCCGACGATTGAATCTTTGCGCGAGGAATGGCGGACGTTGGCTGCTGTTGCGCAGACCGCGCTGCGTAAGGCAGCGGCCCAGACGTGGCAAGACCGGATTGTTGTCGCTTTGGAAGGGCTTGTTTCTATTCGCTCGCTTAAGCCGAAGCCGGGGGAGACGCTTTCTTTCGCGGCGGTTGATTTGGATTTGGTGCGGGGCGATGTGGCTGCCGCTTTGGCAAAGGTTGATGCCCTGCCGCAGGAGGCACAAGGGCCGTTGCAAGATTGGCGCGCGAAGGCGAGCTTGCGGTTGGAGATGGAACAGACGTTAGTGGCTTTGGTAACGCATATGATTGAGCGCGGTTACACCGAAGAGCCGAGCGCCGCGCCAAAGGAAGAAGAGGCTACGCCTGTACCTGAGGTGAAGTCATGAAGATCATCGGATTCCTTCTGCGTCTTGTTCTTGCCGTGGCCCTGGTCGTTTGGCTAGCTGATCGACCGGGCACGGCGCAGATTGTTTGGCGTGATTATCAGATTGATACTTCGGCGGCCGTTTTGGGCGTGATGGTTTTGGCTTTTGCTTATGTTGCGCTTTTGCTGCATCGGCTGTGGCGCTTTTTATGGGATGGGCCTCGCTTTTGGCGGCTCAAACGGCGTATCAGCAAAATGGTAGAGGGTGAGGCGGAGCTGGCCAAGGGGCTGGCCGCTGTTGCAGCTGGGCAGGCGGTTGAAGCGGGCCGACACGCCGTGAAGGCGCGGCAGATGTTAGGTGAGACGCCGATCGCACAGCTGATCCAAGCGCAGGCGGCGCAGCTGGCCGGAGATGAAGGTGCCGCGCATTCGTTATTTGAGGCGATGACGTTGAAGGCCGATACGGCTGTGCTTGGATATCGGGGGTTGATCATGTCGGCGCTTCGGCGCGGCGATTTTGATGAAGCTTCACGAGCGGCGATCCGTTTGGAACAAACGAAAGTCGATGTGCCATGGTTGCAGCTTATTCGTTTTGAAATGGGCGCACGTAAGCAGAATTGGGCTTTGGCGAGCGAAGCTTTGGGGCGTGCGCGAAAGGCGAAGGCTTTGCCTGCGCCGAAGGCGGATCGTCATGAAGCGGCGCTTCTTGCTGCGCGGGCAAAAGCGGCTTTGAAAGATGATTTGGGGCGCGAGGCTTTGGTCTTTGCAGAAAAGGCGCATAAGCTTGCGCCGAGCTGGTTGCCTGCTTCGCTTTTGTTAGCTGAGGCATTGATTGCGAGTAAGCATGGGCGGGCGGCGCACCGGACGATTGAACGGGCGTGGGCGCGTGAACCTCATCCGCAGCTGTTGGCCTTAGTGCAACGCATGGCTGGCACGGCGAAGCCTTTGGATGCTTTGCGGCTTGTTGAAAAGGTTACGAAGGAAACGCTGTCTTCGCCTTATGCTTTATTCGCTTTGGCCGAGGCCGCTTTGCGGGCCCATTTGTGGGGTGAAGCGCGGCGCTATGCGATGGCGCTTGTGGGGCAGGGGAATGCGAGCCAGAAGGTTTATAAGCTTTTGGCGCAATTGGAGCGGTGCGATACTGGCAATGAACTGGCCGCTTCGGCGTGGCTGGCCAAAGGTATGGCAGCACCGGTTGATGCGCAGTGGGTTTGCTCCGCTTGCGGGGCAGCCCAAGAGGTGTGGGAGGCGACGTGCCCTGCTTGTGGCGCTTTTGATCGTATGGGCTGGGATGTGCCTGGGCAGAGCCGGAGCGAGGCGCGTTCTTCGATGCAAGCTGAAATGCTGGCTTATTTTGGATAGGGTTTTCCTATGGTCGATCCCGGACGGACAGTCGCTTTTTTTGATTTTGATGGCACGCTAGCGCGGCATGATAGCCTGTGGTCTTTTCTGCTTGCGGCGCGAGGGCCTGTGCGGTGTTATGCCGCGCTTGGGGCTGCTTTGCTGGCGGCAATCTATCCGGCGAAGGGACAAGACCGTCGGACCGCGCTTAAGGACAAGCTGCTGTGGCTTTTACTGCGTGGGGTCAAGCCGGAGGCTTTGAGCCAAGCGGTGGAGCACATGCGCGGTTGGCCCGTTTGGATCGAACCGAGCGTTGAGGCTTTGAAAAAGCATCATGACGCGGGGCATATGGTTGTGATCGCGAGCGGGAGTTTGGATCTTTATTTACCTGCGATGCTCAAGGATGTTGTGCCTTATGACGATTTGCTTTGCACGGAGATGGAAGTTGCGAACGGCCTGCTGACAGGGCGCATGGCGCAAGGAAACTGTGTGCGTGAACGGAAAGCCGAGCGGGTTGCCGCCTATATTGCCGCCAATGGGCCCTTTGCCGATAGCTGGGCTTACGGTAATGCACCGCATGATTTGCCGATGATGGAACTGGCCAAGCATCGCGTCGTGATTTGAGTTTCCCCCTTGTGCCGGATAAAAAAGGAGGGCGTCTCTTTCGAGAGGCCCTCCTTTTTTTAATATCAGGTTATTAGCTTATTTTCTTTAGGCTGTTGATGGCCTGCTGTTGGAGTGTGCCATCAACGGCGTCGCTCATTGCGCCGCCTGCGCTGGAGAGCTTGCTCAAAATCTGTTCGAGCGAGTCCAAAAGATCGTCGCCTTGCAGTTTCAGCGTGACGCGCATGCGGTCGGTGCGTTGCTGCATATCTTCCACCGATTTGCTCATCGCGATGATCTGGTCTTGGGCTTCGAGCACCGAGCCACTCACGCGCTGCGTTTGATCGGCGTAGGTTTGCGTGACGGACTGGACGATGGTCGTGACCTTTTGACCGCCTTCGGCCATAGAGCGCATTTGTTTTTCGACCGTCTGACCAACTTCTGACAGTTTCGAAAGCGCCGCTTCCGTGACGTTGGCTGCCAGAACGCGGGTGGAATCCAAACGCTCGGCCACCGAACCCAGATGGGTGAAGGCTTGTTGCAGATGGCCCGTGAGGTCGGTTTCGTGACGCTTGATGCCTTCGCCCGCCATACCGAGGCGATCCAAGAGCACATCGATCTGATCGCCAAAGCCGCCGAGAAGTTTGGAGACTTCCTCGGTCGAGACGCGCATGCGCGCTGTACGGTCGGCAAGCTGGCTGGCCGTATCTTTGCTCGTTTGATCAAAGCGGCTCGCAATTTTTTCGACATCGACCACTGTGCCCGCCATGGCCGAGCGTAGGCTGGTGCCTGTGCGGTCAAGCTGCGCTGTGATTTGCATGAGGCCACGGTTGATTTCTTCGATCTGTGACTGCACACCGCCACGGACGCGTTCAAGCTGTTCGCGGAAGGTTTGGCTGGCACCAAGCATTTTGCCTTCGGCCTTTTCGGTCATGGCCGTGAGCGATTCAACCTGTTTGCTGAGGTTGTCGCCAGCGGCGGAGAGGCGTTGCGTGGTTGACGTTGCACGCGATTCAATCTTCTCAAACTCATGCGCGAGCTTGACGGTCGTTTGTTGCGTATCGTTGCGGAGCTGAGCCAGACGATCGCTCGCCGCCGAAAGTTGCGTGATCGTTTGAGTGGCTTTTTCGACCAGCTCTTTCTGTTCGTTCGAAAGCGTGCTTGTGCCGGACTTGATGGCTTCGATCTGGGAGGTCATCGCGTCGTTGAAGGCGCGCAGCGTTTGATCGGCCATGTCAGCCATGCTGTTCAGGTTCTTGGCTTCGTCCATCATCGTATCGCGGATCGCGCCTGTCGCGCCAATGCAACGGTCGGTTGTTTTGAGCATGGTGCCCGAGATTTCGTCCGTTTGCGTTTTGAACGTCTTGGCAGCATTTTCGATTTCTTGGATGCCACGACCCAAAAGATGCGGTAGTTGCGTTGTTTCTTCGCGCACCATGGTGGCCGCTTCCGCAAGCGCGGATTCCGAAGACGCCAAGTTGGCGCGGAGCGCATCGCTTTGGATGGCCAGTGTCGAGCCAGCGCCCATCACTTGTTCGACCGCCTTTTGTGAGAGATCGGCGATGGTGCGAAGCTCACGCTCAAGCGTGACGCGCGTGTCGGTCAGGTTCGTCGTCGCCTTTTCCAAGATCGCGCGGGTTTCGCGGTCACTATCGGACATGGTGTTGATCAAGGTCACGAGCTGCGAGGTCGCTTTTTCAGCCGTGGAGGTCAGAAGGTTTCCGTGTTCCTGCGTCAAAGCCGAAGCATCGGTGATCAGCTTCACATCTTCACGGATCTTTTCGCTCACGATGTCGAGCTTGCCTTCAGCTTGCTTGGCCACGGCGGAAAGATCTTCGGCATGTTTTTGCAGCGTGTCGCTGGCTTTCTTTGCAACGGTCGAGAAGTCCATGGCTGATTGGTCCATGAGGCTTGTGACGTGGCCGCTCTTGTCCTTCAGCTGGCCAACGGTTGTGTCGAGCTGCGTGATGACGGTGCGAACTTGTTCGATAACTTGATCGGTCTCCTTGCTCATCTCCACGCGGATTTCACGCGCTTCATTGTGCATGCCGGAGGTGGCTTCAAGCATTGAGCGGATTTGCTGTTCGGCCAATTGCGTATGCTGCGCGATGTTGGCTTGTTCATCGACCAGACCCGAACTTGCGGCGCGGACGGCAGCCAGCGCATTTTGCGTTTGCGCGTCGATGGTTTCCATCTGTCGCGCGATTTGCGAGGTGCTGTCTGTCATGCGCACAGCGCTGCGTTCTGCGGCTGAGGCGGCTTCGTCTTGCGCCAGCGTGAGGCGCGTGACCATGCCTGAGAGCATTTCGCGTTGGATGTCGAGCGCAGAGGAGAGGGCTGTTTGCTTTTCGGAAATCGTTTGTAAGTTGCCGTCAATAGCCGTCGTTTGTTGGCTGATTGAGCTGTTCAAATTGCCGAGCGATTTTTCGGCTTCCGTTGTCGTTTCGCGTAAGGACGAAACGTTGCCTTCGATTTTGCTGACAACCGCACCAAGCACTTCGCCCGTATGGGTCGAGGTCGTGCGGAGCTGTTCGCAAACGTCGTCGGTCTGCTTACGCATGGTAAGCGTGCTTTCCAGCAGCTGTTGCGTTTGCTTTTCCGAGGTTTCCGCGTTTGTCGCAAGCATCTGGGATTCGCTTGAGAATCCTTCGCTGGCGCTGCGGATCGAATCCAAGGCAGCGGCAGCGCGGCTGTCGATGGTTTCGATGTGATGGACGATTTGCGCGGTGCTATCGCCAAGGCGGCTCGCGCTGCGTTCGGCTGTGGCGGCCGTTTCATCCTGCGCCACTTCAAGGCGGGCGATGAGGCTGCCCAGCGTTTCGCGCTGGGTTTCAAGCGCCATGGAGAGCGTATTTTGACGCGCGGCGATTTGTTCCATCATGGTGTTGAGCTCTGCCGTTTGGCGCGTAACGCCAGACTGCAATTCGTTTAGCGCCGTGTTCGAACTTGCGCTGACATCGCGCATGTCGCCGCTGCCCGAGGCCAGACGGCCCAGCAGGTCGGTGAGCATGTCGCTTGTGCGGCGGGTTTCATCGCCGAGCGCAACGTGCAGCTGTTTGGCTTGTTCTTGCAGCGAGGTTGTGACGTTGATCGCTGTGCGCGCTTGCTCTTCCGCTTTTTGCGCGTGCGTGATGAGGTTGATTGCCTGTTCGGCAAAGCCTTGGCCTGCCGTGGTGATGCCTGCCAAAGCTGTTTGGGAATCGTCGCTGATCTCGCCCAAGAAGTTTTGCACCTTATGAAGGGTGTCATCCAAACGCGTAATCGTGCGTTCGGCCACGCTTGAGGCTTCGTTATGCGCCGCGCCCAATTTCTCGAACAGGTCGAGCAGTTGTGTGCGTTGATTTTCGTTTGCCGAGGTGAGCATCTTGTGCTGTTCGGTGATTTGTTCGCCGACCAAGTTAAGCGCGGCCACCTGTTTGGTGACATCGGCGCTGAGTTGGCTGAGCGAGCTTTCCGTGCGATCCGCGATCTTGAAGAGCTCTTCGGTCGTGCTGCCGATGCGCGCTGCGGCGCTGGTCGTCAGCTCGCTGTAACGCGCATCCGCGAGATCCGCACCCGAGATCGCGGCAGCCGTCGTTTCTTGCAAACGAGCGTTGAGCGTATCGAGTTCATTGACTGAATCCTTGAGGTTCGCGATGAGCGTACCGTTGTGATGCTCCATCGCCGTGCGCACTTGCGCCGTTTGATCGGCGAAGGTCGTTGTCGCGGTATTCAAGTTGCGGATGCTTTCTTCGACCTGATGGGTCGTGTCGAGCATGCGGCTCGCTTGTTCGCCGAACGCGCCGCCAGCCTTTTGGATAAGGGCAACGGAACCTTCCGCAGCCTCGTTGAGGCCCGCGTGATGTTGCTTGAAGTTTTGCACGGCATCGGCCATGCGATCCACGGCGTTTTCTGTGCCGTCGATGGCCGTTTTTTGCGCCATCGAGAATTGCGCGTCGAGCTGGCCCAAACGATCAAGCGTGCGGGTGCTGGCGTCGGTCATCTTGTCGGCGTTCAGTTCGATCTTCATCGCGCCTGTGTTGATGAGCTCAAGCTGTTCCTGCATTGCGCCGGAAAGCGTGCTGACCTTGCTCGTTGCCGAAGTGGCCGTTTGATCGAGCTTGCTGGCCCGCGATTCCAGTTCCTCGGTCGCGGCGCGTGTGATCTCATTATAGTGTGTCGCCACACGGTCGAGCAGAGCGTAGGCCGTATCCGTGCGTTCTTTGAGCGTGGTGCCAAGTTCAGCAAAATGAGCGCCAGCGCGGGAAAGTTCGACATTAATTTCAGCCGATTGCTTGGCCAACGCATCGCGGATCGTCGCCGCTTCGTTTTGCAGCGCGGTGGTGACAGCTTGAATCTTTTCGCCGGATTCTTGCGCTTCGGTTTGCAGTTGGACGGTTTGCTGGCCGACTTGCGTGGCCGCTTTTTGCAGGGTTGTGGCCGCTTCGCTGGCACCAGCGCCGAGCGTGCTGACTTCGCGGCTGAGACGATCCGCCATGCTATTGAATTGTTCAACAGCAATTTTGCTTGTCTCATTCTGCGCCGTGCGGATGGCTTCAAATCTGCGATTGAGATCTTCAATCGCTTTGAGCGTGTCGGACGTCATCTGGCCGACATCTTGGCCCATAGTGCTTACGCGGCTGTTGAACTGTTGCAGGCGATCAAGCTGGCCTTGCATGTCGTTGCCGTAGCTGCTGATCGAGGCGCGGCCCTGCGCGGTGCTGGCGTCGATTTGATCGACGACCTGCTGCACGGGGGCGGCGGCGTAATCCGCAAAATCTTGCAGACGCTTGTCGGCGTTGTCGAGGCGAGCGCGGACATCTTCAAGCATAACGGCGAGCGTTTCGTTTTGCTCGCGCATGGCGGTTTCTGCCGTGCTGGCTTGCGTTTGCAAGCTTGAAATCGTTTCGCGCAGCGTTGTTTCGGCGGTTTGCGTTTGCGTGGTGATGTCTTGTTCCTGACGGCCCAAGGATTCCGTTGCGATGCCAAGGGCGTGCACGGACATGCGGGCGGCTTCGTTGATGCGCGTGATGACACGCTCATTGTGATCAACGGCCAGACGCAGCTTTTCTGTGAGCGTTTCGCCGACATTTTGCGTCGCGTCGCGCGTGGCCAAGAGCCGTTCGAGAACCTGCTGAAGGTTTTGCAGCGCCACGGTGGCTTGGGTTTGGACTTCTTGTCCCGCTTGCTGTGAGGCCTGATGCAGTGCTTCGAACTGTTCAAGCTGCGTGGCAATCTCATGTGAGATGGCGCGGAGTTGAGTGCCGTTTTGTTCTGAAACAGAGCCAAGATGATGCGTGGCCGCTTCGTAACGGGCTGCGGTTTCGGCGAGCTGGCTTGCGATGAGATCTGTGCCGCGGCGGGCTTCTTCGTTCGCAGCCTTGAACTTGTCGAGGCTGTTTTCCGCGCGGTTGCCGAGGTTAGAAATCGTGCTGTCGAGCTGGGCAGCCAGATCAACCGAGGCGCCGCTGATGCGCACAACGAGTCCATCGAGATCGGTGCGGCGTTGGCCAAGTTCACCGTCAATTTCATGCACGCGCGCGCCGAAGCGGTCGATGAGCGCTTGCATATTATCAAGCTGAGCTTCGAGCTTTTCGCTCAGGCTCGTGGCTTGTTCGCGGGCGAGCTGTTCGCTGGCGTACAGACGATCGGCCACACCGCGCAGGACGGATTCCGCCTCGCTGATGCGGGCCGGGAGCAGGGAGCTGAACTCATCGAGCGAACGGGTTTGCGTATCGAGCGCGGCGGCCAGACGTTCGGCCTCTTCGCGGGCCATGCCTGTGCGGCCAAGGAAGTGCGCGATGTTGGTGTCGATTTTGCCCGACAATTCTTGCAAGGTTGATGAGGCCGTTTCGGCGGCGCTGACGAGGCTCGTTTCTTGGGCGCGGGCTGTGTCGGACAATTTGCGGCTGTCGAGCATGGCTTTTTCGACCGAGGAGGCCACCAATTCGGCGTGGCTTTCGATTTCTTCAAGCAGATGCGCGATTTGGTCGCGGACGGTGCCCGTTTGTTCGGCCACGTCTTCGCCGCTTTGGACGAGCTTGCTGTCCAACACGCGCAGCATTGTGAATTTGTCTTCCATCAGCTGTTCAATGTGCTGCATGCTGCGACGGATGACTTCTTGGATTTCTTTGACCTGATAGATGCTGTGTTGTTCGAACTGCTCAAGATCGCCTTTGTGCGCGTTGATGCGTTCGATGATTTCCATCAGCTCACCATCGCCGATGTTTTTCGTGCTGCGCAACAGGTCGAGCTGTTCTTTGATGGCTTGATTGAACCGGCGGATACGGACTTCGGCTGCGCCGGATTCGCCCGTGATCATCGCCAATTGACGACGCAGGGGTTCTGTGACGGATTGCACGTCTGCCGCGCGTTGGAGATAGGCGGCGATCATCCAGATCATCGCCACAGGCGAAATAACCGCAGAAATGCCAATAGCCCAGTTCGTGAGCGGTAGGCCAGCGAAGGATTGCGTGCCGCCAGCGTTCAACATGACAAAGGCGACCGTTGCGACCCAACCGATGGACAGGAGCATGCCCAACCAGAATGGCGTCGTCGAATAATTCGACGACTTGCGCTTCGTTGTGCGGAGCACAGGCTTGAGCGTTGGCCCTCCCGTTTTGCCTTGCGATGCGCTTTGCGTTTGCGTGCTCGTCGATGCGGGCACGGGCGCTAGGGTGCGAACGGGGGTTTGGGATTGTTTCGTTGGGTCAACCATGTATGCCTCAAAGCCAAAAAAAAGGGCCTGAAATCCGTGCCACATATCCTCACAAAAACCGATGCGCGCGAGAGCAGATAACACTCTGTTCTCAAACGTTTTTATAACCCAAACGTCATACGCTTCGGCTCACGCGATTCGTGCGGCCCGACAAAAGCGTTCGGAGTTTAACAGGAAGTTACTTCAAAAGGGAAGTGTTAACCTGTTCCATACACAACAAAATTTAGGTAGGGAGCGGACTCGGTTTCGGTTCGCAGTTAGGCGGGCTTTTTTGTGCTTAATTCTTTGAGCGTATAGAGCATTTCGAGTGCGCCTTTGGGGGTTAGCTCATCGGGGTTCATGTCTCTGATCGCGTCTAAAAGGGGCGAATCGTGAGTCTTTTCAGCCGATTTGGCGCGACTCGCGCTGAAAAGGGGGAGATTTTCCAAAAAGTCGAGCGCTTTGTGCTCCGTTTCTCCCGTTTCAAGGCCGTGAAGCACCGTTTCAGCGCGCGTGATGACTGTGGCGGGCAGGCCAGCCATGCGAGCGACGTGGATGCCATAGGAACGGTCAGCGATGCCGGGGGCAACTTCGTGCAGGAAGATAATCTCATGTTCCCATTCGCGGATGCGCATTGTCGCGCAAAAGAGCGCCGGGAGTTTGCCAGCCAGTTGGGTCAGCTCATGGTAGTGGGTGGCGAATAAGGTGCGGCAATGGTTCACTTCATGCAGATGCTCGATAGTGGCCCAGGCGATGGAGAGGCCGTCATAGGTTGCCGTGCCGCGGCCGATTTCATCGAGGATAACGAGGGCGCGGGGCCCGGCTTGGTTGAGGATTGAAGCTGTTTCAACCATTTCGACCATGAAAGTCGATTGACCGCGCGCGAGATCGTCGGCGGCACCGACGCGGCTGAAGAGGCGGTCAATCACGCCGATATGCGCTGCCGTTGCGGGAACGAAACTTCCGCTTTGCGCCAAGAGCGCAATGAGCGCGTTTTGACGCAGGAAGGTTGATTTACCGGCCATGTTCGGGCCCGTGAGGAGCCAAAGTCTTTGCGTTGAGCCAAGATCGCAGGCGTTGCCGACGAAGGGTGTGGCTTCCGCGCCTCTGCGCAGGGCTTGTTCGACGACAGGATGACGGCCATCTTTGATCATAAAGGTGAGGCTGTCGTCAACTTCGGGGCGGACATAGGCTTGCTCGGCGGCAAGTTCGGCTAAAGCGGCGGTGACATCGAGGGTGGCGAGGGCTTCTGCGGTTTGGCGTAGGTCGGGCAGGCGCGCGACGACTTCTTGTACGAGAGCGGCGAAAAGTTGGAGCTCGAGGGCGAGGGCTTTATCGGCGGCCTCGCCAATTTTGCGTTCAAGCTCGCTTAATTCGACGGTGGTGAAGCGGATGGCGCTGGCTAGACTTTGCCGGTGGATGAAGAGCTCTTTTTTCTCAAGCAGCTTGTCGGCGTTGGTGGGGCTGACTTCTATATAATAGCCGATCACATTGTTGTGACGGATTTTGAGTGTGGTGACGCCTGCGGCCTGCGCATAATTTTGTTGTAGGCCGGCGATGAGGCGGCGGCTGTCATCGCGCAAGAGCGTGAGTTCGTCGAGTTGCGCTGCGAAGCCTTTGGCGATGAAGCCACCGTCGCGGGGAAGGAGCGGGAGGTCTTCGGCCAGGGCGCGGGCGAGCTTGTCTTGTAAAAAGGTATGTTCGCCGAGCGCGTGGGGGAGTTCGCGCAAGGCGAGGGGGGCTTCGTTCGTTTTGAGAGCTAAAAGGGCGGAGCGGATTTGTTCGGCATGACGCAACGCATCGCGAATGGCGGCCAGATCGCGTGGGCCGCCGCGACCCAAGGCCAAGCGGGCGAGGGCGCGTTCAAGATCTGGGGTGTGGGAAAGTTCCTTCCTTAGCTTTTGCTCCCGAAGCGCTTGGTGTGTGAGCAAAAAAGAGACGGAATCGAGACGTTGATTAATGAGGGAAATATCCGTTAATGGCGCGGCAAGACGTGCGGCTAGAAGGCGTGCGCCTGCGCTGGTGAGCGTACGGTCTATGGTTTCAAGGAGCGAGCCGCGTCGTTCGCCTGCAAGCGTGCGGGTCAGCTCAAGGTTGCGCCGCGTGGCCGGGTCCATGGCGACAAACGGTGAAACGGCGAAGGCGCGCGGGGGTTGAAGGTGGGAAAGATCACTCTTTTGCGTGAGGGCCACATAATCGAGAAGAGCGCCGAGCGCGGCGACTTCTGTGCGGGAAAAATCACCGAAGGCGGCGAGATCGCAGGCGCCATAAAGCTGAAGGACGCGGCGGTGCGCATTCTCGCTATCGAAGCGGCTGGCGGGTTGCAGCGTAAGGACATCGCGCCACGGGGCAAAGGTTTCGAAGAGCGCCGGGGTTTCGATGAGCTTTTGGGTGAGGAGAAGCTCGGTGGGGTTGATCCGGGCGAGCGTGGCGGCTAAGGCATCGGGCGTTGTTTGTTCGGTGCAAGGCTCACACTTGGCAAGATCGAGCCACGCGACGGCGAGGCCTTCACCTGTTTGTGCGATACAGGCTAGATAGTTGGACTCGCGGGAATCGAGAAGCGAGTCTTCAGTAACCGTGCCGGGGGTCACAATGCGGATGACTTCGCGTGCGACGATGGATTTTGCGCCTCGTTTTTTGGCTTCGGCGGGGTCTTCCGTTTGTTCGCATAAGGCAACGTGGAAGCCTTTGCGGATGAGTTTGGCCAGATAGCCTTCATAGGCGTGAAAGGGGACGCCGCACATGGGGATGTCTTCGCCCTTATACTGGCCGCGATGGGTGAGCGTGATGTCGAGGGCGCGGGAAGCTTTAAGCGCGTCTTCGAAGAACATTTCATAAAAATCGCCGAGGCGAAAGAAAAGCAGGCAATCGGGGTTTTCGTCCTTGATCCGCAGATATTGCGTCATGAGCGGGGTGGTGGCGTCTTCTGGTGGTTGGACTGCGGCGTGCGACATTTTTCTTTTGAATTCCGTTATGTTTTTCATAAGCTTCGTTGCAGCATATGAAAGGTGGGCTTGGGGTGCAAGTTCATTGCAAGAAGCATTAGTTTCTAACGACATTGCCATGACAAACATTCGTCATTCCAGACAAGCGGTAAGCGATCTGGGTGGCGTTGTGTTTGGGACGCTTAGAAGAAAAACACACCCAACCACGACCACGTGCGAAACACACCTTTACTTGTAATGCTTGTGAGATAAAACTTACTGATAGAATTGTACTTCAGCAAGTTTCGCATAATATTGACCTGATTGGTCTTGAATCGTAACCCTGTGGTAACGATATTGCGCCGTGGTTATGAGCCCACTAGAAGAATCATAACTGCGCGAGTCAGTTGAACTGCCACAGGTAAATGTTGTCGAAAGTAAAGTCGTCCATGTTGAATTATCGTTAGAACCTTGGATTGTAAGAGAAACCGTATTACCAGAAAGTGTGTATCCATTATCGTTTGAACCGAAAACAACTACGCGCTGTATCACAATAGAAACGTCACTTCCCCAGTCTTTTCCAACGTAACCCATCGCCCCAGCTGTCGCATTATAGGCGCCTGCCGTGTAGCCCTGATTCGTGTTGCCATCGAAGGCGGCGTTTATTCCTCCGCCAGCAGTCATGTTTCCAATAGTAGTTCCTGTGCTTTGTGAGATCATTGTAGGCGTAGCCCAATTGCAGCCTGTTGATCCATCGGATGTGCTAACCCAACCTACCCCACCTCTACAAGCACAGGTTGTGTATCGCGAAGTCAAGGCAAACTCGCCATTATTACTTGACGAGCATACACTTGGTGCTGAGGCGTTTGTTGCCATCTGGATAGTATTTCCGCCAAATCCAGCCCAACTTGTCCCGGTACAATACTCAAGTGTATTGGATGCCGTATAACGCAACAAACCGGCATAGGTTGACGAACAGGTGATCGACGATGTTCCAAGTTTAATCGGTCCGTTCACATCAAGTGTCGCGACGGGTGTGGCGGTTCCGATGCCAATATTTCCTGTTCCCGTCACACGCAAGCGCTCTGTGCCGCCTGTTGCAATGCTGACGGTTGAGGCGGTATCAGAGAACAAACCCGTTGTGACATCATCGCTGCGTGAAGGGCTGGTCACCGTGGAGGATGTGCCAAGGTATTCCGAACCAGATTCGCCGCCGACAAGATTAAAAGCGCGGCTATTTGTGTAGAGTTGTGTAATCGTGTAGGCGCTTGTCACGCAATCGAAGTTGCCAAATCCGGAGTTTATGGCGTATTGGCCAGAGCTATTATAGGCGATATAGCCATAAGTATAATCACCGTAATAATAATTGCTATCGCCGGACGGGAGCATGAGAGGAAAAAGAACCGCCTGTAGAGAACCATATTTACAAACAATCGCATCCGGCCAATTCATAATAATTGTACTTCCAGAGCTACCGGAGCTGCCGCTACCAAGGCTTCCCCAGCTTGTCCCGTTGCAGCCCTGAAAGCTTGTTCCCGTCCATTGGAGCATGCCAGCTTTGGTGCTGTCGCAGGTTGTCGTTGTATAGGTCGAGGTGCTGGGTGCGCCGAGGATCAGTGGCGCTTTGACCATTGTGCCGTTTGAACAGTGCGCGATGCTATCCCAATCGGCGGCGCTGTTGTCGGATGAGCAAGTTGAGCCGATGACTTTTTCGGCGGCTTGCGTTGTTGAGGTAAGCGCAAAACAAAGAAGAAAAACGAGAAATGTCTTTCTCATGGTGTCACCTTGCAGCAGCGGCAGAGAGAAGAGGCGTTGTTGGCGCTGGTGTCTTCACAGGAAGGTGGCGGATTTTTGTTGGGAAGGATGGTGAAGTAGATCAGGCCACCTGCTTTCTGAGGGTGTGATTTTTCTTGGGCGATGGCACCAGCGCAAAGTAAGAACGAAAAGAGGAGGCTCAAAGCCAAACATCTGCGCGATTTCATTTTTAAGCCTCCCTATGGACAGGCCGCACCAGAGGAAAATCCTCTGGTGGGCGTGGGCGTTCGAAAATCGCAACAAGACGATTGCAGGAGCCTTTAAGCCTTGCGGCTCTGGACATGCGCACCTGCCTTTCAGCCCATGGGCCGGAGGCAGCGTTATTACGGTTACGCCATAGCCTTGCGTTTCAAAGCGAAACGCCAAGCTAAAACCACGCAGAACTTGAACGAAAACATCCCTGTTTTCGGACAGGCTTACATGATTAACCGCTTGTTGCGAGGTTTCGACACTCCAAAGACAGTAAAACTGTCTTCGTCAATGATGGTGGGGGATCGCAGTGATTCTGTCAAATGTTAAGCTTATTGAGGTTAGGGGAAATAAGGAGTTTCTGCTTGAGCGAGCAGGGCGGGAGGGTGATTTTCACCACTTCTTTCCGTGGCGTCATTCCGGCCTTCCCCCTACGCCCCTACGGGGCTTCGGCGCGACAGGTCGTCGAAATGACGTAAGAAATGAAAAAGAAAGAACCAAACGGGATTCCCGCTTGCGCGGGAATGACAATAGGGGATTGAAGTTAAATATAATCCGTCATGCCCGTGAAAACGGGCATGACGGGTGGGTTTGAGTGGTGAACTCCGGGCGTCAGAACGGACATTTGTGCTTACGACTCTGGATTCCCGCCTTCGCGGGAATGACAGAAGATTTTAGCTGAAGAAAGAATAGGGTGTTTTGTGGGAGAAGATTTGCTATGGCAAGGGTATGATTATCGGTATTGGCAGCGATTTAACGGATATTAGGC
>Ga0209373_10003322_pt1 | contig 15019 bp, 7 predicted proteins | sample Higcelweek5metaG_FD_187173 | JGI IMG/M metagenome (GOLD analysis project Ga0209373, IMG submission 187173) | Freshwater pond sediment microbial communities from the University of Edinburgh, under environmental carbon perturbations - High... | ecosystem: Environmental > Aquatic > Freshwater >...
CATCGTCAAGCCGGTAGGACCGCTTTAACAGCAGCAGCTCACCGGTCCAATCCCGGCAGAACACTTCCTCCTGAACTGGAGTGATCCCGGTGTTCTGCAACGGATCCAGCACCGCAATCCGGTAGCTACCATCGCTCTGCCCCGCCACCCCGACCAGAATCACGAACTGGCCGGAGGTCAGCCGGGCCAGCGCCGGAAAAGCCGTCCCGAGGCGGCCGAGATGTTTCCACCGTCGCCCCTCCAGCACTTTGGTCTTCAGCCCGAGCTCTCCGGCCAATCGGGTCAATTGTGCCAGACTCGGCCCTTCGTTGACCGGGGTCGGCAGCCGGTCCATCACCATATCCAGACCATGGTGGTGCCCGACCATCTCCAGGCAGCGATAAGCGGAATGGGCGGAAGGCGGGGTCTGTTTATTCTGAACGCTCACAATCGAACCAATCTTCCTAAAGGCGTACAGCGGCCCCCGTTTCTATACCATTTCGACAAGACTTAGAACGGGCATCCTCTCCGTTCAACGTATGGGCCTTCCGTGTTCGACCCCCCGGTTGATCTGCAATCCCGGGCTGGCGCACCAGCTACGGGGCATGGCATGATCTTTTGAGGGTTCCGAATTGGCGGGCTCCCGCCCGCACCCGGCCGGGGCGCAGCCCCGGACCCCCTTTCATTTTATAAAGCGGGGCGTGGGGCAATCATGAGTGCGATCGCAAAACTTATCTCGATTTATCGAAAAAAGGGTTACGAGCCTCTGACGGGGTATAATCCAAGTCATTTCTTTAACTTTAAAGACGCACCTTTTACAATTTTTCACAAAGACAACAAACTTCATGGATGTTTTGGGCTCGCCCTGCAAGAAGTCATGTTTCTTGAGGGGTTTCGCCATTACCTAAATCCCAAATCTATTCTGGTTATCGGCAATGCTTATGGATGGAGCACGCTCGCTTTGGGTCTGATTTTTCCCGAAGCTAAAGTGATCGCCATCGATCCGAATGCGGAAGGCAATGAACTAACCAACACCCTCGCTCGTGAAAACAAAATAAACGCAATCGCAATTTACGGGAAATCCCCACAAGACGTTTCTGCCATCGCAAAAGCTCAAAATGCCGAGCAAATTGATCTTTTTTTGATCGATGCTGACCATAACAACGAAGCCGTGATCACTGATTTCAAGGCATGCATCCCCCTCGCCCATTCCGATTCGCTGTTCTTTTTTCATGACGTGATCAACTGGAATATGATCGATGGATTCGAACATATTTGCCAGCAGCATCAGATGAACGGTCAGATCCTGACCCGAACGCCGTCCGGGATGGCCGTTTTATGGAAAAATGCTTCAGAGGGAACTCTTGAGTATATTTCAGCCTTTACTGAAAATCCTGATTTATTCCAGGCCTATCGCCAAATGTACTTCAACACATCCGAGCGCGCCAGCGTTGCTCTTACGAAAACTTATCGCTCAGATGCTTGCAAATGACCAAATGCTATCCTGATCTGACGGGGCCACGACGCCTTTCATTTTGGCTTTTATCACGAAACGACCATCAGAAAATCGCTCGCTGACAGGGTACGGCTATTCAGGGTGGCAAGTGTCGTGCTTCCTCCGGCTTTGGTGCCGTTCGAATCGTAGGTCAAGGTTCTCGCCTGAGTGTTGAAGATAAACTGCGCGCCGGTTCCGGAGGCGGCACCGGTCGTATTCGAAACGAAACGATGAGCTTGTGTGAGTTTGGCGGTCGTCAGACTGCCAAAATTACGGCTGACGAACTGAAGTTTGTCTGTCCCGGACAAGAAGTCGGTGATGACATCCCGGCCTTCGCTTGGGGTTGTGTACCGAAAAATGTCGGCATCAGTTCCTCCGGTTAGGGTATCCCGGCCGCCCCCGCCGTCCAGAGTATCGGCTCCGCCCCCACCACTCAGGGCATTGGCTTCATTGTTGCCCGTCAGGACATTGGCAAGAGCATTGCCAGTGCCATTGATCGCCGACGAGCCAATTAAAGTCAGGTTCTCAAAGTACCGCCCCAATTCCCAACTAAGGTTTGATTGGACCGAATCGGTTCCCCCGGCATCGATCCCACCATTGATCTTTGTCGTTTCATAGATGTGCTCCGAGGCACTATCGACGATATAAGTATCGTTTCCGGCCCCACCCAGCAAAGTGTCGGCTCCGGTTCCGCCATTGAGGGTGTCGTTTCCTCCATGACCAATCAAGCAATCGTCGGCCGTCCTACCAATCAGAAGATCGTGGCCGGCACCACCAATCAGGGTCGTCGTCAGAGTTCTCCGCCCCGTCAACGTCAAGGCGCCGGAAGCACTGCTGCCATCAAGAATTTCAATATTCGAAAAACGCTGATCCGAGGCTTCGCTGATGACCCGGGACGCAGCCCCGGAGATCAGGAGCGTATCGATCCCGTCGCCACCATTTATGGGAATTCTGTTTTGATAGGAGAGATAATCATTATAGTCTGTCCCGATGCCATTATCGATGACCGCAAACAGACTGGATCCGGAAGTTCGATAAGAACGACCGGTGGCATCTCCCCCTAGCTTGAGCCGGGTAACCACGGCGCCACCGCTGGTAACGGTCAAAAGGTTGGATCGGTTGAGAGTCGCACTCGTAATGGTTCGTCCGGACAGAGTGATGGTATCGCCCCCGCTGAACGCGGAAATCGTGACAGCCGACAGGTCGGCACCGAAACCAAGGGTCAGGGTGTTGCCGCTTCCGGCCAGGGTGAGCGCCCCTTTCAAGGACAGGTCGGCACTCACGGCTAGGCTGCCGCCCGACAGCACGACACCGGCGAAGGTTCCTCCGCCACCGATCGAGCCCCGCCCAACCAGGGTTGTCGAACTGACCACGCTGCCGGATTCGACCGTGACAGTTCCACCGCTCCGAATTGTAAGGTTGCGGGCTGTCCCGCCGGAAAAAACCTTAAGGCTGTCGTCGCGCGTTAGGGTGCCGGTAAAAACCCCTCCCTTGCCCACAGCAAGCCCGAAATGAGCGCCGCTTTGAAAGGAAACGCCACCGACCGAAAAGCCCGTGACCATTGCGTTGACGGTGCCCTTCAGGGGGGAAGACAGATCGCCAAATCCGCCACTGCTGACAATGGTTCCCCGGGCGGTCCCGCCGGAAAGGATGGAGAGACGCCCCCCGCTGGTAACGCTGGTTGCCGTGGCCGTGCCCTCGGAGGAGACATAAACGTGTCCACCGCTGCTGACGGTCGTGCCGATGGCGGTACCACCAGAGGAGACGCAGAGGCTTCCGCCATTGAGCGTGGTGTCACTGATCGTACCGCCCGAAGAGACAATGGCTTGCCCATCCCGAATCGTGGTCCGGCTGACGCTGCCGCCGGAAGAGACATGGAGGCTTCCCCCTGCCAGCGTGACGCCAACGGCGGCGCCGCACACCCCGAGATATCCGTCACGCCTGATCGTCGCCCCTGAGACGGTGCCGCCAGAAGAGACCCCCAGGCACCCGAGGGAATTGACCGTGATGTGGCTGGCCACACCACCGGATTCAACAAAGACTCTTCCCCCACTGCTGACCATGGAACTGACCAGAAGACCTCCCGACAAGACGTCCAGGGCACGCCTCACCTCTTGTAGGCTGTAAATCGCTCCGGAACTGACGTAGGTCGTCATCGTGTCTTCTCCCTGCATAGGTCGCCTAATCGGCTCCGATCGCAGCCGAGAACGGCTCCGCCGCAATCCAGGCCACGATAGTCCAAGGATCCGGATGGCCCCTGAGCCAAGCCGCCCGAGAGGACAGGATTAAAACCGTCGGAAGACCCCCGAATCGGAGAAGCCAGCGATCGTCGGACGGCAGGCTCGATTTTAACGGGAGGTGATTCTCGTGAAGATGGCAGGGTCATGTTCACATCACTCTTGGAGTTGAACACAAAAAATGTCCTCCACCACCATGCGCTTTCTTCTCGAGCGCGATCCAAAATACAGGAAGATTATTTTCTGGGGAAGATCTCGGAACGGACCGAGAGACCGCGCTTCATCTCACACAGGCAAAAGGAGAAGCATTCTGGATCGGGAATCCTCGCCCAGACAAGAGCGGGCACCACCCTTTTGCTCTCCCCCAAACGCATCCTGAGATCTGGCGCTGTATCCAGACGAAGAAAAGAGCCGGTCCCGTCCCATCGGCGGCACGCCCCTCCCTAAAGACAACTACAACACCTAAAAGAGCTATCTGAAAAAAATTATAGCCTTTATCGATCGGCATATTTGCATGATAATGGTTGAAAATCAACTTAAATAAACATCCATAAAAGGATTTTGTTCAGCTGACGCAGTAAATTGACTGGCATTTTAAGTAAATTGGGGGTGAAAACATCATGTATAAGATCAACTTTAACGACCTACCGTCGGAAGCCGTTGTTGATGCCGCATTACCAGATAGCACGCGTTATACCAGCGGCTCGTTCCAGATTACCGGCGAGTCCCTGTACCGTCTGGGCTCTTTAGATGATGCCTGGACCGGGTCCGTCTCCCTTTTTGAGGGGCAGGCCAGCGGCACGGACACCCTTTCGAGAACAGATGGAAAAGCTTTCAGTCTTACAAGTATTGATCTTTATCAGTTAAATCTTGACTATGAAGCCGTTTCGGTAACTTTCACCGGAAAAACCTCCGGGGGAGGAACCGTTACACAAACGGCGACCCTTTCGGCATGGGCAACCGGGCTTCAAACTTTCTATTTCAATAATAGCTTTTCGAGCGTCACGTCCGTTAGCTGGACCCAGGCCTATCCGTACTATCAATATGACAATATCGTAGTCGACACCGCCAATACCGCTCCCGTTGTGGCCTCGTATTTGTCCGATCGCACTGTAACCGAGGGCACTGCTTTTTCATTCCAGCTTTCGGCAAGTAGCTTCACCGATGTGGATGGAGATAGCCTGAGCTACAGCGCCCGTCTGGCCAGTGGTGCGACATGGCCGTCGTGGCTGACCTTCAACAGCAGCACCCGGACCTTCAGTGGCACCGCTCCAGACGATAGTCCCACTTATACCATCCGGGTTACCGCTAGCGATGGTCAGGGCGGCAGTGTCTCCGATGATTTCGTTCTCAATACGGAGGCCGCTCAACAGCAGGATGGAACCTATAAAATCACTTTTAATAATTTGCCGTCTGAGGCTGTCGTTGATGCCGCATTGCCGGATAGCACGCGCTATACCAGCGGCTCGTTCCAGATCACCGGCGAGTCCCTCTACCGCCTCGGCTCTTTAGATGATGCCTGGACCGGGTCTGTCTCCCTCTTTGAGGGGCAAGACGGTGGGATGGACACCCTTTCGAGAACAGATGGAAGGGCTTTCAGACTTACCAGTATTGATCTTTATCAATTAAATCTTGAATATGAAGCAGTCTCGGTAACCTTTACCGGAAGAACCTCAGGAGGAGGGACCGTTACACAAACGGCAACCCTTTCTGCCTCGGCAACCGGATTCCAGACGTTCTATTTCAATAATAGTTTTTCGAAAGTTACATCCGTCAGTTGGACCCAAAATTATCCATATTATCAATATGATAATATCGTGGTCGGCACGGCCAATACCCTTCCGGTTGTCGCGCATTCCTTGTCTGATCGCACCGCAATCGAAGGCGCCGCTTTTTCGGTCCAGTTCCCGGCGAACAGCTTCACCGACGCCGATGGAGATAGCCTGAGCTACAGCGCCCGTCTTGCCAATGGCGCGGCATGGCCGTCCTGGCTAACCTTCAACAGCAGGACCCGGACCCTCAGTGGCACCGCCCCGGAGGATAGCCCCACTTATACCATCCGGATCACCGCCAGCGATGGTCAAGGCGGCAGCGTCTTCGACGATTTCGTTCTCAACACGGAGACCCCCGAACAGGAAGACGGAACCTACAAGATCAGCTTTAATGATTTGCCGTCTGAGGCTGTCGTTGATGCCGCATTGCCGGATAGCACGCGTTATACCATCGGCTCCTTCCAGATTACGGGAACGTCCCTCTACCGCCTGGGCTCTGCCGATGATGCCTGGACCGGATCCGTTTCGCTCTTTGAGGGGCAAGCCGGGGGGGCCGATACTCTTTCAAGAAGAGATGGCAAGGCTTTCAGCCTGAGCAGCATTGATCTCTATCATTTAAATCTTGATTACGAGTCTATCTCGGTCACTTTTACCGGAAGAACCTCTAAGGGAACAACGGTTACACAAACGGCTGTCGTTTCCGGATCAGCAACGGGATTACAGACTTTCCGCTTCGGCAGCAATTTTTCGAATGTTACGTCTGTCAGCTGGTCCCAGGTCTATCCGTACTATCAATACGACAATATCGTGGTGGGCAAGGCGAATACCGCTCCGGTGGTTGCCTCATCTTTGTCGAATCACACCATTACCGAGGGCACCGATTTTTCGTTCCAGCTCCCGGCGAACAGTTTCACCGACGCCGATGGAGACAGCCTGAGCTACAGCGCCCGTCTGGCCAATGGCGCGGCATGGCCGTCTTGGCTGACCTTCAACGGGAACACTCAGACGTTCAGTGGCACAGTCCCCACCGGTAGTCCTGCTTATACTATTCGGGTGATCGCCAACGACGGCCAGGGTGGGATCGCCTTCGACGATTTCGTCCTCAATACGAATGCCTGGCCGCGCGTGGCAACTCCTTTGCCCGATCACACTGTAACCAAGGGCACTGCTTTTTCGTTCCAGATCCCGGCGAACAGTTTCACCGATACGGATGGAGATAGCCTGAGCTATAGCGCCCGTCTTGCCAATGGTGCGGCATGGCCGTCCTGGCTGACCTTCAACGGGAGCACTCGGACGCTCAGTGGCACTGTCCCCGCCGGCAGTCCTGCTTACACGATCCGGGTGATCGCGAACGATGGTCAGGGCGGAATCGCTTTCGACGATTTCGTCCTCGACACGAACGCCTCGCCGCGCGTGGCGGCTTCCTTGTCAAATCGCACCGTCACCGAAGGCTCCGCTTTTTCGTTCCAGATCCCGGCAAACAGCTTCACCGATGCGGATGGAGACAGCCTGAGCTACAGCGCCCGTCTGGCCAATGGCGCGACATGGCCGTCCTGGCTGACCTTCAATGCCAGCACTAGGACGTTCAGTGGCACCGCCCCCGCCGGCAGCCCTGCTTATACTGTCCGAGTGATCGCCAACGACGGTCAGGGCGGGATCGCCTTCGACGACTTCGTCCTCGACACTCAGGCCGTTTCGGCAAGCAACCTCATTACCATGAGGAATATTGGGGGAAACCACACTTCCGAAGGTGGCGGCACAACAACCTATAATATTTCGCTGAATAACCCGCTGCTTACTGGATCAATTACCATCAAGTTAACAACCCTCGATAGCACAGAGGGGAAATTTCTGGTAAATGGAAGAGAAGAATCAACTCAGGAGATCATCTTCGACAAAAGCAAAAGGGACGCCACAATTACCATCAAGGGAATCCAGGATTATAGCCCTGATGGTCATTGCAGCTATGTGATTCAGGCCCAGGCTGTTGCTGGAACAACACCGCCCGCAAGTGCGGTCGGATCCTGGGCCTCGGCAATCCGGACCTTTAATGGCGGAGTTGGATCGTCAAGCTTCCACACGGAAACATTATATAATGACCCAGATCTGACCAGCACTGGCGAAGACCGGGACATTGCCCTTTACTTGGTTGGCGATTCTGGCGGGGCCAGAGATGACAATCTCGTCGGCAATGACGGGCCAGACCGGCTGTACGGGCAGTTTATGCCTGATTTTCTGGATGGTGGCATCGGCGACGACCGGCTCTATGGCGGGTACGATGATGATCAACTTTATGGGGGCATCGGCAACGATCTGCTCTATGGCGAGCAGGATGACGATTATTTGAACGGGGGCGATGGCAACGACACATTGGACGGTGGCCTTGGCATCGACACGATGGTCGGCGGCATTGGGAGTGACACGTATTACATTGATGATGCGAGAGATGTCATCAATGACCAGGGAAATAAGACCGACGTGGACACGGTCATTATCACCCAGACGATTCGCTACACTCTTCCCAGTAATGTTGAGAATGCCAGCCTGAGCAGTGACAGCGGCAATTCTGGACTGATCGGCAATCAACTCGGAAATACCCTGACCGGCAACGACGGGAACAATCTGCTGGACGGTGGCGCGGGCAATGACACCCTCAGTGGGGGGGCAGGCAGTGACACCTTGTACGGAGGCGCCGGAAACGACACCTATGTCGTTGACAGTGCCGGGGACCGTATTACCGACAGTTCCGGGGTCGATACGGTTAGGGAGAGCCTTAGCGTCTATACCCTTGGCAGCGGCGTTGAAAAGCTGATCTACACCGGGAGCGGCAAGTCTGTTGGCTCGGGCAACATCCTTGATAACGAGATTACGACCGGCATCGGCAATGACACTCTCAATGGCGGGGCGGGCAACGACAAGCTCAACGGCGGCGCGGGTGATGACATCCTCATTGGTGGGGCAGGCAATGACACGCTCAATGGCGGGGCGGGTCATGACACGCTCACCGGCGGGGTTGGTGCTGACATATTCAAGATCGCGGCTTTGGGAGAGGCTGGTGATCGCATCACGGATTTCGTCTCAAAAAGCGATAAATTACAGTTTGTTGGCTCTAACTTTGGCCATCTGACCCCGGATCAGCTCATGCACGGTCGCTTCATTTCAAACGCGACCGGAGCAGCCTCTGGGACTGGCGCGCAATTCATCTTCAACACGAAGACCAGGACGTTATTTTTCGATTCGAATGGTGTCGGAAGTGGGGGGACGGCCACGATTGCTACCCTGAGTTCCAACACCTTGTTGGCCACTGACGTCCTCATCGTCGCCTCGTAAGGGGCAGGAGGGGAGCGTGACGTTGGGGGGGGCGAGGAATCGTCCAGCAAAGTCCCCGGCGTCACGGCCCTATCCTTTTGCCGGGCTGCTGCCCGGACCCGCTCGGGGAGCATGCTCCCCGAACCCCTCCTTTTTTTGGGGAAGGCGCTCGGTTCGCTTCGAACTGTCTGGAATTCAGTTTTTTACGGACGGTCACTCACCGTCACTCTTGCGAAATAAAAAGTAAATTTTTCCGAAGGTCGGATGGGACTTTGCTAGAGATTCGCAAAATCAACATGGAGCGCCTTAATCGGAAACAGCGTGTTTGGGGGTAATGAAGGGCGGGGAACAGCGGGGAATCCAGGTTTTGGCTCCGTCTTTTTATCCTCCGGGCCGAGGGGGACGCGATCGGGGCGCCTCGACACGGAAGTACCCGGGAGGAAACGAGAACATGTCCGTCTTCCTCTTGATCAAAAATACCGCTATCGTGGGTGAAAGACTGGAGGATCCCTCCCCTTCTCCGGGAAGGGTTTGGAATCTGTCTGGCGCAAGCCCCTGTTATCGAACGGACGTGTCGATGACGTTTCCCGAAATCGTCATCGCACGCGGCAGGACCTCCCCGGAAGCCGCTGCCGCCCTCCCGCGCAACTACTTTAGCCGAGTCCGCCGATGATCACCTTCACCATCGCGAAGAAACTGACGGGCAACTTGATTCTGACGATCGCCGTGCTGGCGATTGTCCTGGCGATCGTTCTGTCCAAACTCAATTCGATGCAGGCCTTACAAGATGCCGGCGGCGTCCATGTCCATGAGGCGATTACCGTAACGGGGGCCGCCACGATCGGGATTCGGGCCTATGACATCATCGCCGACGCGATCATCAACCGTGATCTTGCCGAGACGCGCCGAAACTGGGCTGAGATGACCCGGCAGATTGAGACCACCCTCGTCATAGTCGAACGAATCGCAGAAACCCCTGAAGAACGGGCCAACGCCGCCGAGGGACGCAAGGCGATGGAAGAGGTGGTGCGGATCTTCGAAACCCGCCTTCTCCCTCTACTTGAAGCCGGCAACGACGCCGAACTGTGGCCAACCATCCGCACGTTGGATGATCAGATCGACCGCAACAAACAGATCCTGGCCAAAGCTTTCGGGGTAATGGCGACCTCCTTGCAGCAACAGGCGGATCAGGACGATCGAGCGTTCGATAGCGAAGCACAGCATATGGTGAAACTGATCGGCGGCTTGATCCTGGTCGCGACCTTTCTGCTGGCGACCGTTCAGTTTCTGCTGGGACGGGCGGTGTTGCAGCCGGTACGCGGCCTGACCGGGGTGATGACCCGGCTGGCGCAGGGACAGCGCGAAATCGAGATTCCCGCCTTGCGCCAGAGCGACGAGATTGGCGAAATGGCCCGCGCGGTCGATTTTTTCAAACAGTCTTTGATCGAAACGGATCGGCTGCGCCAGGAACAAACCGCCCAGACCGAAACGGCCCGACTCGCCCGCCGGCAGGAAATTTTGACCCTGGCCGACGCCCTTGATTCGCGGCTCAGTGGCGTTCTCGCGATCATCGGACGCTCGGCCCAGGATCTCGGCACCACGGCCAATTCCCTGTCCGCCACGGCCGAACAGACCCAGCGCCAGAGCGCCACCGTCGCCGCCGCCACCGAACAGGCAACGACCAATGTCGAAACCGTCGCAGCCGCAAGCAACCAGCTGATGGCCTCGATCAACGAAATTGCCCGTCAGGTCCAAAACTCGGCGACCACGGCGCGGGAAGCGGCCGGTCAGGCCGAACAGACCAACCGTAAAATCGCCAGCCTGTCTGCCGCCGTCGAAAAAATCGGCCAGATCGTCAGCCTGATCAACGATATCGCCAGCCAAACCAACCTGCTCGCGCTCAATGCCACGATCGAATCCGCGCGCGCTGGTGAAGCCGGCAAAGGCTTCGCCGTAGTCGCTCATGAGGTCAAGAATCTCGCCGGACAAACCGCTCGCGCGACCGAGGAGATTGCGCTCCAGATCTCGACCGTCCAAACCGAAACCGAGCAAGCGGTGCAGGCGATTGCGGAAATCTCGACCATCATCAGCCGGCTTAATGAAATGTCCTCGGCCATCGCGAGTGCGGTCGAGCAACAGGGCGCGGCGACCTCGGAAATCGCCCGCAATGTCGATCAGGCCGCCGCCGGCACCCGTAATGTCGCCAGCAATATCGCCAATGTCGCCCGGGCCGCTGCCGAAACCGGCGAAATGGCACGAACCGTCTCCAATGCCTCGACGGGCCTGACCGGGGAAAGCGGAACCCTCGACCGCGAATTGCGCGCCTTCCTCGCCAGCCTGCGCTCCAATTAACCAAAAAAAGAGGGGTTCGGGGAGCAAGCTCCCCGAGCGGGTCCGGGCGGCAACCCGGCACTGACATCAAACTCAACGCTCCAACCGTTGTGCAAAAACCCGCTCTGCCCCCGGATCGGCCTCAAACATCACCCGGCTTTGCCCGTCACTGACCCCGACCACCTGCCCATGAACCGGAGGCAACCCCGACAAAGCCACCGTCACCGGCGCGCCAACCCCACACCCAATATCGCGGTCAAGCCGGGCTCCCCCCAGCGAAACATCAAGCGTGGTGGCATGATGCTGCTCGCCGTCATGATCAATCGACGCCTCCAAATGCATCTCGACCCGACGATGCCGACGCCGATCCCCGGCCTGATCAATCCCGGATAAGAAATCACTGACTTCGGAGGCCAACCCGGTCGCCCGGGTAATCAACAAATCAGCCGTCTCCAACACCTGAGCAACTGTTTCCCCGGTCCGGATCGCCGCCTGATTGACCCGACCGATACTCGACGTCACCTCACGGGTCCCGCGCGAGGCCTCGCTGACATTGCGGGCGATTTCCGCCGTGGCAACGGTCTGCTCCTCGACCGCTGCCGCAATCGTGGTAGCGGTCTGGTCAATCTCGCCAATCGTCTGGGCGATTTCGCCGATGGCCGTGACGGCATCCCGGGTCACCGCCTGAACCGCCGCGATCTGAGTCCCAATCTCCCCGGTCGCCTTGGCCGTCTGGCTGGCCAATTGCTTGACCTCCCCCGCCACCACGGCAAACCCCTTGCCGGCGTCCCCGGCCCGCGCGGCCTCAATCGTGGCATTGAGAGCCAACAAATTGGTCTGGGCGGCGATTTCCTCGATCAGACCGACCACATCGCCAATCCGAGCCGTGGCCTCGCTCAAACCAAGGACGATCCCGGTAATCCGCTCCGCATCGGTGACCGCATTGCGGGCCACTTCCGAAGAACGGGTGATGGTGCGGGCAATCTCACATTCGGACGCGGCCAATTGCTCGGTCGCGGCCGCCACGGTCTGAACATTGACCGCCGCCTGTTCCGCCGCCGCCGCGACAATGGTGGATTCGCCTTTGGTTTCTTCGGCCACAGCGGCCATCGCATGAGCAACAGCCCGCAATTGATGCGCCGATTGCTCGACCGATTGAACGATCTCCCCAACCTCGCCCTGAAAACCCCGGGTCAAATGCTCCAGCGCGCCCTGACGCCGCATTTTTCGGTCTTCCTCGACCTGACGCTCGGCACTGAGACGGTCGCGCTCGATCGCGTTGCGCTTGAACACTTCGACCGCCCGAGCCATCTCGCCGATTTCATCGCCCCGGCCAAGACTAGGAACGCTCTGCGCCGTATCCCCCCCGGCCAACCCTCGCATTGCCCCGGTCAAACCGGTGAGGGACCGGGTAATGCCATTGGCCAGCATCAGCGCGACAAACGCTCCGAGCAGCAGCACCCCGGCCGCGACGATCAGAGCCTGATTACGGGCGGCGGCATATTGTACGGCATAAGGAGTGGCATCCATCACGATCTCGACCACCGCCGCCGGAGCCCCCCGGTAATCCAACACCGGGGCAAGCAGCGCGGCCACCGGACGCCCGGCCACCAGACCATGGCGGATCAGAGTTTCCCCACTGAGCCCCTGCCGCCGCTCCGCCTCGCCGAAAAAGGGCTGATCACGGGTCAGCGCCACCGGGCGAATCTCAGCCTCCGCGCGAGAATGAGCGGTGATTTTTGGAGCGTAAATCGCCAGATCCGTGCCGAAACGCCGCTTAAATGAATCGGCCAGGGCCTGACCGAAATTCATGCCGAATTCAACGGTGCCGAGATGCTTGCCCTCAGCGCGCAGCGGGATCACCGCCCGAATTCCCAGCCCGCCGACCCCGTTCTCCAACCCAATCACCGCCTCCTGACGGCGATTGGCATCAACCACGGTCTGACGAAACGCGCCGAGATCATCACCGAATTTAGCCGGCAGATGCAGACGCAAAAACGAGATCGCCGGGGGTTGGTGAAACTGCATCTGGTCAACCCCGAGCGCACTTTTCAGCGCATCAAACGGGACTTTGAACAACTCAAGCAGGCGCGCCCGGTCGCCGGCAGCGAAAGCGTTTCGCGCCTCAGGCATCTCCGCAACGAGCAGAGCCAAGGCCTGACCATTGGCGGCGCTCATCCCGACGGCCGCTTCAAACGCCTGGTGAAAGCCCTGCAACTGGCGTTCCTCGGCCCGGGCAATCGTGTCGGAAACATTTTTCAGCATCAGCGGAACGACCAGCCCGGTCGCCAACCCCAGCATGATGATCAGGCTTAAAACAAGCCGGGTTCGTAAAGTGACTTTTGACATCGTTCCTCTTCCGGCTGGCCTGCGATGAATGATGAAATTTAATTTGTTTATTTTTTTAACGAAAATTACTCTTTTTCTACCTTAGAGTGAACGAGGTTTCCCGACTCTGTTCGTCCCGATCCTCGCCAAACAGGAAAAAATATACCATAAGACCGACCCAAAAGGAGGGGGGCTGTCTTGACAGGGGATCATCAAGCCAGGAAAGATGACGTCATATCCTTATGGATTAGGATAAAGGGCCTGTTTTATCCTCTGATCCTGCGATGGCTGACAGGCTGAAGGTCGAACGAGGCTGTTCCCGATGAGGTCAAATTCCTCCCAGCACATCATTTTTATGAAAAGAAATGGAGCCGTTTTTATTTTTGTCGGCGCCCTTTCCTCTTTTCTTGTCTATATGTTACATGATTGGTACCACACGATCTTTCTTCAAAGCATCGGAATAAGCAATGAAATTGGAGATGCTTTTGGAGGATTTTTTATCATAACATTTGCTTATTCGTGTCAGTTTTTGACATCATTCACAATATTTCACGATATTTACTATGGTTTACTTCACTCAAACCGCCAACTTCATCAAGTCCAGAAAGGAATGGAAGCCGAACTTGGCGAACTGAATTACCTCGCCAGTACTGATCGGCTGACCGGCGCATGGAATCGGCGTTATCTTGAGGAGATGGTGAGAACCGAAATCGAACGGTTGACCCAATACCACCAGCCTCTCTCAATGATCCTGGCCGATATTGATCATTTCAAATCCGTCAATGATCAGTTCGGCCATGCGGTTGGGGATCGGGTTTTGATCACGGTCGCTCAATCTCTGCGCGCATCGCTGCGGGGCTCAGATTCTCTCGCCCGCTGGGGGGGAGAAGAATTTGTGGTCTTATGCCCGCATACGTCGTTGGCAACCGCCCAAGTGGTCGCAGAACGCCTGCGCAGCCGGATCGAAGCCACCAGCTTCGAGAGGGTCGGTCAGGTCACAATCAGCCTGGGAATTGCCGAATGCCTGATCGGTGAGAGCGCGACACACTGGTTTGAACGGGCCGACGCCGCTTTGTACCGGGCCAAACAAAGTGGACGGAACCGAGGTGATTTCGCCCCGGAGCACAATGAGCTGCTGAGCGGTGGGGGACCGCTTGAAACCGGACTGGTCCGCTTGTCGTGGCATCCCTCTTACGAATGCGGCTACGCCGAGATCGACCGCCAGCACAAGCTCCTGTTCTTGGGGGCCAATCACCTCCTCGATGCGGTGTTTTCCGGCAGTCCGCATGAAGAAATCCGACAGTTGATTGCTCATTTACTGGAAGAGGTCGCACGCCATTTCCACGATGAGGAAATCGTGATCGCCGAAACGGCCTTTCCGCATTTTCATGCTCACTGTCAGCTTCATGCCAATCTGCTGATCAAGGCGCAGCATCTGGCCCAGGCCTTTGAAGCCGAAACTTTGGAGAGTGGCCCTCTCTTTCAGTTTTTGCTGGGGGATGTCATCACCAAGCATATGCTTGGCGCCGATCGAGAATTCTTCCCCTACCTTAAAAAGCAGCAATAAG
>Ga0209373_10003324_pt1 | contig 15015 bp, 9 predicted proteins | sample Higcelweek5metaG_FD_187173 | JGI IMG/M metagenome (GOLD analysis project Ga0209373, IMG submission 187173) | Freshwater pond sediment microbial communities from the University of Edinburgh, under environmental carbon perturbations - High... | ecosystem: Environmental > Aquatic > Freshwater >...
TTCGTTCTTCAAAGCGTTTTCCATCTTCAGCAGTCCACCAGTCGTTCAAGTTGCCATCTTTGTCGTATTTGCAGCCCTGATCGTCGAACCCATGGGTTATTTCGTGACCAATTACCACGCCAATAGCGCCATAATTCACGGCATCGTCGCCCTCGAGGTAGAAGAAGGGAGGTTGCAAAATGGCAGCTGGGAACACAATTTCGTTCATCGATGGATTGTAATAAGCATTAACCATTTGAGGTGGCATAAACCATTCTGCTTTATCGACTGGTTTATTAATTTTACCATAGTTGTATGCTGCTTCAAATTTCCACGAACGGAAAACATTGTCGAGATAAGTATCTTTTTTGATGTCGAGACCCGAATAATCGCGCCACTTATCGGGATAACCAATTTTAACGGTAATGGTTGCCAATTTTTCATGAGCTTTCTTTTTGGTTTCATCGCTCATCCACACCAAATTATCAATTCGCTGGCCAAGAGAAACCCTGAGGTTTTCTACCAGTTTTACCATTCGCTCTTTGGCTTGTGGAGGAAAATATTCAGCTACATAAAGTTGTCCAATTGCTTCGCTCATTGCACTGCTCACAGTTCCTTGAACCCGTTTCCAACGGTCGCGGTTCTTTTCCTGTCCTTTCATTACTTTTCCGTAGAAATAAAAATCCTGATCGACAAAAGCAGACGAAAGATAAGCCGATGCACTATTGATCATGTTCCATTCCAGATATGCTTTCCAGTCATCAACAGGAATTTCGGACATCATTTTACTAATTTCTTTAAAGAATTCAGGCTGTCCTACATTAATTTCTTTTTGTCCGGGCAACCCAAGAGTTGTGAAGAATGCATCCCAATTGAAAACAGGTGAAAGTTCAGCTAATCCTTTCAAATCCATCTTATTGTAAGTCTTAATCGGGTCACGGGTTTCGAGCCTGGTCATCGAAGCATTGGCCAATCGGGTTTCCAATGCCATAACTTTAGACGCCTTTGCTGTAGCCTGTGATTCATCGTTACCGGCAAGAACAAACATTTTGGTCACATGCTTTACATACTCATCCCTGATCTCTTTCGAACGAGCATCCTCATTTACGTAATAATCGCGGTCGCTCAGTCCTAACCCTCCTTGATAAAGTTGGGCAATTACCCAATTGCTATTCTTGTCGTCGGTTGAACCAAAGAATGCAAACAAAGAACCGTTGCCCGAAGCGTGGTTATTTGCGATCAAATTCTGAACATCGGAAATGGTCTTCAGTTGAGCAATTTCGTCGAGATAAGGTTTTAACGGTTGGGCACCCTGTTGTTCAATTGTAGCTGAGTCCATACCCATGTTGTACATGTCGGCCACTTTCTGACCAATACTTCCAGCGTCCTGCTCATCGGTCGTGATTTTATTGAAAAGAGCCTGCAACTGTTTTTCGGCAGAGTCGCGCAGTTTGTCGAAAGTTCCAAACCGGCTTTTATCGGCAGGTAGCGGATTGTTTACTTTCCAACCTCCGTTAGCATAATTGTCGAAATCGGCAGCCGCACTTACGGTTAAATCCATATCGGCTTTATCAATTGCCTTGGCCTTTTCTTCGGCTTTGGGTTGGCACGAAAAAAATGCACTGGCGAAAAATGTAAACGTCATTACGGTTAATAAATTAATTTTCTTCATTGGGTTAACTATTAAACCAAGTCATCAAATTCAGGCATTTAATTGAAAACCCTACCTATCAGACAATTGGCGAATTTTTGAATCGTGTAATTGTGAATCGTTAAAAATAAACACAATAACTACAATTGGAAAGGAATAAAGTTTAAAAAATGAAGTAATCACAGAACGAGTACATGAGTCACCCAATTTTTCAGATTTGCTATCCTTCAGTAATTCGTATCATTTGCTATCTTTCAACCGTCAATAGATGATATGAGCAAAAGGGAACTGAAAAAATATTTGCATTCGCTTGATAAAGAGGAATTGGAAGAACAGTTAATCGATCTTTACGACCGCTTTCTCAACGTGAAAGAGTTTTATAAGTTTGTGTTTAACCCCAACGAAAAAAAGTTGATGGAAGAGGCCAAACTGAAAATATCGAAAGAGTATTTCCCTGTAAATAGTCGCAAACCTAAGGCGCGACGTTCGGTTGCTCAAAAGCTGATAAAACATTTTATTTCACTGGGGGTTGATGTGCCTCTTGTGGCCGACCTGATGCTGTATAATCTGGAAATTGCCCAATTATATGCAACCGAAATGCGTGTAAAACCAGACACCTTTTACAAAAGCATGCTAATCTCGTTTCAGCAGGCAGTAGAATACATTGCAAAAAATGGATATTTCAAAGATTTTGAAATGCGGGTGCAGAAAATCACAGATGTTGCCAGAACACAAAAATGGATTAACTGGCAAACTTTTGAAGGAGTACTGAAAATGAAGATGAAAGAAGTTGAAAATGAGAGAGCAGTTAGATAAGTATTCAGGAACATAACAACGAATCACAAATAACCATTGACCATTGACATTCATTTTACTAATTAGTGGCTCGTGGTTTAGTTTTTTTTACTACTTTTTCATCACGAATTTGGAGAATTTAAAACACCAATCGACAGTTGTTAATCCATTAATATTCACTTAAAACGAAAAGCCATGTCGAAAGAAAAAAGTGCAAAAAAAGAAGACAAGAAGGAACCTGCAAAAAATTTAAAAGAAAAAAGGCTGGCAAAAAAAGAAGCCAAAAGTCATAAAAAGTACGACTAGCAGTTCCAATACTCCGGTTTATCCGAAAAAGAAAAGCCATGTAACCCAATTGTTGCGTGGCTTTTTTCGTTTCTTTATTCTACATATCACCCGTCTCAATGCTCTTACTTTGAAACAAGAAAAAATTGCAATTAACAGTGTTGGTCTTGTTTTGAAAATTCAAAGACTGTTAAACTTGGAGGCATTGATGTTTCTGTGTTACCTACAATCACTTATCAACAAGCAATGCTTTTCCCTTTACCAACCACGACGTACCAAATGCAATAAGAGCTAGCCATTCGAGGAAGAAAACAGGTTTGTACTTTGCCATATTTAGTTGCATCCAACTGCTGCTTTTGTAAATCACAATCAAAATTAAGGCTGCAAGCATTACAATTCCGCAGGTTCGGTAAACCACATTCCTAATTTTTTTGCGGTCGGTGATTCCACCTTCGCTTTTTGTGAAAAGGAAAAGTGAAATAAATGCCAGCGTTATAAAAAAGAGTGCCGACGATGCATAATGAACAATTTCTCTCCACATTTGATCGGGCAAAACCCGCATTGAGCAAGCTATGTCGGGGTTGTTCGACGTTGCAAAATAGGCTGACCCTAAGGCAAAAATACCTGCCAGCGAAGAAGCAACATCGTCGGTTTTGTTATATCCTTTGTATGAAATAAGAAACATAGCCACTGCACTCAACGTTCCAACGTATAAATCGCCCATAATGGTGAAATAGTAATGACTGATTGAATTTTGCACCTGTGTGCAACTGCCAAAAATAAAAGTACCCAACATTAACAGCACAGGTAATGAAATGCCTAAAATACCAATGAATTTGCGCAGTGTAAGAAATGAAATTATGTAATGCGATGGTGTATGTTGCTCGTTGTTCATTATGTATGGTTGAAAAATTCATCGCAAAATAACAAAAAAAATAAAAAATTTATAGCTGACCATAAAAGAGGAAAATTGATGATTATAGGTTTGAATTAATTGTTTCTTTGCTTTCGCAGAAGAATGAAGATTAAAACTTAGTACTTAACAGTCTGATTTTATGATCAATATCTGTTTTATTACGACTGCCAAATAAAAAAAACGGTTCAATTTTTGATTGATCAAAAATTATTATCGATATTGATCAATACAAAACTAACACTATGAAACCAAAAATCTCAATCCCGTTATCCGTTCTTTTTATCCTCTTTTCTACGTTGAATTCAGTTGCACAAAGCTCAGAAAATAGTGAGAAACTACTTCAAGATAGAATTGATAGTTTTTATACCGCCTACCCACAGGAGAAAGTATATCTTCATTTCGATCGACCCTCTTACTGGGCTAACGACGATATCTGGTTTAAAGCTTATCTCCTCAATTCTCCCACAAATGAACACAATTTGTATGTCGAGCTGCTGAACCCCGATGGTGAAATACTTCAAAAGAAAATGTACTGGGCATCAAATGGTTTGGCTTATGGCGATTTTCACCTTCCCGACACCACTTCGAGCGGCGTATATCAAATTCGGGCCTATACAAACTGGATGCGAAATTTCAGCGACGAACGTTTTTTTAGAAAAGATTTAGTGATCTGGAATTTGGCATTTGAAAACGAAAAAGAGGTTCTACCACTGAAGAAAAAACAAATAGATGTGCAATTTTTCCCCGAAGGTGGAACTTTTATAGCCAACATACCAAATCGAGTTGCGTTTAAGGCCGTTGATAATTCAGGCCGGGGAGTTGATGTAAAAGGTGATGTTTATGACTCTGGAGGAAACGCAATTGTGAGTTTTGAAAGCTTGCACAACGGCATGGGTAGTTTCATTATACAGCCTCAACCGGGCCAAAAATATACAGCCGAAATTGTGGTTGAAGAAGAGGTGAAACTTTCGGAGAAACTCCCTGAACCCGAAACCAATGGAGTTGCACTAGCGGTTCAATCGGCTTCAAACGGATCACTATATGTTCAAATTGCTTCATCTGGTGCCGATTTGAATTCGGGAATAGAACAGAAATTTATAATTGCCGGACAATCAAATAACAGGATTCTATTTACAAAAACAGTTGTTCTTGAGAATGGTGTTGCCATTCTCAAACTTGATAAAAAAACATTGCCCACGGGAATCCTACAACTCACATTATTCAATACCAGCCTACTGCCACTTTGCGAACGACTTGTATTCATCAAACACAACGATTTTATTACTGTAAACATTGAACCTGAAAAACTGAAATACAAAACCCGCGAAAAAGTTGTTCTCAACCTTCAATCAACTGACAATAGCGGCAAACCATGCATTACCAATTTGTCATTGTCGGCTGCAAATGCCACCAGTTATTTGTCACTCGAAAAATATCCGAACCATATTCTTTCACATTTTTTGTTGACTTCGGAATTGAAAGGTGTTGTTGAAGAACCCGGCTACTATTTCAAAGATGACAGCCTTGCCACACTGCTGGCTCTCGACCATTTACTAATGACACAAGGTTGGCGGCAGTTTGAGTGGAAAAAAATTCTATCATCAGAGAAATTGAGTTTGAACTATCAGCACGAAAGCAGCATAGTAGTTAAAGGTTCTATTCAGAAATTCCTTGTGCCAGAACCATTGCCATTTGCTAAGATCTCATTGATGTTTATCAATAACGATTTGAGTCTGGAAAAGCAATTAACAGCAAAAGCAATCAGCGAAAAATTTAAGGTTTACGAACAAACGGCCGATAGTTTAGGTAATTTTAAGTTCGACGAATTCTATTTTAACGACACACTTTTTGTTTCAATTCAGGCATTGAACGAAAAAGGAAAAAATAATTCATGGGTCGATATTGACAACCGTTCTTGGGTCTCTCCCATTGTAAAATATTTACCTCCGAGCTACTTGTTCAGCAAAGGAAAAACCTATAAAACAACCACTTATTTAAGCGAGATCAATAGTGAATTGATCAGCCGCAAGTGGCACTTAAGCGACACCATTTTATTGGGCGATATTAACGTAATGGCCTCAAGGGTTGCACCGGGCGACGGACATATTCGGTTGTACGAAAAAGCTGATTTTGTAATAAATGTAGCAAAAATGGATGATGCTGTAGGAGGTGTTTTCGATTACATCAGCGAGGGTAAAATACCCGGGGTTTACGGCAATATTGAAGATAATTCGATACGCATTAGGGGTAACCAAGAAGCACCCTTGTTTCTTCTCGATGGATTTCCCGTTGAGGCCGACATGCTGGAAACAATGTCGGTGGGTCTGTTCGATAAAATTGAAGTGTTGAAATTTGCCAACATGTACGGTAGCAGAGGGAACAACGGCGCCATCTTATTCTTTACAAAACCAGGAGGTCCAGAAATTGTATCACGCGATGCCAAAGGGATGAAGAGTGGCATGGTAATTGGATATTCAGTAATTCGTCAGTTTTATTCGCCTAAATATGAAAATAAGTCAGGAATGAAGAACGATTTCAGAAGCACATTGTATTGGAATCCGATAGTTCAAACCACACCAACAGGTGAAGCACAAGTTGATTTTTACAGTAGCGATCAAGCTGGCGATGTTGAGGTTGTAGTTGAAGGCATTTCAAACGAAGGCAAGTTGTGCCGAGGAAAAGCCGTTTTCAATGTGACCTATTGAATGATTCTTTGTCAGAAAAAAAGCAGTACTTTAACTTGAAACCCTATATTTAACGAACAGGGATATGCATTAATAAGATGGTGAAACTTAACATTGTGACTTCTTTAACTTATGGAATAAGTCCAAAAAAGTCATTCAAAATCACCATATTTATAGTATAATTGCATTCCGAATGGAATAAAAGGTTCAACAAATACTGAACAAAAACGATTGTTGAATGTAATATAGGTTAAAATATCCCGTTAAAGTTTGAAGTAATATCAATGAGTGTTATTTCAACTGCATAATATTATATTAAAAAGTTAAATTTACAAAAAACAAAATTTATTATGAAAAAAACAATTCGCAATTTTGCAGTATTAACTGCTATCACATTAGGTTTTTTTACATCATGCGTTGAAGATGGTGAAAGTGTAGACACACCTGTTATTACTGTAACTTCACCAGCAGCTGACACAATTTCTGTTGCTTCGGGCGATTCTGTCGTTTTCACTTTAGATTTGTCTTCTACAAGTGGTTTGGCAAGTTTGCAAACATTAACTGGTGTTGGTGTTGAACTTACCAATGGTGATAAAACATTCAACGCTTCACTAACCGAAACTGTAACTGTAACTGCTAAAGTAACCGACGATGCTACTGTTGGTGAATTTATTGAAGTAAATTTCACTGTAGCTAACGACTCAAAACAAGCTACTGTTACAAAAATCTTATCAGTTGTTGCCAAAGAAACTCCACTTTCAGCAGCTGCTGCTTTTGAATGGAAACGCGTTGGTGGTGCTGCTGCTAATGGGTTGGAAGAATTTGGTTTAACTTGGACTAGCAACACTGCTACTAATGCTGTTATTAAAAAGGGTGCCGCTAAGTTTGTTGAACTCCAAGCAGCTCAATGGACCAGTATTGCTAACCTCGAAGCATTGAAAGCTGCTATTGATGGTGCAACCGACATGGAAAAATGGGAAAAAGTTTCTGCTGCGAAATCAGACACTTACGATTTCACCTTGGGTACAATTAAGGACAATGTGTATTACTTAATTCATGTTGAAAACGGTACTGTTTCAACTGCTACTGCCGGAACAACTATTGTGATTACCGGTAATTATAAAAAATAAGAAAATTTTGAAAACGATAGCGGAGGCTGCCCATTGGGTGGCCTTTGTTTTTTTTATAATCCATCTTTCAACACAACAAAACCTGCTTTCAAATCAATTAAAGGTTGTTTAATCTACACCCCTATCAATATTTTCAAAATATAGTCTATATCCAATCAATATTTCCGCAGCTCACTCGAATTCACTACATTCTGATTATCTGCTTTTTGCAACTTACATACTTCAATATTCTTCTATATTCTGCTTGAATAAATTCCCTTTCAACTTTGACTAGTCTAGCTTTGCATGTATCGGTAAATTCCCCAAAACAGGAAGACCGAATTTCAAAGAGAATAGAGTAATATAAATACTAACTAAACATTCAATTTATGAAAAAAGCAGTGGTTATATTGTTCTGTGTCGTAATCACACAACTTATTACTGGTTGTTATAAAACCGACGATGGAACATTCACCGACCCAATTACAGTTTACGAAAAGATGGTCGGAACCTGGACATCAACCAAAGTAACGCAAATTGATCTTATTGCTGTTGCTACATCTACAAAACCCGATCAGGTGAATTTGACCAACAAATTCGATTTTAAAACATTCAGCATCACGTTTAATGTCGATGAGAAATTTAATCCTACAACCTACACTGTTGGCGGAACATCACCTGAATTGTTCTTGAAATCTGGATATTGGAAATTGAACAATCCTTTTCCAAATACCGATGGGAGTGCTTTAGTTATTGAACTTTACTCCGACGAAGCCAAAACTCAATTGGTTGATGAACTCAGTATCTCTGCTGTTCCTGGCGCTAAAGCAACTTTGGAATTCAATTTGATTCGCGAATCGAAAGGTATTCCTTATGCAAACTACCAGTATTCACTGAAACCAGCAAAATAATCAGAACTTATGAAGAAAATTGTATATACATTACTGTTTGCCCTGCTAGCACCATTTTGGTTGATGGCAGTGGAGCCTATTGCTGAAATATGGACTCAACCTGCAGTTTTTAAGGCCGATGAACAAATCTCTGTTTTTTTCGATGTTACAGGTACTGCACTCGATGGAATTAGTGATGCAGAAGGCGTTCGGGTTTGGACATGGTTTCCGAATAATCCCGATGATAATTGGTCAAGCCCAACTGATAAAACAAAACTGAAACATGTTGAAGGCAATATCTGGAGATGGGACCTAAAACCAACCGAATTGTACAACGTACCTGCCGATCAGATTACAGCATTGTTCGGACAGCTTCAAAATTATTCAGGATCGAAGATTACCGATGCATTTGCTTCTGATAAAGGGAATGCAATCGCTATCTACAGCTTAAATACAATTAGTGCGGCCGATGGTATTATTGATTATTATCCAAAAGAGTTTAAACAGGATCGTCCGTTATCAATTCTGATCAATGCAAACCATACCTGGAGCGATTGTGAAACAACCCCAACACAAGGTAAGTTGGCCAGTGCTCCCGATGTTAGGATGCATGGCGGTGTAAATGACTGGGAAATTCAGGTAATGAACAGTACCGAGAATCTTGCCAAAACCCAGTTGACCGATATGGGCAACGGAATCTATCGTAAAGACATCACCTTAAACGACTATTTTGGACTTTCGGCTGATTATCAAGTAAAGACCATCAACATGGTTTTTGCCGATAAAACTTGGGCCTACCAAGGCAAGGGCGTAAGCTGTCTCGACTTTTCTATTCAGGCACCCGAAGAACCAGAAGTGGTAATTCCTAAATTAATATTCTTTCCACAAAAGGTTAGCCAGAAAGACTTGTTATGCATTTTCAGACAAAACAACGAAGCAAATGTTTCAAAATTGACCTACACAATCACCGCAGGTTCGAAAACATTGAACGGTGACTTCGAAGGTACAGTGAAAGAGATGATTGCTTACGTGAACCTTGTTGATTTACTGAAAGACGCCGGTACCCTTGAAAAAATCAATGTGGTGATTAAAAGTGGCGCAGGTAAGAAACTTTCGGAAAGCGATATTCCACTTGTCCAATTAAACGACTAAGAAAATCAACCGATTATGAAGAAAAATAATTTTATAAAAAATATATTCATCGTTCAGTTTGTGGTAATTTCTATTTGCCTGATACTTCTGAACGTAAATGCATTTGCTCAGGGATCAGCATCGATTAAAGTGAGCGGTGTTGTTGTTGATCAAACTCAGAGTCCTCTGCCGGGTGCAACAGTTGTTGTTAGTGGAACCACTACCGGAGCAGTTACCGATGTTGATGGAAATTTCCAAATCTCGTGCCCAAAAGGGAGTACACTTGTAATTTCGTTTGTTGGCTATAAAAACAGTACTGTTACTGCTTCAGAAGGAAAAATAACAGTTGTTTTACAAGAAAACTATGTAACACTGAACGAAACTGTTGTAGTTGGTATTGGTTATGGAACAATGCGTAAAACAGACTTAGCAGGCTCTATTTCTTCGGTAGATTCAAAAGAGATGAAAAAAGGGGTAATTTCCTCGGCCGAACAGTTGCTGCAAGGTAAAGTTGCAGGTTTAACTGTTGTTCAAGGATCTGGTGACCCTGCCAGTGGTGCTTCAGTTCGCCTTCGTGGTGGCACCTCTCTTTCAGCTGGCAATGGCCCACTGATTGTTGTTGACGGGATTCCCGGTGTAGACTTTAACACAGTTCATCCTTCCGAAATTGTTTCAATCGACGTATTGAAAGATGCTTCTGCAGCTGCAATTTATGGTTCGCGTGGAGCCAATGGAGTTATCATTGTAACCACCAACCGTGCCAACAAAGGTAAAATAATGCAATATCAAGGCTATTGTGCTGTAGGTTCGGTGGCAAAACATATCGATATGCTTTCGGCCAACCAATGGCGCCAGTATGTTCGCGATAACAATGTTGCCAGTGCTGTAGATTATGGCGGCAATACCGATTGGCAACGAGAATTGGAACAAACCGCCATTACGCAATCACACGTTGTTACATTCAGCAATTCGAACGAGAACAGTGGGTTCCGTGCATCGGTGAACTATTTAGACAATCAGGGAATCGTAAAACGTACCAAACTAGAAAGAATTGGTGCAAGTATTTCAGGATTCCAATATGGAATGAACAACAAATTAAAATTGGAAGTAGGTTTAAATACAAACTTTGACAAATGGACACCATATAACGGTCTCATTTTTGAACGTATGATGAACCTTAATCCAACAATTCCGGTATACAATCCCGATAGCAGTTTTACTAAAATTGGTGGTACCAAATACGATAACCCTGTTGAAATTAACACAAACCGTACGGCAGATAATACACGACATAGGTTATTGGGATATGGAAAATTAGAATTGGAGATCATCGAAGGGTTAAAGTTTACTGCAAACGGATCGTATGAATACAATTCAATGCAAGGCCGCACCTATGTTCCATCTTACGCTGTATTCGGCCTTTCAGACAAAGGTTTTGGACAACGCACCCTTAGCGATTATACCAATTTGCAACTTGAAACTTATTTGACCTACGATAAAAAAATTGGCGACGATCATAAGATCAACTTGATGGGTGGTTACTCTTACCTGAACAATACATACGAAGGTTTTGGCGCCTTACGCCGGGGTTTCGATACAGACTTATTCCTTTACAACAACCTTGCAGCAGGTATGGACTACCGTGCCGGTGATGTTTATTCATATAAAGGACAGGCAAAATTGATCTCTTTCTTCGGACGTGCAAATTACAACTATAAAGGGAGATATATTTTAATAACCACCTTGCGAAGAGATGGTTCTTCTCGCTTTGGTGCTAATCACAAATGGGGGCTTTTCCCATCGGCATCGTTGGCTTGGCGTATTTCCGATGAGCCATTTATGCAGTCGACCTCTAGCTGGCTCGATAACCTTAAACTTCGTGCAGGCTATGGGGTTACTGGTAATCAGGATGGTATTGGCGAATACAAATCAATTGAATTATTGGGAGCCGGTAGTCAAACTTATTTTGATGGTGTTACAGGCACATGGAAACAGTCGTATGGTACTGTTCAAAATCCTAATCCAAACTTGAAATGGGAATCAACTTCGCAAATCAACATTGGTCTCGATTTTTCTTTATTAAACAGGATTACAGGTACATTCGAACTATATCAGAAGAATACAAGTGATTTATTGTATGTATATACTGCTGGAGGTGAATATGTGTTCCCAACAATTATGGCAAATGTAGGTGAACTCTCCAATAAAGGGGTTGAATTGTCATTAAATGGAAATTTGATAAACAAAGGATCTTTTAATTGGGACATGAACCTGACCTTGGCCAAAAACATTCAGGTTGTCGAAAAATTATCGAACGATGAGTTTCAAACCGATGCAATTAAAACCGGATCCCTTCACGGATTATCTGGAATGTCGGGGCAATATTCTCAGATACTGAAAGAGGGCTATGCTGTAGGAACATTCTGGGGACAGCAATGTACCGGCGTAGATACGTTGGGTAAGTTTATTCTTGAACCCGATACAGTTAACCTAGGCAATGTTCAGCCCAAATTAAGCTTTGGATTAGGAACAAGCCTTACCTACAAAAATTTCGACTTTGAAATATCGACTTACGGAATGTTGGGTCAGAAAGTGTTGAATGCAACTGCAATGGAATTAAGTAACCCAAAACGCTTGCCTACCCTTAATGTTACCGACAGCCAAGTTAGCTCTGGAATAACTTCTCCTATGACCTATTCAAGTTATTGGGTTGAAGATGCTTCTTTCTTACGCATTCAAAGCTTAACAATCGGATATACAATGTTGGCAAAGAAAATAGGCATTGAGAAAGTTCGATTCTATGTAACCGGAGAAAACCTGTTCGTATTCACCAACTACTCTGGAGTAGATCCTGAAGTAAGCATTGATTCTTACGATTCACCTGGAATGGACTGGTTCAACGCCTATCCGCGTCCAAGAACATTCTCATTTGGTTTAAACATCACATTCTAACATTTAGGTTTAACGATCATGAAACGAACATGTTTACAGGCATCCACAAACACCTATGAAAATACAACATGTGAGTTCCATACGACAATTAATAAACAAATAATCTACGTATGAAAATAAAATCAATCATAACAACATTTAGCATCGTGCTTACTCTTTCGGCTTGTACCGATTTGAGCGAGACCATGTACGATAAAGTTAAATCGTCGGATTATGGAAAAACCCCCTCAGAGGTGGAAACCATTGTTGGTAGGGCTTATGCTGTATTACGTGGCTTTGGTGACGAAATCTCGTTAAATTACCCCACCTGCGAGTTTTTCTTTTTTCTAAACGAAACAACATCTGACGAAGCTTGTATTCCAACCCGTGGAAGCGACTGGTACGACGAAGGCCGTTATCAGGAAGCCGAGTTCCATACATGGAAGACCAGTAATTTACTTATTCACAGCTCTTGGAGATATCTTTATAGGGGTGTAAATAGTGTAAATCAAATCATCGATCAAATTGATGCATCTGAACTTTCTGAAGCAGATAAAAATGTGATCAAAGCCGAACTGAGAGGTTTGAGAGCTTACTTTTACTACAACTTGCTCGATATGTTTGGCAATGTGCCAATTATGAAAACTTATGGTGGTGACATGCCTGCAAATTCTACCCGCAAAGAGGTGTACGACTTTGTTGAAAGTGAGTTGCTTGAAGTTATGGACTTACTCCCAGGTGACATTATCTACGGACGTTTTACTCAAAATGTAGCCAATACTTTACTTGCCCGTTTGTATCTCAATTCAGAGGTGTACACAGGTGTAGCTCGTTGGCAAGATTGTATCGATGCCTGCGATAAAGTAACGGGGTACTCGCTCGAAAGCAACTTTTTTGCAAACTTCTTAACTGAAAACGAAGGGTCAAAAGAAAACATCTTTGTTATTCCTTTCGACTCTAAAGTTGGTACTGTAGGAAATTATCTTCTTGCACTATCGTTACACTACAAACAGAAACAAGCAATTTCAGCAACATCGAATTACACCGACTGTGTAAACGGTATTTGCGGTCAACCAGGTTTATATTCGAGATACGAAGAAGGCGATGTTCGACGTAACGGATTCTTAGTTGGCGACCAAATAAGCTTGGCAACAGGCTCTGTTATTTTAATGGACGATGGCAACCCTCTCTCTTATACCGAAGAAATTGGCGACTATACCAAAGCCCTTCAAAATGAAGGAGTACGTTGTGTAAAATATGAAGTAAAAGAAGCCCAAACATGGGAACAAGATCACGACTGGGTGTTGATGCGATACGCTGAAGTGTTGATGATGAAAGCTGAATGTTTAATCCGCTTGGGTTCACCCGCACTGGCACGTCCTATTATTGAACAGGTCCGTGTTCGTGCAAAATTAGAAACCCCCGCAACGGTTGATCTTAATTTCCTTGACGATGAGTTAATGCGCGAATTTGCCTTTGAAGGACACCGCCGCACCGACAATATCCGTATGGGCGATTTCTTCAAACCCAATACGATAAAAAAGGAAATAACTCCCGATTATCGTGGCATATTCCCAATTCCCGCAAGAGAAATGGAGCTGAATGCCAATTTAGTACAAAACCCTGGATATTAAGATTTCATATAGATTAGGTTAATGATTAGATTAGGTAAAGGTTGGATGATGTTAGTGGCTTTCATAGTTTTAAACATATGTGTGGCTGCTTGTGGAACAGATGATCCGGACGATGATGGACCGAAAGAATTTGTGGTGAACAAATTCAATCCGGTTGCAGTACCGAAAACAAATTCAACAGCAACTTATGCACATTATATGCCTTGGTTCGAAACTCCCGAAACTTCGGGAAATGGGAAATGGGGAATACATTGGACTATGAACACTCAAAATCCCGAAAACACGGATGAATTTGGGAAGCGTAAAATCGCTTCCCACTTTTACCCGTTAACCGGGCCTTATGCATCTTCTGACCCCGACCTTATCGAGTATCATCTGCTTTTGATGAAATACAGCGGCATAGACGGAGTACTTCTCGACTGGTACGGCGCTTCAGATGTGAACGATTACGGGTCGATCCGTAAAAACAGTGAAGCTCTCATTGACGCACTTGATAAAGTAGGCCTTAGTTTTGCCATAGTATATGAAGATAGGACCATTGAACAAGTTGTTTCAAAAGGAGTAGCTTCCGATCGCATTGAAGCAGCACAATCCGATATGGCTTATATTGAGGAAAACTATTTTAGCCAAGCAAACTACATTAAAATCGATGGAAGTCCACTACTGATGGTATTTGGTCCTGAAGAGTTCCACAAGTCTGCTGAATGGGGTGAAATTATTGGAACTTTTACAACAACTCCAACATTTGTAACCCTGAATGGAACTACAAGTCAAACAGCACCCTACTCTTCCGGAGAATATATTTGGGTTGATCAAAATACGCTCGACAACAAATATTCGACAATGAATAAATTTGATGTTTTCATTGGTGGAGCTTATCCTTCATTTGTCGATTTCTATAAAGAAGGCGGCTGGGGCGATGGGTTTACATGGAGCGTTGAACCTCAAAATGGGAACACGTTCAAATTGAACCTTCAAAAGGCAAAAAATGCGGGTGTCGACTACTTACA
>Ga0209373_10003327_pt1 | contig 15004 bp, 16 predicted proteins | sample Higcelweek5metaG_FD_187173 | JGI IMG/M metagenome (GOLD analysis project Ga0209373, IMG submission 187173) | Freshwater pond sediment microbial communities from the University of Edinburgh, under environmental carbon perturbations - High... | ecosystem: Environmental > Aquatic > Freshwater >...
TAGCTGCAGGGTATGCGATATTTAGCAAATCACTAAGTATAAATGGTACAGCTGTTACTAGTGGTAATTTCAATGTTGAATTTATGGCCAGTTCAATAGTTTCATCAAACGGTTGCACACCAACTTCAACTATATCATCGGATAAGAACGGAGTTAATATCTCAGTACCAGATTTAAAAACACCAGGATCAGGAGCAGTAGTAAGTGTTACAGTAAAAAATACAGGTAATATAGCTTCTACTCTTAAAAACGTAGTAGTAACTGGTAACAACGATGCAGATATAACAATTACTTATCCAATATGGAATACAGGTGTTTTATTACAACCTGGAGAAACATATGTATTTAACATATCAATAGTTTGGAATGCAAATTCTACAAACGGTAATAAGAGTTTAATGTTTAGTGCAGCTCTTAATTACGAACAAACAGTATAAAGAAGAGGAGAAAAGAAAATGAAAAATAAAAGAAAACAAAACAGTAAAGCATATTTAATCGTATCATTATTCGCAGTTTTATTCACAATGACAATAGGTTATGCAATATTTAGTGAATCATTAAACATAGGAGGAACAGCTGTTACAACAGGTATATTCGATGTTCAATTTTCAGCAACATCAATAGCTTCATCAACAGGTTGTACACCAACTTCAACAATATCAACAGATAAAAATGGATTAACTATTTCAGTACCAGATTTAGCTAAACCGGGATCAAGTGCAGTAGTAAGCGTTACAGTAAAAAATACTGGTAACATTGATGCAAACTTACTAAGTGTTAATGTAACTGGTAATACAGATCCAGATGTTACAATAACTTATCCAACATGGACTACAGGAGTTGTGTTAGCACCAAACGCTACATACACATTTAATATTACTGTAGCATGGGCAACTACTTCAGTAGTAGCTAATAAAAATGTAGCATTTACTGCAACATTAAATTACCAACAAACAGTTTAATAATAAAATATAGAGCCACATTTATAATGCGGCTTTATTTGAATTAAAGGGGCAATGTTATGAAAAAAATAAAAAGAAAAACATATAAAAAAAATTATTTAGTAATTATATTGTTTTTTATATTAATTACAACAAGTGTAGGATATAGTTTGTTAAGTGAATCTGTTAAAATAACAGGGTCAGCTGTTGCAAACTATGTTGTTAGTGGTAATGCATTAAGTTTGAAATTAACAGCTAGTGGAACAGGTGGAGCTACTTATACTAGTGGAACCTTTCCTACAACTTTTTCTACACTTACTAGTGAAGTATTAAGTGGAAACTATTTAACACTTACTTTTACAAGAAATAGGACATATACATCATATGTAAGTTGTTCATTTGTAATTAATTTTAAAAATCCATATCCATTTAGTATGACAAGTGGAACTAGAACTAATACAACAGTAACTGGTGGATCTAATGTTAGTTCACTTGCTTCTACTTTAAGTGCTACAACTATTGCAGCACAAGGTACAGGTAAACTTACAGTAACTGTTAGATTTAGAACTAGTTTAACGACGGTTATTAAAACACAAGTCATGATGAAATATGTTGTTAATGGAGTTACTCAATATTTTTATTATATTATTATAGTGAATTAATGAATAGAAAATTATTTGGTTATATATCATTAATAGCAATATTTTTATGTTTCATAACAGTCCCAAATTTTTTAATAAATAGTGTAGGAGATGCTCCTTATCAATATTTATTTAAACCACTTATTTTTATTGTAATAGCTCTTATAACTTTTGTTTTTATAAGAAAAAATTATAAAGTTCAAAACTTCAATAAAGATTCATTAAGACAAATGGCATTAATTGGATCACTATTATATATGATTATGTATTATATGGTTGGATTATTAATAGGTTACTCAAAAAGTCCTTTTAATCATACTATAACAGCTATATTAGCTAATATATTAGTTTTTCTATTAGTAGCTGTAGCAGAAGAAGTTATTAGAAGTAATTATATTAAATCTTCTCAAGAAAATAGACATTATGTAAATGTTGTTTTAATAACTTTATTGCTAACAATAGTAGATATAGGAATAGGAAATTTTTCTGAATCATTTACTAGTACATCTTTAATGATGACATTTCTATTAAAAAACTTTTTTCCATCACTTATAACTAATATGTTTTTAAGCTATTTAGTTTATAGAGAAGGAATAGTATCAGCTTTATTATATAAAATACCTTTTTTAATAGTGTATTTAATATCTCCGGTATTTCCAGCTAATAATTATGCAATTATTTGTATAATATCATCATTTGTACCACTTTTTGTTTATTTTAAAATAGAAAAAGAATATTTTAGTTCTATTAAATTTAATATTCAACAAAGATTAACTGGATTTGAAAAAGTTAAGTTTTTAATATTTATTTTTGTAATAATTTTGATAACATCTTTTACTTCAGGAATTTATCCTATAAAACCAGTTGTAATTTTAACTGGAAGTATGGAACCTGTTATAAAAAGAGGAGATGCTGTAATTTATGACAAAATTATTTATGATAATATTGAAATTGGAGACATTATAGTATATAATCTAGATAGTATAAAAGTAATACATAGGGTAATAGATATACAATATACTAATAAATATGGAAATGTTTTAATAACAAAAGGGGATAACAACGATTCTAGGGACGCTAAAAGCGTTTTAAGAGAGCAAGTTCAAGGTAAAGTAATAGCTGTAATACCTAAAGTTGGTTTTCCAACAATAATGGTAAATGAGCTATTAAATGGTACTAAGAATAATGTTGTAATAGAAACGGGGAACTAGTGTGGCAAATAAAAAAGTTACAAAAAAAACAGTTTTAAATAAAAAAGGACTATTTTTCTTATTAGTCCTATTTTCTGCATTCTTATTATTTTGTACTTTTGAACTATTAAACTTATTTATTGAAAATAAAAAAGCTAAAGAAAAGTCTTATAGTAATACTAGTTCAGTAATATATAGTGTAAATGTAGATAACAATAATTTTATCAGAGAACCTTCATTAGAGTCTGGAAGATCATATATAACAAATATTACAAAAGGTGTTAGTATGACTTTTGATTATGAATATAAAGCAGATGAAATATTACCACTTAGCTATCAATATAGTATTAAAGCTACACTTTATGGATTATATAATGAAGATCCGACTAGTGAAACAAATCCTATATTATGGAATAAAGAATATATAATAAAAAAAGATACTGGAATTTTAACAAAAAATGGAAATTCATTATCTATAGTAGAAACATTTAATTTAGATGTTAAATCTTATATAACAGAACTTATTAAATTTGTTGATTATTTTCAAATACCAACTATTTCATATATTAAAATAGAAATGCCTATTACTGTTTATGGAGATAATGGAATATATTCTGTATCAAAAAAATATAACATATCACTTAAAATTAATGTAGAAGATAAAGTTTTCTTTATAGAACAACCAACTTTAGCGCCAGAAAATGGCTATTTAACGCTAGCTAGTACAGATTTAAAAGATTTAGATATTGTTGGTGTAATTATTTATTTAACAAGCTTTATGGTCTCTTTAATAGTTATATTAATAGTAATTAAAAAAATACTAGAATATAAAGAATTAATTAATTATGAAGAAAGATTAGAAAAAATAAAGAGCAATTATAGTGAGATAATAGTTCTTACAAATAGTATGATTGATACTAAAAAATTAAAAGTTATATCAATTGTAAGCTTTGAAGAAATACTTAACTTAGCAGCTAATTTATCTTCACCAATTATGGCTTATGAAGATACTAAAGAAACTAATTTTTATATAATAAAAGATGAAATTATATATTCATTTGTATTAAGGAAAAAAGATTATAATAAAAAGAAATAAGATGATTTAATCATCTTTTTTGCTATTTGTTATAAATAGTGTATACTATAAAAAGTGAGGTGTCCTAATGACTAATAAAAATGATATTGAAGCATATGTTAGATTGTTAAATGAATCTACAGGTGAAACTTTAGCTGAAATAGGAGAAATAGTTGTAAAATTTGATGAAGATAAAGTATTTATATATGAGTTTTTTATACCTATTTTTAGTAAAGAATTATATAAAAGTTTTATAAATTATGCTTCTACTTTAGCATTAAAACAAGATTTTGTAGCACTTTCAAAATTTATAGCAAAATCAACGATTGTTTGCCCAGATATAGTATTTAATTGTCCTTCAATTTTGGAAATTGTTGATAAGAAAGATTTGGAAGAAGCTTATCAAAAATATGGAAATTATATTGAAACGAGACAAAGATAATTAATAATAATTAAATTATTTAAAACAGCTAAAGCTGTTTTTTATTTTTTAGAAGGAATTTTAGTTTTTATAAAATATATTTAGGTAGTAAGAATGTATTGATTTAAGAAAAATATAAATGATTAAGATTTATGTTATAAGCTAACTGCGAGTGTTCGAATTCCCGAATAGGCGACAAAAAAACTCAGCATTCACTGAGTTAAAATCCTTATGGAGCAGATGAGGAGAATCGAACTCCCGTAGTTAGCTTGGAAGGCTAAGGTTCTACCATTAAACTACATCTGCAATTAGTAGGCAATATTAATTATACTAGAAATTGATAAATTGTCAATAATAATTTTCAAAAAAAATAAAAAAAATAAAAATAATTAAATTATACTAAATATATAATAAAAAATTATTAATATATATATTTGTAAAACTCTATATTTTATAGTATAATATTTATTATAGAAATTGTATGAATGGAGAGATAAAATGAAATTTGTAAAACAACATAAATTGTTAACAGCATTGATAGGAATTATAATAATTGTAATTGTTTGTGGAATAGCTTTAATTGCATTGTTAATATCAGGTGGTGGAACTAACACTTATGGAAATAGACTTGATGGAATAGATAAAGTTAAAATATCAAGTTCAACTGTTAAAGAAATGGAATCAACTTTAGAATCATTAGATAGTGTTACTAAAGTTACATATCATTTAAAAGGAAAATTAGTTAATATTATTTTTACAGTTAATGATACGTTAGCTCTTGATGTAGCTAAAACTTATGCTACAAAAGCATTAGAATCTTTTGATGATGATCAAAAAGAATATTATGATTTTCAAATTTTTATTGAAAGTGATGTAGATGCATCTACAACTTATCCAGTAATTGGATATAAAAATAAATTAAATAAAGAAATTATTTGGAAGAAGTAGGTGTACAAAGTGAAACTAAAAAAAATAATAGCTATTGCTATATCAACGTTAGTAGTTTTAGGAATAGCAGCAGGAATATATGTATTTTTTATCTTAGAAGATAAAAATTCAACACTTACGATGGCTGAAAAACAATGGATACAAGATAATAAAAATGAAATTATAGACTTAGGTTTTGTGAATAATGTTCCAATATTTAATTATAATGGAGAAGGTGTTTTCTTTGATTTTGCTACATCTTTAGAAACTGATACAGGGCTTGAATTCAATAAGATATCTTATACATATGGAAACGAACCAACAAGTTTGTATTCACTTAAGATAACTAATGAATTAAGTGATAAAGATATATTAATTTATGAAGATAATTACTCAATTATAACTAAAACACAAATTAAATATAATAAATTATTAGATATACCAACTATGACTCTAGGTGTTTTAGAGGCAGACTATGAAGATGCAGTTTATTATTTAAAAGATAATAAAAATATAACACTTAAAGTATATCAATCAGAAGAAAGTATTGTTTCTGATGTTGTTTCTGACAAAATAGATGGGGCTATACTTGCTAAAACAATATATATGGAAGAAATATTTGAAAATAAATTATATATTAATTACAATGTTACAGAAATGATAAAAAATGTTGTTTTAACATTAGGAGATAATGAAAAACTTAATGTTATTATTAGTAAATATTTTAAAAAATGGTATAAAGAACAATATATTACTTCATTTAACAGTTATTTTACTAAATATTATTTAGATGAAAATAATATAAGTGAAGATTTACAAGCTAAATTTAAAAGTAAACAATATAAATATGGATTTGCATCTTTAGCTCCATATGACAAAATTGTAAATAGTAGATTAAGTGGAATAAATAAAGAAATATTAAAAGGTTTTGGATCATTAGCAGGAATAGAAATTAAGTATGTTTCTGGATATTCTAATTCATCAAAATTAGTAGATTCATTTAATTCTAATAAAATAGATTTATATTTTGATAACTTATCAAATACAGAATTTAAAATGGATATAAGTAATACTGTTTCAATATTTGATGAAAATATTGTTGTATTATCTAAAGAAAATACAGATTTTATAGTAAATTCAGTGTCATCACTTAAAAATTATAAAGTTGCCGTAATTAAAGGTAGCAAAATAAGTGAAGAACTTAAAAACGCTGGAATAACTACAAAAGAATATTCAAGTATTAAATCTTTAGTTTCAAGTATTGATGATACATACGTAGTAGCTATAGATAAGTCTACATATGAAACATATAGTTCACAAAAACTTAGAAACTATAAAGAAATATATTCTTATAGTTTAGAAAATAATTATTCATATGTTATTAGAAACATAAGTGATAACCAAGTATTTATTAATTATTTTAATTTTTATTTATCATTTATTAACGAAAAAGAATTTATAAATAAAGTTGATTATAGAATTTTTACAGCTACTGAAAGTAATATGTTAATAACATATTTAGCTATCATTTTAGCTCTATTTATAATAATATTTATAGTATATTCAGTATCTAAAAATAAAAAAACAAAACCAAATAAAGTAGTAGCATCAGTATCTAGAGAATCAAAACTTAAGTATATTGATATGTTAACATCTTTAAAAAATAGAAATTATTTAAATGATTCTATAGAAAAATGGGATGAAACAGAAATTTATCCTCAAGCTATAATAGTAGCAGATTTAAATAATGTAGCATACATTAATGATAATTATGGCCATACAGAAGGAGATAATGTCATTAAAGAAGCAGCTAATATATTAATTAAAACACAAATTGAAAATAGTGAAATTATCAGAACAAATGGAAATGAATTTTTGATTTATTTAGTTGAATATGATGAAAAACAAATATTAGCATACATTAAAAAATTATCTAAAGAATTTAAAGAATTATCACATGGTTTTGGAGCAGCTATTGGTTATAGTATGATAACTGATGGTCTTAAAACAATTGATGATGCAGTTAATGAAGCATCACTAGATATGAGAACAAACAAAGAAGAAGCAATTAATTAATTACTTCTTTTTATTTTTATGTTATAATTTTATAAGAGGGATAAACGATGAAAAGAATAAAAAATAGATTATTTAATTATGTAAAAAAAATATTTAAAATTGTTAATTTAAAAGAAATGAGTATATTGCCTGGGCATTTAGCTTTCTTTTTAGTATTGACAATAATGCCACTACTAACATTAATAAGTTATATAAGTTCATTTTTTAATTTATATTTATTAGATATAAGCTCACTAGCTACTGATTTTATGCCAGTTGAAGTAGCAAAAATGATTTTTCCAATATTATATAGTACTGCAAGTGTTAAATTTAGTTTGTTTTTCATGTTAGCTGGTTTCTTTATAGCATCAAATGGAGCACATTCTATTATACTAGTATCAAATACTCTTTATAATGTTAAAGATAGGGGATATATATCAAGAAGAATCAAAGCGTTACTTATGACAATGATGCTTATGTCAATATTTGTTTTTTCATTAGTTTTCTTAGCTTTTGGTGATAAAATAGTAGAGTTTATTATTAATATCAATATAATACCTGATTTATCTCCAGTTATTACAACAATATTTTCAAAAATAAAATATCCAGTTGGATTTATAATAATCTTTTTTGTAATAAAAGCTTTATATACTATGGCTCCAGATATAAAAATATCGAGCAAAAAAGTTACAAAAGGTGCTATATTTACAACAATAGGATGGATTGCAGTAACAGGTATTTATTCTTATTATGCAAATCACTTAGCTAATTACGACTTATTTTATGGAGGAATATCCAATTTAATTGTTTTAATGATTTGGATTTATATTATTTCATATATATTTGTAATAGGTATAGCTATTAATGCTACAGAAAATAAGGTTATTAATGAATAACCTTTTTTATTGCAAAAAAAAATTGCAATTATGCAGCAATTTCAGTTTCTACTTTTGTAGTATTTTTCTTTAAAGTTCTAATTTCTCTAGCAGTCATTATAACTTTTAAACCATTTTCAAGTATTACTTTTTGAAAATTAGGTTTTTGAGCATGTTTGGTAGCTCTACATGAATGAGAACGTTTATTACCAAATAAAGACTTTTTAGTTGATATTTTTTTAGCCATTTTATATTCCTCCTCTAAATAATAATTTCTTGCCTTTTAACTTTATCATATTCTAAATAATAAGTCAAATATTTATTGATAAAATGTTTTAAAATTACCTATTTTATAGTAAAATGAATATAGGAGGGTGATAATATGTATTTACCAATTAATATTAAAACTGATTACTCTCTACAAAGTAGTATGATTAAAATTGATGATCTAATTGCACTAGCTAATTCATATAATTATACTTCATTAACTTTAACTGATAATAATATGTTTGGAGCTATGGAATTTTACAAGAAGTGTCTTCAAAATAATATAAAGCCAATTATAGGATTAGAACTTAAATATAAAGATAATATAATTTTGTATGCTAAAAACTATGTAGGTTATAAAAATTTAATTAAACTATCTAGTAATGATATAGATTATAATTATTTAAAAAAATATAGTAGTGACTTAATATGTATTTTACCTTTTAATAGTAGACATTTATATGATGAATTAAAAGATGTATATAAAGATTTATTTTTAGGATATAAAAATGAGAATGAATATAAATCTCTTGAAGGAAATTTAATTTATTTAAATGAAATATTATATTTAAATAAAGAAGATAGTAAATATATTAATTATTTATATGCTATTAAAAATGGAGAATTATTAGAAAATATTGAATTAAATAAAAATAATAATTTTTTATTAGAAGAAAAAGATTATTTGTTAATTGATAAAACATTAAGTAATAATAAATATATAATGGATAATTGTAATTTAATAATAGAAACAGATAAAAATCTATTACCTATATATGAATGTCCTAATAATGATGCATATTTACATTTAAAAAATTTATGTGTTATTGGAATTAAAAAAAGATTTGGTAATAGTATAGATAAAACATATCAAGATAGATTAAAATATGAATTAAATGTAATAAATAATATGGGATTTTGCAATTACTTTTTAATAGTATATGATTATGTTAATTATGCAAAAAATCATAATATTTTAGTAGGACCAGCAAGAGGATCGGCTGCAGGCTCATTAGTATCTTATGTTTTAAATATAACTGATATAGATCCTATAAAATATAATCTTATATTTGAAAGATTTTTAAATCCAGAAAGAATTACAATGCCAGATATTGATATAGATTTTGAGTTTAATAAAAGAGATGAAGTAATTAATTATTGTGTTAATAAATATGGTATTGAAAAAGTATCAGGCATAATAACATTTGGAACATTTGGTGCTAAACAAGCTATAAGAGACATTGGGAAAATATTAGATATTAATATTAATAAAATAGATTCATTAGCTAGACTAATAGATTCTAATTTATCTTTAAAAGAAAATCTTGATAAAAATAAAAAAATTTCTTACCTTCTAGAAGACAAAGAACTTCTTAATGTATATAAAGGAGCTTCTAAAATAGAAGGTTTAAAAAAACATACTTCTTCACATGCAGCAGGGTTAGTTATGTCAAATGCATCTTTAGATGAAGTGGTTCCTGTTGTAAAAAAAGGTGACATATATTTAACTGGTTATTCAATGGAATATTTAGAAGAACTAGGTCTACTTAAAATGGATTTTCTAGCTCTTAAAACTCTAACTTTAATATCTGATGTTATAGATAAAATTAAAAAAGAAAATATAGATATTAATTTTGAAAATATCCCGTTACAAGATGATTTAGCTTTCAAGATATTTGAAACTGGTAATACATTAGGTATATTCCAATTTGAATCAAATGGAATGATTGATTTTATTAAAAGATTTAAACCAAACAATTTAGAAGATATATTTGCTTGTATAGCGCTTTATAGACCAGGACCAATGGATAATATAGAAAGCTATATTAAAAGAAAAAATAACGAAGAACCAATAGATTATATAATACCTGATTTAGAGCCTATATTAAGCCCGACATACGGTATTATTGTATATCAGGAACAAATAATGCAAATAGCATCTCTTCTAGCTTCTTATTCACTTGGAGAAGCTGATATATTAAGAAGAGCTATAAGTAAAAAGAAAGAATCTGTTTTATTAAATGAAAAAGATACCTTTGTAAAAAGATCAGTAGCTAATGGTTATAAATTAGAAGATGCTACTAAAGTAATAGATTTAATTATTAAATTTGCTTCTTATGGTTTTAATAGATCTCACTCTGTAGGTTATGCTATTATATCTTACAAAATGGCTTATTTAAAAGCTAATTGTTCTAAACAATTTATGGCTTGCTTATTAAATGAAAGTATTGGAAGTAGTATAGATACAGCAATTTATATTAATGATTCTAAACTAAATAATATTAATATATTAAATCCAAGTATAAATAAAAGTAGTAAAGAATATATAATAGAAGATAATTCAATTATTTTTCCATTATCTAATATTAAAAATATAAGTTCTGCTGTAGTTGATCATATAATAAATATTAGAAAAGATAGATTTATTGATATATTTGATTTTGTTAAAAAAAGTGATAAAAAAATAATTACAAAGAAAGTATTAGAAACATTAATAATGTCTGGTTGTTTTTTAGAATTTAATATTAATAAAAAAACATTAATAAATAAATTAGATATAATTATTAATTATGGTGATTTGACTAAAGGAATGGATGATACATATTCTTTAAAACCAATTATAGAAGAAGAAGATGAATATAGTAAAGTAGAATTATCAGCTATGGAATTAGAGAATTTTGGTTTTTATTTAACAAATCATCCAGTAAATATATATAAATCAAAATATAAAAATATAATAGATTCAAAAGAAATAAAACAATATTTTGATAAAATAATAGATATTATAGTATTAGTAGATAGAAAAAATGAAATAGATACTAAGAAAAAAGATAAAATGTGTTTTATAAGTGGATCTGATGAAGCTAGTAGTTTAGATTTTGTCTTATTCCCAGATATATATAAAGATTTATCATTTGAAAAAGGTGATGTTGTCTTAATAAGAGGTAAAGTAGAAAAAAGATTTGATAAATTTCAAATTATTGTTTCTAACTTAAAAGTCTTAGTTTAATTATTTTTAGATTGATAAAAAAATAAATAAATGATAAAATAGAAATGTATTCATAAAGTAGGTGAAACAAATGGATGTAACTAAAATTTATAATCAAGAAGAATTTAATGATGCTATAGCTTTAGAATCATTAAAAAAAGTGTATCAAATTCTTGAAGAAAGAGGATACAATCCTATTAATCAAATTGTGGGCTACTTAATGAGTGGTGATTTAGGATATATTACTAATTATAAAAAAGCTAGAGAAATAATAAGTGAGTACGATCGTACTAAATTATTAGAAATAATTCTAAGGGGGATATTATGAGATATTTAGGACTTGACTTAGGAACTAGAACTCTAGGTTTATCAATAAGTGATATAACTAGAACAATCGCTACAACATTAAAAACAATTCATTTTGAAGATTCTCAATATGATACAATATTAGAAGAATTAAAACAAATTGTTGAAGAAAATAATATTGCTAAAATAGTTTTAGGATTACCTAAAAATATGAACAATAGTATTGGAGATAGAGCACAAACTACAATTGATTTTGGAACTAAATTAAGTGAATACTTAAATAAAGAAGTAGTTTATCAAGATGAAAGATTATCTAGTAAAGAAGCTAATTACTATATGGTAAAAGCTGATATGTCTAGAAAAAAAAGAAAAACAAAAATTGATAGTTTAGCAGCAAATATAATACTGCAAACTTATTTAGACAAAGAGAAGGGAAGATAAATATGAAAGAAGAAAAATTAACATTTAAAATTACAGGAGAAGATGGAAAAGATATAGAATGTGAAGCAATATTTACATTTGAAGGAAAAGATAATGGTAAAAACTATATGGTTTATACTGATAATACATTAGATGCTGAAGGAAATACAAAAGTATATGCTTCAATATATAATCCAGATGAAGATGAACAAACATTACAACCAATTGAAACTGATGAAGAATGGGAAATGGTTGAAAGTATATTAAGTGAAATTACTAAAGCAGCAGAAGAAGGAAACGGGCAAGAATAAGCCCCTTTTTAATATGAAAAAGTTAGTAAGAATACAAAAAACTTTTTTAATTTTAATAGCTTTTGTTATTATTGTTTGCTGTTTAACTTATAAATACAACATAAGTGCTGTAAATAGTAAAACAGATGTTATTATGTTTGAAGTTACTGAAAATCAAACTTTTTTAGGACTAGCAAGCTCATTAGATAAAAATAACTTAATAAAATCAGAATTGTTTTATAAATTATATATTAAATTATATAAACCAAGTAATTTACAAGCTGGTGTATATGAATTAAGACAAAATATGGATGTTAAAGAAATAGTAGAAAAACTTAGTGGTGGAACTACTTATAATAAAAATATTACAAGAATAACATTTGTAGAAGGTTTTAATATGTTAGATTTTATTGATTTAGTAACAACTAATACAAGTATTACTAAAGAAGAAATAACTTCTACATTAAAAGATACATCTTATTTAGATGAATTAATAGAAGAATATTGGTTTTTATCAGACGATATAAAAAATAAAAAAATATATTATTCACTAGAAGGCTATTTATATCCTAATACTTATGAAATAGATAAAAATTGGGATGTAAAAAAAATAATAGAATTACTTTTAAATGAAACTAAAATTAAATTAGATCCTTATAAAGAACAAATAAATTCTAATGAATACAGTATTCATGAATTAATTACTTTAGCATCTATTATAGAATTAGAATCTGGAAGTAGTGCTGATACTTCAGGAATAGCTGGTGTGTTTTTTAATCGTTTAGAAGATGGTTGGACACTGGGAAGTGATGTAACAACATATTATGCAGAACAAAAAGATTTTTCTACAGATTTATCTAATGCTGAATTAAACGATTGTAATGCTTATAATACAAGAGGAACTTGTTTTAAAGGGTTGCCTGTTGGTCCAATAAGCAATCCTAGCATTGATACAATAAAAGCTGTATTAAATCCAACTAGTAGCAATTACTATTATTTTGTAGCTGATAAAAACGGAAAGACATATTTTAGTAAAACAGCTAGTGAACATGAAGCAACAACAGCTAAACTAAAAAAATCGGGGTTGTGGTATGAATACACTAATTAATATAGAAAAATATGCTAAAGAAAATAATATTCCAATTATGGAAACAGATGGAATAGAATTTTTAACAAGATATATTAAAGAAAATAACATTAAAAATATATTAGAAATAGGTTCAGCTATTGGGTATTCAGCTATTAGAATGTGTTTAGTAGATAGTGATATAAAAGTTACAACTATTGAAAGAGATATTAAAAGATATGAAGAAGCTGTTAAAAATATAAATGATTTTAATTTAAATGAAAGAATTAGTATTATATTAGATGATGCTTTTAATGTTAACTTAGCAAATAAATTTGATTTAATCTTTATTGATGCAGCTAAAAGTCAGTATATAAAATTTTTTGAAAAGTTCAGTTTAAATTTAAAAATTAGTGGAGTTATTATATCGGACAACTTAAATTTTCATGGATTAACTCATACAGAAGATTTTATTGAAAGCAGAAATGTAAGAGGTATTGTTAGAAAATTAAATAGCTATATAAACTATTTAAAAGATAATAAAGAATACATAACTGAATTTATTGAAATAGGGGATGGAATAGCTATTTCAAAAAGAATTGACAATAATAATTAAATAGAATATAATTACTCTCATAAAGGGAGTTTTTTTATGAAAGAAATGATGCATTTTGATATTTTTGAATATATTCAATTTAATAGATATATGAATTTTTTAAAAAAGAATTATAAAAATAATAATGTAGAATTAACAAAAGTATTATTAGACAAATATATAGAAGAATTCCTACTTTATTTAAAAAATCAAAACATAGAAAAATCAGAAGCCCTTAAATTCTTTTTAGAATATTCAATGAAAGAAGAAGAAGTTAAAAATGTTAAAATAGGAGACGGATTAAAAAATGACAAAACTTTATAAAGAAAATAAATCTATTTTTAACTTTTTAAATAAAAAAAGTTTAACAAAAGAACAAGGTGAAGAAATAACTAAAATTTTTGATATTATACCAGAAAAGAAAGTATTAGAAGATGAATTTAAGATTATTAATGATAATATTAATATAATTAGAGAAAAATACTCAGATGGATCTTTATGCATGTCATATGAATGTTTATCTAATTTAAGTATCATTACTAAAAAAATAAATGATTTAATAGATAATAGAGAAATAGAATATCCTATAAGAGAAGTTGAACTAGATAAAATAGTAAAAATGGTTTTAGATTATTATAAAAGATTTAGTGAAAGAGATTATACCTCTCTTCAAAAAAAAATAACTGCTTCAGGTGATTTGTTATTAGATTGGAATATGTTAAAAACAATACAAGGGGATAAGACACTTAATATATATCCAACAATGGTGCATCAATTTAGACATATAATAGAAGATGATTATAGAAGTGAATCATACAATGTATTATCTAATACATTAGCTATATTTAATGAAATTGATAGTATAGATGATATTTCAAAAAACAATCCAGAATATAGTATATTAAAATATAAAAGAATAAGAACTTTAGAAAATATAAGTTTATTT
>Ga0209373_10003328_pt1 | contig 14999 bp, 12 predicted proteins | sample Higcelweek5metaG_FD_187173 | JGI IMG/M metagenome (GOLD analysis project Ga0209373, IMG submission 187173) | Freshwater pond sediment microbial communities from the University of Edinburgh, under environmental carbon perturbations - High... | ecosystem: Environmental > Aquatic > Freshwater >...
CAGCCCGGCTCCTTCAATGAAGGATGCCTTCTGTTTTTCCATGACATCCATCTTCTTCTTTCCCATGGCCCGGCGCAGAATATCTGCCTTGGCCAGCGAAAATCCCCCGATCACCTGGGCAGTCTGCATGATCTGCTCCTGGTAAACCATGATGCCATAAGTGTCTTTCAAAACATTTTCGAGCCAGGGGTGAGGATAAACTACCGGTTCAAGCCCGAATTTCCGTTTGATAAATATGGGGATGTATTCCATCGGACCCGGGCGATATAATGCGTTCATAGCGATCAGATCCTCCAGAACCGTAGGTTTGAGATCCTTGAGATAGGTGCGCATGCCGGGCGATTCAAACTGGAATGTTCCGACGGTCTCTCCTTTCTGATACAATTCGAAGGTCTTCTGATCTTCATAGGAGATCGTATCCATATCCAGATCGAAACCGCGTGATAATTTGATGTTTTCAAGGGCATCCCTGATGATTGAAAGGGTTTTCAATCCCAGGAAGTCCATCTTCAGCATCCCCACAACCTCGAGATAATGTCCGTCATACTGAGTGATCATCAGATCACTCTCCTTGGATATCGATACCGGAATGTGTTCGAACAGAGGATCTGGCCCGATGATCACCCCACAGGCATGAATACCGGTTTGACGAACTGAACCCTCCAGGATTTCAGCCATCTCCAGGGTTTTCCTGATCAGTACCTCGCCGTTGGCTCTCGCTTCCTTGAGCTCGGGACTTTCGCAATAGGCTGTTGCCAGCGAAACACTGGGCCCGTCAGGGATGAGCTTTGCCAGCCGGTTGGCCTCCGGAAGGGGCAGGTTGATCACACGGGCAACGTCGCGGATGGCCATCTTGGCGCCCATGGATCCAAATGTAATAATCTGGGCCACATGGTCATACCCATATTTTTCAACCACATATTTCATGACCTCCTCGCGACCGTCATCATCAAAGTCAATATCGATATCAGGCATCGACACACGTTCCGGATTCAGGAACCGCTCGAAGAGGAGTTTATACTTGATCGGATCGATATCCGTAATCCCGATACAGTAGGCGACCGCAGATCCGGCAGCAGATCCACGGCCCGGTCCAACCGATACATTCCGTTCGCGGGCAGCACGGATAAAGTCCTGAACAATCAGAAAGTATCCTGCGAATCCCATAGTCTGTACCACATCCAGCTCGAAATCCAGGCGCTCGCGTATCGCATCCGTGATCTCCGGATAGCGCCTTTTGGATCCTTCATAGGTCAGGTGCCTGAGAAAATCATCCTGACTGGTGAAGGGATCCGGAAGGTCAAATTCAGGAAGCAGTATTTTCCGGTCGAGCTCGTAAAACTCCACCTTTTCGGCAACCTTGAGCGTGTTGGTTATCGCTTCGGGAGCCTCCGGAAACATCCGGCTCATCTCTTGCTCGGTCTTGAAAAACTCCTGACCGGTGAACTTCATCCGGTTGGTATCGTTGATGTCCTTCCCGGTACTCAGGCAAAGCAGTATGTCCTGGGCTTCGGCGTCTTTCGCATTCAGATAATGAACGTCATTGGTTGCAATCAGATCAATCCCATGTTTCCGGGCCAGACTGATCAATACCGGATTGACCTGCTTCTGCTCCGGATATCCATGATCCTGAAGCTCAATATAATAATCATCTCCGAACAGATTTTTATATTTGAGCAGCACCTCTTCGGCGGCTGCTTCGCTGGTACGTGCCGCTCTCGGGAGTTCCCCCGCCAGGCACGAGGAGCAGGCGATCAAACCTTCATGGTATTGGTGCAGCAACTCCCAGTCGATGCGCGGTTTGTAATAGTATCCTTCAAGATAGGCCATCGAAACCATCTTGATGAGGTTATGGTAGCCAATGCTGTTTTTTGCCAGAAGCACCAGGTGAAAACGGTGCCGGTCCTCCACATCTGATTTATCTTTTCTCCCTTTTGGGGCCAGATAAACCTCACAGCCTAAAATCGGCTTGATGTTTTTTGCCTTGGCGGCATCGAAAAATTGTTTTACACCGAACATGTTTCCGTGATCGGTGATCGCCACAGCCGGCATTCCCAGAGAGATGGCCCGGTCCATCAAAGCCACGATGGGAGTGGCCCCGTCGAGGATCGAGAACTGTGTGTGAAGATGCAGATGTACAAAATCGCTCATTGGGGCCAAAATTAGCCACTATTACCCCTTGTAAACAGACTGTTTAAAACTCTTTTAAAAATTAAAACTTTTGGATAAAACGATATAAATGGTATCTTTGCGCCACAAAATTTTAAAGATCTAATAATCAGTAAGCATGCCAGCAAAAATCAGATTAGCCAGACACGGGAAAAAATCCCGTCCGTTCTACTTCATTGTAGTTGCGGATAGCAGGGCACCACGGGATGGTAAGTTCATTGAAAGGATTGGTTCATACAATCCTGTCACGAATCCTGCTACCATTGAAATTGACTTTAACAAGGCCATATCATGGTTGCAAAAAGGTGCGCTGCCGACTGATACCGTTCGCTCACTCCTGCTTCAGCGTGGTGTTCTGTACAAGAACCACCTGCTGAAAGGTGTTAAAAAAGGAGCTATCACGGAAGAACAAGTTGAACAGAAATTTCAGGAATGGGTCGCTCTAAACGATCAGAAGCTGAAAAACGTTGCCAGTAAAATGGAAGCCGACAAACGTAGCGATGCAAAAAGCCGTTTCGCTGCCGAAGTAAAGGTTAACGAAGCCCGCGCTGCTGCTTTAGCCAAGAAAAATGCTAAAGAAGTTGCCGCTGCTAAAGCTGAAGAAGAACCCATTACCGTAACCCTGACGAAACCGGTTGTGGAAGCTGTAGCTGTTGAAGCCGTAGCTGTTGAAGCTCCGGTTGAAGAAGCTCCGGTTGAAGAAGCCCCGGCTGAAGAAGCCCCGGTTGCAGAAACTCCTGCTGAAGAAGCTCCGGCAACGGAAGCTCCTGCAGCTGAGTAACTCTCTGAAAGGGACTCAACGAATTGAAACTGCACCCCAACGGGTGCAGTTTTTTTTTGAAGTATTCGTAAATTGCGGATATGCAAAAACCTGCCACCATACTGATCTTTTTTTTTCTGTTGCCATTGGGCTCTTTTGCCCGGCAAATATCAACCGTTGCCGACACGGTAAGTTATGATACATGGATCAGCAAAGGAATATCCGAACTGAACAGGCACAACGGAGTGAGGGCCTCCATCAGTTTCCGCAAGGCACTGCAGCTGAGAGAAAATGATCAGGATGCCCTGGAACATCTTTATTCATCACTGCTTTTATCAGGAGATGCAGCCGAATCAAGGGTGCTGGCCGGTAATTATTCACCTGCATTCCGTGAAAAACTGGGCGTTCCGGCAAAACGGCTGATTATCAGCGCATTTTTGGATGCAGGATATGTTATGAACCCCAGGATGGATTCCCTTAAAGCTTTTAAACCCGATGGGGCTTTGGCTCAGACGTATTTGCTTCCGTCATACTCGTACTTTTCTTTTGGACTCAACCTGGAACCCGGAACACGGTTTACAGCCTCCCTTTCTGCAAATGTCACCAGTTTTCCGGCCATCCAGCAGTTTATCATCCGGAACCAGATTCCCCTGGAATTCGAAGTCCCGTATGATCAGCGGGGATTATGCCTGTCGGGCAGCTATTATGCAGGAAAGGGATTCCAGATCTTACTGGGTGGACAAATAATGGCTTATACCCTGCCATTATATCAATGGACCAGGGTATTTCCGGGATTGAAATATACCGTCGGGGGATATGAATACCGGGATATTGCCTTACATGCTTCGGTGATCAAACGATTCCCTTATGTCACCGTTTCTGCCGGGGGTGATGTAAATCGCCTGAGAAATCTATGGTACAAACAAGCGGAAGCTGACGTCACCCTCTATCCTGCCGGTAACATAAATACCTGGTTGAAACTGGGGGTATACTGGCAACCGGATTCCATTCAAACCCACGGAAATTTTGTTTCGTTTGCCTCAGCCGGCCGGAAACTCTTTAAAAATGTATGGATTGAAGGAGCATATTATCACGGCGATATCCGAAATTTCTCAGAGAACCAAGCCGGTACAGTTTTGCATAATCTCGACCTGATCACTAAAAGGGTAGGCGTTAGCCTGATGGTTTACCGGTTACTGCCACATCTCGATCTTTCGTTAAAATATCAATATAACCTCCGTGTGGCCAGCTGGCAGATTTATGAGAATTATACCTATTTTGAGGACCAGAAAGAGAATTATCCGGTACATTGCTTTCAGGGCGGATTGATCTGGAGATTCTGATATATAAAAGAAAATCATTTGAAATCGATAACTGATCAGATAGAAGCCACCACTTTCGAAGCCGGAAAGTTTGTGAAGGTGCATGGTGTCAGCGGAAAGCTGGTTTTGCGGATGGACACGGCGGTCGGAGATATCCTTGACTTCCCCGAATGGGCATTTATCCGCATCGATGGAGGATTGGTCCCTTTCAGAGTGGCGGAAGAGTCAGTATTCCAGAAAGATGCCTACCAGGTGGTCGTTGGGTTGGACACGATCGATAAACCCGCCAGGGCACTTTCGCTGATCGGGTTGGCCTGTAATCTCGAAGGAGAGTGGACCGATTGGTTTGAAGCCAGTCACGAAGAATCTGATTACCTGATCGGTTTTGAAGTGACCGATGGACAGTCCGGAAAAATCGGTAAAGTGGTTGGATATGAAGATATTCCAGGGAATCCGCTGCTTGAAATCGAACTGGATGGAAAAAAAGTTTTGCTCCCGATGCAGGATGAATTTGTGATTGAAGTAGATGTCCACAAACGAAAATTGCTCCTGAAAATCCCCGACGGCCTCCTTGACCTTTAACCCTCTTCTTTCTTCTCCCTTCCGGTCTCCTGTCTCCGGTCTCCCTTTCTACGGCCTGATCATCTCCATCTCGCCGTCTGGCCCAAGTTTGACCACAGTGGATGGTGATCCGGGCTGAAAATCGTCCTGCCTCCATTTGACCACATAATCAACTAAATCGATCATACTCTGCGGAATATCCAGGTATATCTGCGGAGGATGTTCCTGGCTCCGGTTCGCGGAGGAGGAAACAACAGGCCTTCCCAAACGGCTGACCAGTTCAATGCAGAAAGGATCTTTAGGCAGGCGAATTCCGATCGAACCATCAGATGCCGGGAGGTTGGGAGCCAGGTTTCTGGCATGCGGGAAAATCAGGGTCAGGGGATCAAGGGTCTCCTTCATGACCTTCCAGGTCAGTTCAGGGGTGTCCTGTGTATACATTTCGGCCATTTTTATATCGGAAACCAGTATCAGCATGCTTTTTCCGTCGGGCCTTTTTTTAATATGCAAAACTCGCTCAACTGCAGCATAATTTGTTGCATCACAACCGATTCCCCATATTGTATCGGTAGGATACAGTATCACTCCGCCACGGTTCAATACCTCTACGGCCTGTGATAAATCATCCGTATCAAAAGTCATTTTATCGTTGATTGCCATATAGTTGACGAAGATAGTAATATTTTTTCCAAACGTAAAGTGCTGAAAATCTTGACACTTGCCAACCGGCTTTTCCGTCAAGAAATCCGAGTCGTATGCAATATTCACTAAACCAGCGCCATACGAAATGAGCTAAGGCGGTTGCAAGCCCGGATCTGATGCCCTGATCGAAATAAAATTTTGCTGAAATCCGTGCAAACTGTTCTGTTTTTGCCACTTGCTCTTCCAGCGTATAGACCGACCAGTGCAGCAAATCGGCTTTCAGCCGGACTACTGAACTGCCCTTATCCATCCGGATAAAATCGTGAGGATCGAGCCCCTCCCACCTGGCTTTCCTTCGGTCAAACAGCCGGAGCTTCCGGTCGGGATACCAGCTGGTATGCCTCATCCATTGACCGCAAAAGTTGTTCCTCCGGTTAAAGTAGTATCCGTCATGTTCCCAGGCACTCCTGGCTTTTTTGATTTGCTGTTTAGCCTCTTCAGTAAGGGCTTCATCGGCGTCGAGTGAAAGGACATGGTCGAAAGAGGCCATCTGAAGGGCTCTGTTTTTTTGGGTGACATACCCGTCGAATATATGTTGTTCAAAGCGCACCCCGTATTGCCGGCAGATTTCCGCAGTGGAATCCGTACTGAACGAATCGAGCACCAGTATCTCATCAGCAATGCCAGTCAGGGATTCCAGGCACCGCCGGATATCCTTTTCTTCATTAAATGCAATGATTACTGCTGATATTTTAACCATAATCCGATTTACGAAATATTGTATTCCCTCAAAGCGTCGTTCAGGGTTGTTTTCAGGTCCGTCGAGGCCTTACGCTGGCCGATGATCAGTGCGCACGGTACCTGATATTCTCCTGCCGGGAATTTTTTAGGATAGGTTCCCGGGATCACTACCGATCCCGGAGGTACATATCCCCGATAATCAATGACTTCATTTTGAGATACATCCATCACGTGCGTAGATCCTGTGATCACCGTATTGGCTCCGAGAACTGCCTGATGTCCGATCCTTGCACCTTCAACAATAATGCACCTCGATCCGATAAAGGCATGGTCCTCAATGATGACCGGTGCAGCCTGTACGGGCTCCAGAACTCCTCCGATGCCCACACCTCCGCTCAGGTGAACACCTTTGCCGATTTGGGCGCACGATCCGACAGTGGCCCAGGTGTCGACCATGGTTCCTTCACCAACATAGGCACCGATATTCACATACGAAGGCATCAGGATAACCCCCGGAGCGAGGTAGGCGCCATAACGGGCCACAGCCTGGGGAACTACCCGGACTTCCTGCCCGGCATAATCCTGTTTCAGCGGAATTTTATCGTGAAATTCCAGCGGACCGGCCGTCAGCGTTTCCATCTTGCGTATGGGAAAATACAGGATTACCGCTTTTTTCACCCACTCGTTCACCACCCATCCGTCTCCTTCAGGCTGAGCTACACGAATCCGTCCCTTATCGAGCTCTTCAACAACCCATTCGATAGCCTCACGATACTGGGGCAGGCTCAGAAGAGTACGGTCTTCCCAAACCTGCAATATGAGTTTTTTTTGTACTTCCATTCTGATTTTCTTTGAACATCAAAGATAGCGCATTGCCATTGTTTTTTATAATTTGCACCTGAATCGATCTTAATACTACGATTATGTCAGCCTCTACTCTTCCGGTTCTGAATGATATCCTGCTCGCGCATAAACGCATAAGCCCATATATTCATCATACGCCGGTTATGACCTCCACGGGCATCAATGAGATGCTGGGTGCTGAGTTTTACTTTAAGTGTGAAAATTTGCAAAAGGTCGGGGCCTTTAAATTCAGGGGTGCAACGAATGCCGTATTATCCTTGACACCTGAGGAGCTTCGACATGGAGTAGGGACCCACTCATCCGGCAATCACGCTGCAGCCCTGGCGTTGGCTGCCCGAAATGCCGGTGTGCCGGCCTATATCGTCATGCCTGCGACGGCTCCTGCCATCAAAAAGGCAGCAGTGGAGAGTTACGGGGGAATAATAACCTACTGCGAACCCACACAGGCAGCCAGGGAAAGTACCATGGACCGGATACAGAAAGAAACGGGATGCACATTTATCCATCCTTACAACCGGTTTGAGATTATTGCGGGGCAGGGTACCGCCGCCCTGGAATTTCTCGATAGTTGTCCGCAGCTGGATGCCGTTATGGCTCCGGTAGGCGGGGGCGGTTTGCTCAGCGGAACGGCTATAGCGGCCAAATCCATTAATCCTGATATCAGCGTTTGGGCCGGTGAACCCACTAATGCCGATGATGCCTTCCGATCGATGCAGTGCGGATCAATACAGCCGGCCTTACCACCAAATACCATTGCCGATGGTCTTCTGACTTCGCTCGGTACACTGACTTATGAGGCAATCCACAGCAACGTCGATTGCATCATGCTCTGCCCCGAATCGTTCATTCTTGAAGCCATGAGGCTCATCTGGGAACGGATGAAAATCATCATTGAACCCAGTTCGGCCGTACCGTTGGGCGCCCTGATGGCCAATCCCGGTCTGGGCTGGAAAGGAAAGAAAATCGGGATTATTTTAAGCGGCGGCAACTGTAAGCTGGAACTCGCGTAATTTCTGAACCAGCGAAGCCCGTCACGCGTAACGCGTGACGCGTCACGCCCTACAACGCGATCCTGCAGCTCACGGGCCTGTGATCCGAATACTTGACCTTGCTGATCTGATAGTCGCTGGAACCCATCTCCCTGGAATGGAGAATGTAATCGATGCGCAGCGGGGCCTTGAGATTTGGGAAGGTAATTCCCAGCCACCGGCCGCCTGAGCGGAAGCTGTCATACAGATTACTTCCGATTTTATGAGTGGTATAACTGATCGGCGTATCATTGAAATCCCCGCAAACGATAACCTTGTAAGGCGATCCGTCAATGCTGGCCCTAACCTGATCAGCCTGGCTTGCCCGCTTGATATAGGCTCCTTTCATCCGGCGGGTGATCTCGGTGATTTTATCCCGTGGTATCCGGCTCTTGTTTGTGGTGGTATCGATCCACTGAAACTCATCGCGGTCGAAATGAATCGACTCGAGATGATTGTTATATACCCTGATGGTGTCAGTGCCGAAAAGGAGATCTGCATATAACATCAGGTTTTTGGTGTCGGTAAAATGTTCATGACCACTCCTGATGATCGGATACCGGCTGAAAATCGCCAGTCCCTGCTTGCGCCCGGGAGATGAAAAATTGAATTCTTCGACCGAGAACGGCAGAAAAGAGAGCCGGCTTTTAATGTACTCACTGCTGAATTTGCCGGTGCCCTGCACTGCATATTCCTGAAAGCAGAGGATATCGGGTTTTACTCCGGCTGCATAGGTTAAAATCTTTTCGCCCTGATCCTTGATTCCCGACCATCGGACAATGTCGAACAGCTTGACATTGTAAGTCATCACATGGATCTTGTTTTTATAAGCCGGATCTGAATTTCCGGGCATGGGTATCTGGAAGGTGTTGGCTATGGATCCCCATACGGCAATGATCAGAATAACCGGAATGATAAATGCTTTGCTCCTGACTGAGATGAATAACACTGCAAAAGCAAACTGAATGGCGATGAGGGCAGGAAAAAGAAGTCCGAAAAAGGCAAGCGGCCAGATAGTGGCCGGACTGACCCATTGGCTCAGGTAACAGGCAACCAGCGGTAGCACCGTGAACAGGTAGATGATGAAGAGTATCCGCCTCAGTGCTTTATGCATGATTTAGTTTTTACTCGATTTAAAAAGGATGTCCTTCTCTTCTTTCGAAAGGCCATCATAACCGGTCTTTGAAATTTTATCCAATATCTGGTCAATCTTCCGCTGCTCGTCGGCCCGGCGGGCATTGTATTCCAGGTCGGATTCAGCGCGACCCTCCGGTTTTTTGTATTTCACCTTCATCACCGGCCGGCGTTTGAACAGGCTGACGACACTGTCCATGAAGCGGCTGAAACCCCTCGAAAGGTCTTTCCCCTGGCGCAATTGCATGGCATACAAAAATCCGAACAGGGCTCCCCCGATATGAGCCAGATGACCACCGGCATTGCCCGAACGGATGCTCAAAATATCAATCAGAACGGTCACTATGGCAATATATTTGATTTTAACGGGCCCCACAAACATCATATATATGGTGTAATCAGGCATATAAAATGCAATCGCCATGACGACGGACAAAACAGCAGCCGATGCACCCAGGGCAACACTGAGCGGAACAGCTTCCTGAAAGGCCGGAAACAGGTTAAAGGCCAGCACATAAACCAGTCCGCCTGCCAATCCTCCCAGTAGGTAAACCGAAATCAGCTTCTTGGGATTCAGATATTCAAGAAAGATTTTTCCAAACCAATAGAGCCACAGCATATTGAAAAGGATATGGAAAAAATCGTAGTGTAGAAACATGTAACTGACAATGGTCCAGGGTTTTTTGAGTATCATGGACGGATCAGCCGGGAGTGCAAGATATCCTAGTACCAATTGCTCCAGATTCTCTTGTTTGAATAAAAAGAACAGTACACCCAATATTTTCAGGAACAGAAAAACTCCGACATTTATGATGATCAGCTGCGTGAGTGTGCTTCGTCTGCTGAAATTCCCCTTCAAACCGTCAAATGCATTCATGGTCAATAAAATTGCTCTCGTTTATTCCGGTTCCAGTATTTGATCAGGAGGAAACCAAAAATCATGCCGCCCAGATGTGCAAAGTGAGCCACATTATCACCGGGCTGGTTCCAGATGGCTGAAACAAACTCGATGGCCCCGTATCCCAGCACGAACCATTTGGCTTTAATCGGAATGGGAGGAAAAAGGAGCATGAGTTCGGTATTCGGGAAAAGCATTCCGAATGCCAGCAGAACCCCGAAAACTGCACCTGAGGCTCCGACTGTCGGAACATTCATCCGAAGATCCATCAGTTGCCTGATAAATTCAGGAGCCTGATTCAGATACACCGGATTGTTCGGATCCAGCGACCAGCTGCTCATGAAATCTGCTATTTGTCCCTGATATTCCGGAAAACGATGATGCATGAATGTGGAAAATGTGTCGGGCGATAGTGTGTTTAGCAATGCATGCGTTTCGGTGGCCATGGCGCCTATCGACAGGGAACTGACCAGCAGGTGCAGCGCAGCGGCGCCAAAGCCGGTAACAAAATAGTAGATCAGAAATCGTTTGCTTCCCCAGACTGACTCCAGAACCCGGCCAAACATCCAGAGTGCGAACATGTTAAAGAACAAGTGCGTCAGCGAGGCATGCGTAAACATGTGGGTGATCAGCTGATAAGGCTTGAACAGCGCGGAGCCCGGATAATACATCCCCAAAAGGGCAACCAGATCAATATTGCTGCGTTCCAGAACCCAGGTGGCCATGAAAACCAGAATGTTGATGATCAGCAGATTCATGACTGCAGGCGGCATCGATCCACCTCTTCCACCATATCGTTCAAACATATAACCTCCAGCTGATTAAATAACAAAATACAAATTACAAATAACAACAATGCTTCCTACGTACCGCCCTTTCTTCTGTCATTCCCGCGAAAGCGGGAACACAACGGTTTCCTACGTACCGCCCTCTCTTCTGTCGTTCCCGCGAAAGCGGCTTTCTCTGTCATTCCCGCGAAAGCGGGAACAAATGCTATGCAAATCTTTTATCGATCTCATCCATCTGCAATATCGTCAGTACAGGCTTCCCTCCGGGAGTGAATTGTGGCTCGCGGCAGGCAAATAGCCGGTCGATCAGAGCTTTGACTTCTTCGTCATGAAGCGGGCGGATAAAAGAAAGGGAGGAAACCCTGGCCGCGGTTTTTGCCACCTGTTCATGAAACTGGCCGGCCAGGTCAGGGGTCTCATTTTTAAGCTGTTCCAAAAGCCCTTCAATCAACGTTTTGGGATCGCTGGCATCCACCGAGGCCGGTACCGAGCTGACAATTACACTTTGACCGCCAAAAGGCTGAATATCGAAACCGATGGCTGTCAGTTCGTCACTTACATCGAGCAGCAGGTTCAGATCAACCGGATTCAGCTCAAAGGTAAAGGGAAACAGCACCTGCTGCCTGACGCCATTCTGTTCGTTCATGTTTCGCAAAAAGTCCTCGAAAAGAATTCTTTCATAAGCCCTTGCCTGATTGATCACCATGAGCCCTGATTTCACCGGAACCAGGATGTATTTATTCTTCAGCTGAAGGTTGGGGCGGGTATCCTGGCTTAGCCCGGTTATGCCCGGTTGCTCCTGTTGCTCCGCTTGCTGTGCCGGGGTGTACAATTGTTCCCAGCCGGTAACCTGTGCCTGCCTGGGCTGATACCCGAAATTCGGGTTCCGGTCCCAACGGTCGTTATCGCTGTGGAAAGGATTGAAATCGGGATTTACCGGGATGATTGGCGCGGCAACCGTCTGGCCCGGACTGAAATAGGGCATTTCCATGGCTCCTTCGGTATCGAAATCCAGCGTAGGAGTCAGATTAAATTTGCCCAGGGCTTCCCTGACCGAAGCCTGGATGATCTGGTAGGCTGCACGCTCATCTTCAAACTTGATCTCGGTTTTTGTCGGATGAATATTCACATCGATATGAACCGGATCAATATCGATATAGATAAAATAGGCCGGAACCGCATCTCCCGGTATGAGGTTTTCATAGCATTGCGTTACCGCGCGGTGCAGGTACGGATGTTTCATGAACCTGCCATTCACGAAGAAGAACTGCTCTCCATAGGTTTTACGGGCAAACTCGGGTTTTCCGATATAGCCGCTCACCGACATCATGCTGGTTTCGGTTTTTACGTTCACTAGCTGCGTGGCCATGGTTTTGCCAAACAGATGCTGTATGCGCTCCGGAAGGCGTGCCGACGGAAGGTTGTACACCTCAGAGTCGTTATGGTTGAGCACAAAGGTGATGTCGTGATGAGCCAGTGCAACCCGCTGAAATTCAGTGATAATATGTTTGAGCTCCGTAGTGTTGGCCTTCAGGAACTTGCGGCGGGCCGGCACATTAAAATAGAGGTTTTTAACCGAGATGCTGGTGCCATCGGGGCATGCCACGGGTTCCTGCGACTCGAATTCCGACCCGTTGATCTTAACCCGTGTGCCGGCTTCAGAGCCGGTAGTCTTGGTCTTTAGCTCCACTTGCGCCACAGCGGCAATGGCTGCGAGCGCCTCTCCCCGGAATCCCATGGTCCGGATGGTGTAGAGGTCATCGGCCTGCCGGATTTTTGAGGTGGCATGCCTTTCGAAACAGATCCGGGCATCCGTATCTGCCATGCCCGATCCGTTATCAATCACCTGCACAAGCGTTCGCCCGGCATCTTTGATGATTACCTGGATACGGTCGGCACCTGAATCCACGGAATTTTCCATCAATTCCTTCACCGCAGATGCCGGCCGCTGAATAACTTCCCCTGCTGCAATCTGGTTTGCAACCGCATCTGGTAATACCTTAATTAATTCCGCCATCAGAAATTCAGATTATGGCGCTAAAAATACGAAAATGATTTTCCACCGGACCCGATTTTATGCATCTATATTACTATAAACAAATAACTATGTTGGTACGGACTTTTGCTAGCGCAGTATTTGGAATCTCAGCGAGCACCATTCGCGTGGAGGTTCAGGTAGGCGAAGGGGTTGGCTACTTTCTGGTAGGGTTGCCCGACAATGCCATACGCGAAAGCCAGCAGCGGATTGTGGCCGCTTTGAGTACACTGGAATATCGCTGGCCGGGAAAGAGAGTCGTAATCAATTTGGCACCGGCGGATGAGCGGAAGGAGGGTTCAGCCTACGATCTGCCCCTGGCTATCGGCATTCTGGGAGCTAACGAGAAACTGAAAACCGATGAATTCGACCGATTTGTGATGATGGGTGAGTTGTCGCTGGATGGAGGGCTGCAACCGGTGACCGGTGTTCTGCCGATTGCGATGAAAGCACAACAGGAAGGATTCCGGGGTATTATCGTTCCGATGGTTAACGCCCGGGAGGCTGCAGTTGTCGAGGGACTCGAGGTGTATGGAATGGATACTCTGTCGGATGTGATCTCCTTTTTCACCGGCGGCCCTCGCCCTGAACCCATCAAAATAGATATTGATGCAGAATTCAGCCGGCAGTCGGGCCAGATGGAGCCCGACTTTCAGGATGTCAAAGGGCAGGAAAATGTTAAAAGAGCGCTGGAGGTGGCCGTGGCCGGGGGCCATAATGTACTGATGGTTGGTCCGCCCGGTGCCGGCAAAACGATGCTGGCGCAACGGCTTCCGGGAATCATGCCTCCGCTGACCCTCCGGGAGGCCCTCGAAACCACCCGGATTCATTCGGTTGCAGGGAAACTGGGTAACAACGTTTCGCTGATCACCCGCAGGCCATTCCGGTCGCCCCACCACACGATCAGCGATATCGCCCTAGTTGGCGGGGGATCGGTTCCTAAACCGGGGGAAATCTCGCTGGCTCACCACGGTGTGCTTTTTCTGGATGAACTCCCCGAATTTAAAAGATCGGTACTGGAAGTCCTACGGCAGCCGCTCGAGGACCGAACGATCAATATCTCCAGGGCCCGGTATGCCCTGCAATATCCGGCGAGCTTCATGATGGTGGCCTCGATGAACCCCTGCCCATGCGGCTTTTTCAACCATCCGGATAAAAAATGTACCTGCGGCAATGGCCAGGTACAGAAATATCTCAGCCGGGTTTCAGGTCCGCTGCTCGATCGGATCGATCTGCATATCGAAGTGGTGCCGGTAAGCTTCGACAAGCTGGCTGAACTGCCCCCGGCCGAAACCAGCAGTCATATCCGCGATAGGATCATCCGGGCCCGCGAAATCCAGACGGATCGATTTAAAGATCTGCCGGGCATCTATTGCAACGCGCAAATGTCATCCCGGCTGATGAGAAAATTTGTCAGAATCGACGAGCCCGGAAGGCTGATCCTGAAGCAGGCCATGGAGCGGCTGGGCCTTTCGGCACGCGCATACGACCGCATTCTGAAAGTCTCACTGACCATCGCCGACCTCGAAGGCAGCCCGTCCATCAGATCCCATCATCTGGCCGAAGCCGTGAATTACAGAACCCTCGACCGTGATATGTGGGGATCCTGATTTTTAGTCTATTTTTGTTGCATTAGTAAAATATTAAATCAATGAGAACTGCCAAACTATCTTTTCTGATCCTGATGATTCTCGCCGGCACGGTTCAGGGATTGTTTTCCCAAACGGTAAAGCTAGATTACCAGGAGTTTAATTTGCCAAACGGACTGCATGTCATCCTTCACGAGGACCATTCAACACCGATTGTCACGGTATCGGTGATGTATCATGTGGGTTCCAAAAACGAGCTGACCGGACGAACCGGATTTGCTCACCTTTTCGAACATCTGATGTTCGAGGGAAGTGATAATATCCCGCGCGGAGAGTATACCCGCTATGTGGAAAAAGCAGGCGGCACGCTGAACGCCAATACAGCTTTCGACCGCACCTACTATTATGAGGTGCTGCCTTCAAATCAGTTGGAAATGGGGCTTTGGCTCGAATCGGAACGTATGCTCC
>Ga0209373_10003329_pt1 | contig 14996 bp, 16 predicted proteins | sample Higcelweek5metaG_FD_187173 | JGI IMG/M metagenome (GOLD analysis project Ga0209373, IMG submission 187173) | Freshwater pond sediment microbial communities from the University of Edinburgh, under environmental carbon perturbations - High... | ecosystem: Environmental > Aquatic > Freshwater >...
AACTCCCGCTTTTTATATGCTATTTTCGAGTTAATATTGTGATGTCAGAATTTTATTTTGCCGTTTTTATTGGTTTTCAAGAGATATTAATTTGACTTTATTCCCGATACTAATGTGCTGAACTACAATGTGCGCATCTTATTAACTTTTTCAAAATAGTCAGGTGGGCATGTTTCAATATAGTTATCAATCCAGTCGTTCAATTCCGAAATCGACATTATTTCCTTATCATCAGTAATTGGTAAATATCTTTTGTTTCGCGGGCAAGATGCTGATACCATTGAATCTGGGACTTTTTTATTAAATGAAAAATACACTCTACACCCAGTTGGCAAAACAGCAAGCAAATTTGTTGGAGTTATCTTCTTTTCCTTTCCTTTTCTTGTCTTAGAAAGAATATATTTTCTATCAATAGTTTTTATCTCAGTATCTATTTCATAGTGTTCAAATTGCCTGAAATTTTCCCAAGTAATAATTTTTTTAATAATATCTCCATCGAAAAAAGCTGTAGTACCTTCCTTAATCTCAATTTCCTCCCAATTATCATCAACCCTTTCTAAACCAAAATAAGGCCTTTGATCATTTGTGAGTCTGAAACTCTTGTATTCTTGATATTCTGGAAACGCTATATTACGCTTCATAAAAATCCTCCATATCAGCAAAAATAGTTCACCTTGCCTACAGCTTGTCTTTACATTAGCTAGGCAGAGTATTTTTTATTTTTTTTGTTAATAGTGAAAAACATTTGATATTAATAACCATTGTAAAATATACAGTAAAAGTGCATTAGAGTCAGTATTCTCATAATCAAAAAGATCATTTATATAGCCCCGTTTATATGATCTTTTGCATACTCAGACCAATATGTTTTTGCTTCTTCTAACCATTAATCAAACCACTCATCTGCTAAAATAGCATATTCATAAGTATCATTCCATATGGGTTCACCTTTCTCATTCTTTTTCAAAAAAATATTTTTATGTAAATGTCCCTCTCTCCTCAGCTTTAAACGTTCTAATAACTTCCATGAAGGTATGTTTTCTGGATTACACATAGCAACTATTCTACGTGCCTTCAACTTTTTAAATCCATAATCGATAACTGCATTGCAACTTTCTGTAGCATAGCCATTACCATAATACTGAGGATTAAAAACATATCCAATTTCCCAGTTTGAAAATTCTTTTGGATCCTGTTGATTAAAATAAATATTACCTATTAATTTATTGCTAACTTTTAAACATACAGCCCAAAAAGCTTCATTTAATGAACGATTTACGGCTTCGTTTATACAATCTTCTTTGGTATAAATACCATATGGCTCATATCTTACTACCTGTTCATTAGAAAGATACTCATACAAATCCTTCCAATCATCACAAGAAAATCTCCTTATTTTTAATCTATCAGTTTCTATTATAGTCATATTATTATGCCCTCACTTTTTTAAATTCTCCAACGACCAGATTACTCTTTGTACCTTTACGAGCATGAGTTGATATGCACGAACATCAGAGGCGCACAGGACGTGCGACCCTTAAATAAAGCTTTCAAAAAGCATTTGAATATTACATATTGTATTCCATACCATATATAATTCAAACAACAATTGTTTTATAAATCTTCACCACCATATAAAGCAACAATCGTAATAAATACAGCAATAATATGTATGCATGATACCAATAAATTAAATTTTATTTTTGCACTATTAATCTTCTTTAACAATATACCATTTATTATTGAATCGATAAGGATAATAAAACCAATTATTATAGCCAACAAAAAGGATATTATTATAGCTGCTGGTTTATTATTTAAATATGGCCCTATCGATTCTAATACTGAAGGTCTTGTAATATTAATAGCAAACAATATCAACCATGGCATTACTTGTGTAAAAAGAATAAAAATCCTATTTCCTGCTGATAATTTACCTAGCATCACTGCTCCTCCTTTACAAAATATTCTTCAAACCCTATCCCTATCAAACCCAGGCTATGGAAGACCTGGCAAGGGTGTTGTTGCGTATCTATTATGATATAGGTAGAGCTTTTTCAGACGAAAACTTAGTAATGGCTAAGAGTTACGTACAGTCGCGCTCCCCGCAGAGCCAGATCCGCCACAGATAACGGCGCTTAAAAACTCTTAAAACTTTTAATGCTATCTACAATAGATGGTTGTAATGAAGTAAAATGATCTCCCTCTACTGAGATAAACTTACATTCCTTCCCAATCCTCTTAGCTTCATTGACTAAATTTCTACTTTTTCTATAATAAGCTAAATCTTCTTTCCCAACATAAACAAACAAAGGTTTTTGAATGCTTTCTACATAATTTTTTGGAGAACGCATTTCAATCTCCTTTGAATCATCAATGTTAAATGGTGCAAGTGAAGCCCATTGCTTAAAAAATGATTCTTGATCTGGGGATGCCCCAAATGTTGCAACTGCTTTATATGGAGACTTTAACATTGAAGTAAGCATAGCTAGAGTTCCACCAGTGCTATGACCTGATAGAAATATCTTTTCTGGGTCGACATAAGGCTGTGATTTTAGGTATCTACCAGCCGCAATAACATCATCGACTTCACCATTAAAAAATTCAAAAGAACCTGGATTTCCATTTTCTCCTCTCAGAGTCGGTGCAAGAACAATATAACCTGCATTTATATATGGCTTTGCGTCATCCCAATCACTTTTTCCAAAGGCGAATCCACCATGAACATATACGACTGCTGGATGAATAACACCTTCATCCTTAAGTGATTTTGACATCCAAGCTTTGAGCTTTAAATCTCCAGACTGATATTCTATTTGTATTACTCCAGAAGGAGGGGTTTCATTTTCATATTCCTGAGGGGCAGAACCTTTTTTTAAAAGATTTGTTTTAAAACTTAATCTATCACTTTCAAACTTATCCGAATTTATAACTTTTTGTGGTTTGTTGTGAATAGTACATGAACATAAGCTAAATAAAGTGAAAGCAACAATTGTTAAGCAAAATACTCTTTTCATACAATTCTCCTTAAAATTAAAAATGCTAGTTTTATTCATCCTGGCCAAGGAGGCACACCCTCTAAAATATTATTAAAGACTTGTTTTCCATAATCCTTGAAGCCAATTTTCACAAAGTTTTGGCCAGATTGCTACCGTAGGTTCAGCCTCGCCTAATCCTAAACCATGGGGACCTTTGGAGAATATATGTAAATCAAATGGTAGATTTAGCTCATTTAGAGCTTGAGCAAAAAGTAAGTTTTGGCGCTGAAAATTCCAGTGATCGGTCGCTGTAATCCATAGAAAAGTCGGTGGTGTTTTCGCAGTAACATATTTATGATTTGAAGTAAAGTCTATAAATTCATCCACTGTAATATCTTTTTTTAATAGAGAATCTGGCGGCAATTTTTCCTTAGAAAAGGGGGATGTCTCAGCATAACATAAAATGATCGCATTAAGTTTAGAACTTGTTTGATCAATCGGATCGTTTAAATCTGGCTCTCCCAAAAGCATCGACATAATTTGCGCATTTCGACTTTCTGGCTCTATAATTCCATTATCATAATGAGTTCCTATAAAAGCAGTGAGATAACCACCAGCTGAAAATCCTATCATGCCAATTCGTTCGGGATCAATATTTAATTCTAGGGCATGATAACGAATATACCTAACCGCTCGTACTGCATCTTTAGTTGAAGTAAATGGAGTATAAGGAGCAACCCGATAATTTAAAACAAAAGCATTTATTCCTACTTGATTTAGCCATTTTGCAATTGGTTCTCCTTCACCAGACGCTCTAAATTGAAATGATCCGCCTGGACAGACAATAATTGCTGGGCGGAGTTTCTCTCCTTCTAATATATAAGGTGTCAGAGTAGGTAACCCTTCGTTATTCAAGTCCCCAATAGAAGAAACTATGTCGGCATCAGGAACATTTTTTTCCCAAAGTCTAATATCTTTAGATTCCATTAAACATCATCCTTTCTTTTTTATTGGTGTCAGCTAGGTAGTGCCTTTGACCCTGGGTGAGTCTCCTTAGGCTTGCCTTTGACGCCAAAATCAATACTGCTTTTCACACATCCTATTGCAGCTTCTAATTATTCCTTTAGCCCTTTAATTCATCTCGCTTACAACATCCTTATATTATTAATAAGTTCATAATATATAAGAATGTGTATTAAGAATTAACAATCTAAAGGCTTTAACATTTGTTGTTAATTTCCGGATTTCTATAATAAAAATCCTTCTTCAATAAACCACTTTTTATTGCATGCTGTGGACAACTGTTATAACAACATCTGCAGTTTTCACATCTATTGAGCCACTTAGGTCTGTTTTCGACTATTTCTATATCTTTTACTGGGCATACTTTACTACAAATTCCACAACCATTGCATTTATCTGATGTTGTATAACTTTTATCCGCTAAATAAATAAGTTCCTCTGTTGTTTTTTCAGGTGTCTCGTTTAAAAGTTTTAACAAAAACTTCCTTGTCATGCCTTCAATTATATATTGAGCTGGTATTTGAAGAATATCATATAGCCTAACATCAGAAAACGCTTTTTGATGAATGATATACGGAATTATTTTATCAACTCTCTTTTTAGATTCAAGAAGCAGTTCCTGATGATTTTCATGTTTTTTATAAAATGAGTTTTGTGGCATATGGATACCAATTTGGGCACTGACTTTTCCACCTCTTTCCTCAATTGCTTTTTTAAGATTTCTTTCCGAGACTCCCCTTCCTCCACCATAATTTGCAATAAGGAAGATATATTTATTTTCCAGGTCAACAAGTTTTTCAACAAATCTTTTAACAATATTAGGTGCATCTCCATAATAAACTGGAAAAACAATTCCAATCATATCTTTTTTTAGATGTATGGTAGTTTGGTTAATAACTTTTGCTATAGGTGTTATAATTGCATCGATTTTTTCAGAGATGTATTGGGTAATATACAAAGAATTCCCACTACCAGAAAAATAAAAAATTTCAGTTCCCATATAATCCTCCTATGATTTACTCAGAGTGCCTCATTGACAGACTCCCTTATAAAACGTTTATTCCTTCATCAGAAGGCCAGATTTAACTAAGTCTTTCAATCAGCTACCATACCATACTATCATTATAAAAACTCCAACGCCTGTCTGATAAAATCTGAGCATGGACAGACTGTGTAAAAACCACACAAATATCTATGCCCATAGATTCTTTTACAGCTTTTACTTTCTCAAAACCCTTCATTAGAAAATATCCTGCATTCATTGCTCTTTTCATTGTTCCAAATGGATACTCTAATAAACACCTTCTTTTGAAATACTTATATTTTTATTTTTCTTCTCTGTGACCACTGTATTCTATTGTAGGTAGACGCACACGTCGAAACGTTCATTTGCTTTCCTTCCTCCGAAAATTCGCCAAATCATCTCGTAATTGAACACCCAGATGGAAGTCAGCATGCTCTCGCATCAAAGTAGTTACTCTTATCCATCCCATTACAGGATGGCTTTCGCTTTTTCCACATTCCTATACCCAGACTTCCATCGGATCACCTTACGGATTCCTACTTTTGTAAACAAAATAGAAGTGTGGGCTTACCACGTTTTGCTTATGTAACTTATCAAATGGGTTAGGTTCTGTCTCTCTACCGATAGCATTATATCCGTGTAATCCCAATCCTGACGAGATTAGCTTGCTATACACCATTTTGGTTAGAGCTTATCAGCACATTTAGCTCTTTCGAGGTAACGGTATTTATCAGCAGTGCAGTTATCTTAACCATACAATTCACAACCTCGCACCCAAACATTACTATTCACGCACCTACTGCTAGGTTGCTGTTAACGGAATAACAGGTTATTGCTAACATTTACATAAGCGACTTCGTGTCGCACCAGGATGACATCGTGCTCATGCCCCAGAGAATTTTCTGCATGCTTTGCCCTTTACGCAAATGGACTTGTTGAACTAAACCGCTCCGCGGTGGCTCACCTAAATCTAATATAACAATTCTACCACACTTTGCCTTAAACTTAAAACAAATACGTTTAAGGAGGTTGTCAAAAATGACAAACGAACAAGCATTTAAAAGAATGAAAGAAATGATGGATCTTAGAGGATTTGCACCATCAACACAAAGAACTTACCTGATGCATATTAAGCATCTAACAGAACATTTTTCGATACCATTTTGTGATATGGGATATGATCACGTAAAAGATTTCCTTATTCATGCAATAAACATTAGGAAACTTAGTTGTGAGTACGTCAATTCTGCCTATAGTTCCTTCAGGTTTCTGTATGAAGCTGTATTTGAAAGAGAATGGAACATGAGACATATCCCTCGTGTTAAGAAGAAGCGTAAATTTCCAGAAGTTTTATCAAAGGAGGAAATAAAGAAATTGTTAAATGCAGTAAGCAACATTAAGCATAAAGCTATGCTTACTCTTGCATATTCTGCTGGTTTAAGGGTAAATGAAATAGCAAAACTTAAAGTAACCGATATTGATAGTAAAAACATGCAAATATTTATCAGACAAGCAAAAGGAAACAAGGATAGATTCGCGCTTCTTTCCACTTCAACTCTTGCTCTCCTTAGAGAGTACTATAAACTTTATCGTCCTAAAGAATGGCTTTTCCCAGGTCAAAATCCAAGTTACGCAATCAGCACAAGAACAATTCAAGCAGCCTTCAACGATGCAAAGAAAATTGCTGGTATAAATCCAAAATCTACACCACATACACTGCGCCATAGCTTTGCAACCCATCTTGTTGAACAAGGTACACACCTTTTAACAGTAAAAGAATTATTAGGACATGAAAGTATTGATACTACTGCCATGTACATCCACTTGGCAAAACGTGATATCCTTGGAGTTCGCAGTCCTTTTGATGGGGGTGAATTCGATGCATGATATAAATTCTATTTTTCGTGAATATGGTGAAAGGTATAGAGAAATCAGAAAACTTTCAATTGAACAACTAAAAGCAATGGAGTCTATTGAAGCCTGCCGAACAGAAAAAATGAAAATGCATATTCAAAAATGTCTTGCATGTGAGCATACAAAAATATCTTACAATTCATGTCGCAATAGACATTGTCCCAAATGCCAAAATATTTCTAAAGAGGAATGGGTTGACGCTCGGAAGTCCGAACTTATGAACACCCATTATTTCCATGTAGTATTTACTGTTCCAGATCTCTTAAACAGTGTATTCTACATAAACAAAAAAACATTATATAATTTGCTCTTTTCTTGTGCCTCAGAAACACTTTTAGAACTTGCAAATGATCCAAAATACATAGGTGCTCAGATCGGAATAACCACTATCCTTCATACATGGGGACAAAACCTCTCTTATCACCCTCACTTGCACTGCATTGTTCCTGGCGGAGGTCTTTCTGAAACCTGCGCAGAGTTTAAACATTCTAGAAAAAAATTCTTTATACCTGTAAAAGTAATAAGCAAAAAATTCAGAGGCAAATTTATGAGTATGCTATGTAATTTAGAAAAAACTTCAAAGTTAACCATTCCAAAAGACATTGATTTTATTCATCTCAAAGAAAAGTTGTACAGCATTGATTGGGTTGTTTATTGCAAACCACCTTTCAAAAGACCTGAAGACGTAATTTCATATTTGGGAAGATATACTCACAGAGTAGCTATTTCAAACAATAGAATACTCTCAGTTAAGGATGACATCGTCTCATTCAAATGGAGGGATTACAAAGATAATGGCAGAGAAAAAATAATGAACCTGCCAGTTCACGAATTCATCCGACGTTTTTTGATGCATGTTCTGCCAGCAGGTTTCTTCAAAATAAGGCATTACGGCATTCTCAGTAACCGTAACAAAAAAACAAAATTGCGTCTATGTCAAAAGCTCACTGGCGTGAAGCTTACTGAAATAGCAAGGCTATCCAGACGTGAAATAATTGAAAAGCTTTTTGGCCCTGAATTTTTCTGCTGTCCTCTTTGCGGTTCAGAGTTTATAAGCAGAATGGTTCTAAGGGAATAGCTTTCAATTAACTGAATAATTTAAAAAAATCCTTTTAACTAAGGCTTGTTTGCTATACCCATTTTTAAGATTAATAACAATTTCATTGCTATAAAATGGTATTTTACTCTTAAAACACTCAAATTACTGAGGGATAAAAAACATTGAATCCCCATATGAATCTTGTCCGCGGCTTCGTTCAACAAGCAATTACGAAATTTTCGGCCAGTTCGTGGTCAACGGTAGCTCTATCTATTACGATATAGGTAGAGCTTTTTTCAGCCGAAAACTTCGTAATGATGGCTAAGAGTTAGCTGTTGTCGGACGCCCCGTAACTCAGCGCAAGCCAAGGATGGCTTGCCCTTGAATGTTTTTTACCAGTAAAATATCATTCTTTATTTCCTAATTTCCCTGTTAACACTAATGATTTAAACACATTGTAAAATGATACTACATTGTCTTCGGGACCATTTTTAAGCCTTTTATAAACTTTCTCCATAGGGTTTGCCTGATTATTATTATCAACTTGGATAAATAGAACAGATCCTGAACCTGGAATATGTTCATACATCCATTTACATCTATCTTGATTATTTCTGCACATTACTTCACCGACATACGCTCCCCAAACTGTTGCCATAGACCAAATCTCCGAATCGGTTGGCACTTGATTTTTTAACTTGCGAAAAATGTTTTTCATTATATTTCCTTTAATGTCTTTATTAATGCTATCTAGAATTTCTTCAACGTCCTGTAAGCTTTTTTCAGAGTAATCCAATTCCTTCGAAAATTTCTTTGATTCTTGTATAGCTTTTTGAGTCATGCTTTCAATTGTCACCTTGCTTTCTCCCACTCTTTTCTACCTCTTTTCTTAATCTTGGTTTTTAAACCCGCGACACGATGTCGCGGCCTTGCGACCGATAGCAGCTAACGTGTACATGCCAGACGCCGTTTGAGCCGGACCCCAAAGAAACACCCGTGAGAGCCGCTGTGCGGCCGGCAAAACGGTGTAGTGCGGATATTCTACGTGGGATGACCCTCGAAGCAATTCTTCATGCCCCATCTAACCGCACTTTTACGGGCATGTGTTGATATATGATGTTCCCTGCCCCGCGAAGCCGAAGCCACCACGGATGGTGGCTCCTCACAACAAGATTAACCTTTTTAGTCTGTTATTTCAAATTCTAATATATAAACATTAACTTTGCAAATAAATATAAATTTATCAATGGTAATTTGGCTATTTTTCTGAAATGCCTGATTTGGCGTATATGTACAAATAAAATTGTTATCAAACAAAACTTTAATTAGTTTTAAAAACTTTTGGTTGGAAATAATCTGTTTTCTATAATGTTTTTCACCTTATTATTAATATCTTTAAAATCTCTTAATTCTGGATTTTCCTTTAATGCAATATTGGTATTCAGTGCATATGCCCCTCTATAAAACCAATCATTGCAAGTTCTTGTTAATTGTTCTTCCCAATTCTTTACTTTAACCATATCTCCAATAAAACATTTTTCACTTTCATTATTTATGATATAGAACTTTTGATATGAGTCATAAAATAATGAAATTTTCTTACTTATAAAAAGATTTTCCTTCTTTGTTAAAATCCCAAAACGCAGCATATACCAAGCATCTGAACCTGTAAAAACGCTATTCAACTCGCTAATAGCCTTTAAATATGTCTGTATCTGTATTAGGTTGTCTTGCTCCACAAACATCAACCCCTTATGTCAAATTATAGCTTACGTAGTGTCGAGAATTCATTCTTCAACGCCAGTCCCTAAAAACCCGACGCAGGACGCGTCGGAATGCAGGGAATATCATATATCGTGAGCGTCTGTGATGTGTCCGAAGCTTAGATAGCTCCTATCTTGCTGAGGACATATGGTGTGGAATTTAGATCACTTCAAAATCTGGATGGATTTTTTCCTTAATTTATATTCCACACCTTTACACAGACGCGTTGATATGTGTTGTCATAGCCTATTTCATAGGATTCGTTAGAATCCTTACCTTGATTGTCCTCTTACAACGACTTACCTTGACACTTTTTCTCCAAAGACTTTCCCGCAAACAAACCGCTCGTTGGAGCGGAGCTATGATGACATTTATCGTGTGCATACAAGAAGCCTTTGAGGGGTTACATAGCTCTTATGTCCCCAAAAAGGTTTGCTGAGCGACCCGTGATTCATTTCTACCCTTGTATGCGTTGTTATGTAAAGTCGCGCGCCCCACAGAGTCTAGCCGACACGGACGTCGGCGCCCCCAGCACTGTCTTTAACTACAAAACACCACATAGTCCAATATTATCAGATAAATAATTGCATTTTAACCTTTCAAATACCTGATTAGAGACCATTTATTTTAGGCATCAATTCAAAAAAACTGTCACATTTTTCTATAACACAACTAAATGATTCTGTTCTAAATACTTCAGTATGTATCTTTTCACAATCATTTGTAATACAATCAATTGCAGTTTTTTCCCATAATAACTTAGAAGGCCAAGTTTTAATAAGTTTTAATAATGGAGCAGAGCATTTATGTTTTCTAATTCTTTCTTCAATTGAAGTTGCAAATCCAACTTTAAATCTACCTGGATCATGTACTGGTTCTAATTGAATAAGATAAAATACACCTTTTAGATCAAAATTCGTTTGAGGACAATCATCTGAAATTTCAACATTTGCCTTACTTAAATATTCATCAATTCTTTCCTCATCATCACTTGTAACATATGCGATTGCTTGACCTCGTCCAATTGAACTGTTTTCTTTAATTGTTTCAATTTTAAGTTTCTTAATTATTTTGAAAATCGATTGTTTTCTCTTGTTCCATTTATTTGCTATATCAATTACTGATACCATTGTTTCTGACATAAAAATCTCCTTATTTTACTACAAATTAATTTTTTGAAGTTTATCAGCCCCACGGAAGGGGCTGTTCTTTTGCGCGCGATTTTATATAACGTTTTTGATTCACGACGTTCCTGAACCGGACCTACAGAGCCCTTCTTCTTTGGCGGCGGCTTGCCCGCCCGGTGAAGGAATGTGGCGAGCCCTTCTTCATGTTCACGCTCCAGAGAAATGCTTCATGTTCTTTCTCACGAGCCCTTGCGTGAATCTGTTGTTATCTTTTGTGCATCGCCCCGCAGAGCCCAACTTAATAATCTTTTATATTCTAAGTTTTTTCATATATTTATAAATTCTCAAAAATTTGATTTAAAATATTTAGCTCCTCGTTAACATCTGAACAAATCATTTCAATGTCCACATCACCCTTAAGTATCTTTCTCTCAACTAAATGACATTGTTTCAAATATTCTTTTAATTTTATAAATGCACTTATAGGAAAATCACTATTACACCAAGTTTCACTATACCCAATAAATCCATGTATCTTTAGAATATTAGTCATTGAATCTACAATTTTTTCTACAAATTCATTCAGGAGACATTCTTCATCAAATGCTTTTTTACCAGAACCCCAATCACCATCTGGGAATAATTCTACTTGTACTCTAATTGTGCTCTCATTAATTTTACTAATTTTCCATTTATCAATCCTAGGTTCCTCATCCCATTCAAAATAAATTGCCGTTTTGTCTTCTTCATAAATTAATGATAAAATACCCTCTAGAAGCTTAATTAAAGGTTCGCTTATGTCGTTTGGTGACAAAAATAATCTTTTGTTGTTTATCTCTAATACCACATCTGCCCATCCTATACCGTTTAGTACATATGAGAATTTCATATTTTTACATTCCTTTACTATTAAACTATTTTAAAGTATTCAAAAAAATTTATTAAAGCAAATCAACTTCTAAAAACCTTCAGAGAACTGCTTAAACAAACGCGATGCATTGAAGATAACGTCTAGGTATGCGACGGCTCTGAGTCGGACCCGTAAGGAATACCCCTTGGCAGCTTTAGCTCGACGAAGAGCTGTGGTGCGGCATTCTACTTGGGATGACCCACGATAGCCCTGCTTCATGCTCTTTCTCACCCACACCCTTGTGCATACCTGTTGTTATCGGATGGATGAGGGCTTCTTGTTCAGAGGCTAACAGGACGTTAGCCCCTCAAAAGGGTTTTTATTCTTTTCGTAAATCCCTCAATTTATCTCATTTTTCAGGATATATAATATCCATACTGTTATTAATGATTGTAATATTTTTTTCTTCTAATGCATCAACTTTTGTAGTCATAATCTCAATAATCTTTTTAATTTGCTCTTCACTTGGTTTTTCTTTTGTTGTTAAAAGTATTGATGCTGCTTTATAATTATGCCCCTCTGGAGTTCCAATAGTTATTTTAGCATTCTCTATCCCTTCAATCCCCTTTATTAAATTTGATACCTCTTCCTGCTTTTTATGATTTAAATATATAGGGTTTTTCTCAAATTCATCATTAGCCTTTTTATCCTTAATAAATTGAACTAGATATCCTATAATTGCAATTAAAGCTATACAAACAAAAATTATTAAAATGATCTTTCTTAATTTCATAATTCGGACCCTTCTTTTGTTTAGTCTTTTATTTTTTTATTTTTTTATCTCCATAGTCGGACTCGCTAATCCGCCACACGATGTGGCGGTCCCCCCCTCATCTTTCTGATAACGTTGCCATTTGAGACGTCGATGAATCGGACCCTTAAGGATGACCCATTAGCGGCGTAAGCCCGATGAATCGATGTGGGCAGGATGACCCGTAAGCATGACCTTTACTCAAATGGACTTGTTCTACGGAGTGGGAAGCCCCGTGATTCAGAGGCTACCATGGATGGGAGCCCCTAAAGTATCGCATCTCTAGAATTACTATCATCTTGCTGGATAGAACCTCCTGAATTTACCGTTTTTAATAGTACTTTTATTCAAATTACCAATTTCCGTATCATATAATGATTTTTTCATGTTAACTAACATTTTAACTATCTTACTATCAATATCGTCATATAAACCACATCCTAGATATTTCTCAAGAACAATATTAATTTTATCTTTTTGTTTGTTACTATAGAAACAAATTAAATTATCAAATAATTCAATTTGCAATTCTAATGAATCATATGCTAAATTATAAAATTTTTTCTCGTTTTTAATACATCCTAATTCTTCACCATTTACTGTTATCACACCTTCGTATATTTTAGTAAATACAAACAATGTAAATAAAAGTGTTAATAGAGAAAAATTTTCTTTAATATATGTAAATAATTCCTTATCAATATAACAAGAGAGAGCTCCAAAAGAACAATGCGTATACTGACACAGAAAGGAATAAAAGTCGCTATAATACAACTTATCATCTCCAATAATAAAGCTATGTGGCATAGGTATAGTTCCAGCTTTATTACCAGAATCATCAATCACAGAAGTTCCCTGTAGAGTAAAGAAATTAAATGTAACTGCTAGAGGATTTACAATGAATTTTTTAATAACAGTTTGTGTTTCACTTTCTATATCAATATGTTCTCTTACATATCTACTCATTATATGACACTCAAAGATACTACGTATTAACATAAAGCAATCCTCATTGAAAAAATACGACTTATTATTTAATAAGTGTTTTATGGCAATTAAAGATTTTGTACTTTTTGTAAAAGCAAAATAATCATAATCATAAGATAATGCTCTATTATAAAGTTTTTTCTCTGGTATAATACCTGTTTCAGAATATACTGTTAAAATTTCACCTAAACCGTCTGGAACGCAAAATTCATCACAAAATTCTTTTGCTCTTAAAATCATTTTATTCAACATATTATGGCAAATCTTAATTGTATCAATATTTTGCTTCATAAATTATACTCCTATCATAAAATCTTCAAAGAATCGCCTTAACCCCGCCCCACGGAAGGGGCGGCAATGCTTCCCATTTCGTAGAACGTCGGCATGGCTGACGCCGTTTGAGCCGGACCCATTAGAAAGACCCGTGAGAGCCGCTGTGCGGCCGGCGAAACGGTGTGGTGCGGCTTGCTACATGCTCCTACTCCAGAGAAATTTCTTCATGACCTTCTATACCGCACCTTTACTGCCATGCATTGTTATCGGATGGATGAGGACTCCAGAGACCAGAATTCCCCATGGACGGGGAATCCTTAAAACCCCACTTAAATCTAGCACTCATTAGATATTTGCATCAAATTTTTAATTTCACCAATCACATCATCAACGCTTTTATCACTAGTATCAATTTTAATAGTATCCATCCCATAATATAGTTTATTTCGTTCTATGCTTTCCTTAATACCATCTAAACTTCTTCCATTCAACAACATACGTCTTTCCATCTCTTTTTCTGAACATACAAGACTAAATTTATAAATTTGCAAATTATAATCCTTCAATTCATCAAGAAGCCATTCCATTATATCATTTCTATGTATAACCCAACTAAAAAACACATATTCAAAATTAGAATTGTCCAAAAACCCTCTCAAAAGAAAAATAATATTCTTTTTCACCATTTCCTTATTTTCTTCGTTAAAATCCCAAGGATTCATCATCCAACACCAGTCACCATCTAACCAAATGGATTTATTAAAATGTTTATATAGTAATTTGCATGTTGTTGTTTTTCCTACACCCATTGTTCCATTTATGATAATTAGTTTTTTCATCAAATTATTTCCTCTTAAAAAGATTTCTCAAAACTTCAAAGCCATTCTCAAAACACCCGCCCCAGGACGGGGCGGCCTCCCTCATCTTTCCGATAACGTCTGGTATCTGTGATGTCGATGAATCGGACCCTTAAGGAATACCTCTTGGCGGTGCTCGCACCCGATGAATCGATATGGGCACGCATCCCTCATGCCCTTCTACAAAGCCTTTCTACCTGCTTTGCCCTTCACACAGATACGTTGTTGAACTAAACCGCTCCGCGGTGGCTCACCTAAATCTAATATAACAATTCTACCACACTTTGCCTTAAACTTAAAACAAATACGTTTAAGGAGGTTGTCAAAAATGACAAACGAACAAGCATTT
>Ga0209373_10003330_pt1 | contig 14990 bp, 14 predicted proteins | sample Higcelweek5metaG_FD_187173 | JGI IMG/M metagenome (GOLD analysis project Ga0209373, IMG submission 187173) | Freshwater pond sediment microbial communities from the University of Edinburgh, under environmental carbon perturbations - High... | ecosystem: Environmental > Aquatic > Freshwater >...
GTCCGCGCCGTGACAGGTGTAGTCCGCCAGAAGCGAACTGGTCTGGACGGTGATGGCGGCCATGTCACGCCGCACCCGTTCGATGAGCAGGGGCACCTCTGGCCCGGCATGCGCGTCGAACAGGCACAACCGCGCGCCGGTTTCGCGCAGGGCGTCGGCCATGCGCGAAAGGGACACGATGTGGATGTCGTCATCGACAAGAGCTGCGGCCTGCTCCGGATTCAAGTCGACGCCGAGCTGCAAGCCCAGAGGAGCGTCACAATTGAGCAGCACCGTGCACCGGATGCCCTGCCGGCGCAAGCGGTCACGCAGATGCAACAGGGCGTGATAGCGGCCGCCGTGAACGCTTACCCAGCAGATGGCAATGTCGGCTTTTGTCATGTTGTTCGGCGGGGCCACGCGGTTCAGATGGTGGGAAAGGGCGAACGGTTCCTGATCTTTTGTAATATTTGCCCCAAACGTCTGGCCGATGTCAATCCTCGCCCGGCTGGCGGCGCATCGCACCCGCAGACGTTCCCACACGGAGCCCTGAACAAGGACTGCCGCGGTCATCCTTCCGAGGTGACAAAGTACTCCGCGAAGAAATTCTCCGGCAGGGGCTTCAGCACCAGCGCAGGCGAGCTTCCGAACACCATGCAGTTCCCGGGCACGTCCTGATTGCTCACGCAGGCGTTGACCGAAAGAACGGTATTGTCGCCCACATGGGAGCGCCCCAGGATCTTGGCCCCGGCGAACAGCACAATGCGGCGGCCCAGCACCGGGTGTTCGTTTTTTCTGCCGCCAACCGTGCACCCCTGGAAGAACAGCAGATAGTCTGAGTAGCTGGCCCGCCCCATGCAGCTGCCCAGTGGGTGTTCCAGAAAGAAGATGTCGGGCAGGCCGGACTCGTAGAACAGGTCTACCGCGTGCATGACGCGGTTCAGGTAGTACACCCGATCGCACAGGCTGCGTGGCGCGGAGGGCGACTCGAAAAGCGCCCGCGTCAGAAAATGCAGGAACAGACAGTACTGCCCGGAGTGGTATGGGTTCAGACGCACCAGCCCGTCGTGGCAATAATACTTGTTGTTCACGCGGCTGAAGCACACGACGAGAAGCTCCAACGCAGGCGGCAGGCTGGCGTCGAGGTGGTCCTTCTCTGCCGGGGAGAGCGGGCCGAAGTTGTTCGCCACCTGCAACAGGACGAGGTCGCGCAGGCCGGCGATGGAAAGGGGGCAGGCTATGGCGGCGGTCCGCGTCACAAGCAGTTCAGAAGCCTCTTCCTGCATGTCGTCCCTCCCTCTCGGGCGCGTGTTCAAAACCTAGAGATCGGCCCATCACGCGCGCACAGTACATTTCATCTTTAAATTAAGTATGGCGACAGTTGGTTACGTCCGTCAAGCGGGCGCTCCTTCATCCGGCACTGAGGAGCACCGGCCACCCGGCTCAACCAAGCAACACGAGTGGGCCATGTAGCTGCGCACCCGAACGCAAACGAAAAAGCCACTGTCCCATTCTACACGGGGATGGCATTTCTCCTCTTGGTGGGGTTCCAGGGGCGGCGCCCCTGGCTCTCTCGTTCTTGGCCCAAGGCCGCAAAACAGAGCCTGCGCCAACGCCGCTCCTCTGCTCCTAAAGCAGGCTCACCCGGCAAAGCGCCCTGCTACTTGCAGCGGCTCCACAGGGCCAGCACCACAAGCCGCCAGAGCATGTTCTTGTGGTTCTTGCCGTGGGCGTGCTCCTCGGCCAGGGAGAGCGCGGCGTCGAGGTTCAGGTGGTCCTTGAGCATGGGCGTGGCCTGGTTCAGCGCCTCGCGCACGAAGCCGCGCATGGGCCCGGCCATCCACTCACGCACGGGCAGATCGAAGCCCTGCTTGCGCCGGTAGAGCACGGCGGGCGGCACGCGGGTCTCGGCCATCTTCTTCAGCAGATATTTCGTTTCGCGCCCGCGCACTTTGAGCCGCACGGGAAAGCTGGCGAAGAGCTCGATGAGCTTCTGGTCCAGCAGGGGCGAGCGCACCTCAAGGGCGTGGGCCATGCTCGCTATGTCCATCTTCACCAGCAAAACGTCCGGCAGGCTGTTGCTGTTGTCCATGAACTGGATGCGCTCCACGGGGTTGTTGGCGCGCTGGTAGGCGCGCTCCAGCCAGGGCAGAAACCAGTCGGCGTGGGCGCGGGCCACCAGCTGGGCGCCCTGCGGGGTGTACAGCCGGTTTTTGACGGGCCGGAGGCGCGCCTCGGTCCGCAGCAGGGGCTTGGTCTCCGGCCAGATGTTGGCGGAGGCGAAGGTGCGCCAGAACGCGGCCAGGGAGCCGGACGAGGCGGCGAGGCGGCGCAGGGTTTCGCCGCCGGGGGGGCGCAGGGTGACGAGGGCGTTTATGGCGCTGGCCATGCGCGCGTGGCGGTAGGTGGGGTAGCCGCAGCAAAGCTCGTCGCCGCCGTCGCCGCCAAGGGCCACGGTGATGTGCTTGCGCGCCATTTGCGAAAGGGCCAGGGCGGGCAGCGCGGAGTCGTCGGCAAAGGGCTCGCCGTAGCGCTCCACCACCTCGGGCAGCATGTTCAAGCTGGTGGGCGGCATGATTTCGTGGTGCAGGGTCAGGCCCAGGTGCCGGGCCACTTCCTGGGCGTGGGGCAGCTCGTTGTACTTCTTCTCGTCAAAGCCGATGCAGAAGGCCTCCACCTTGCCGGGGCACAGCTCGGCCAAAACAGCGGCCACAAGGCTCGAATCCACCCCGCCGGAAAGCAGCAGGCCCAGGGGCACGTCGGACTCCAGGCGCAGGCGCACGCTCTGCTTGAGCTCGTCCCAAGCCAGGTCCAGGGCCTCGGCCTCGGAGATGTCGGTCTTGTGCCGGAAGTCCATTTCCCAGTGGCGGCGCACCTCCAGCCGGGGCGAAGCGCTGCGACAGGAATAGGTTGCGCAGCAGCCCGGCGGCAGCTTGTGCACGCCGGCAAGGATGGTCTTGGGCGAGGGCACGTAGCCCAGGCTCAGGTAGAGGTCGAGAGCCTCCGGGTCCATGGCCGTGGGGCAGTCCGGATGGGCGCGCAGGGCGCGGATTTCCGAGGCGAAGACAAGGCCGCTCGGGCCTTCGAAATAGATGAGGGGCTTCTTGCCCACGGCGTCGCGGGCCAGAAAAAGCTCCTGCCGGGCGGCGTCCCAAATGGCGAAGGCGTACATGCCGCGCAAATGTTTGAGGCAGTCCTGCCCGTGCTTGCGGTAGAGCGCCAGCAGAACCTCCGTGTCGCCCGTGGTGCGGAAGCGCTCGCCCTGGGCCGAAAGCTCGGCCTTGAGGGCGCGGAAGTTGTAGACCTCGCCGTTGAAGACGATGACGTTGCCGGTCTTCTCGTCGTGCATGGGCTGGCCCGCGCGCGGGTCAAGGTCGAGGATGGACAGGCGTGCATGGCCCAGGGCCAGCTTTTCGCCCTGCCAGCGGCCGGTCTGGTTGGGGCCGCGGTGCGTTACGCGCTCAAGCACGCCTTCCAGATGCTCCGGGTCGCCCGCGCGCAGGCCGCCGGCGCGGACGTGTCCGCAGATGCCGCACATGGCGCGCCGCCTACTGTCCCAACGCGAACCGCGCAGGATTAGGCGCGGCGAGGCTCGTTGCGTTCTGCGTCATGCGTGTTCCGTACATCTGGTTGTTGGCTCCGTGGTTTGCTCAATATGCCGAAACGCCGCAAGGCACAAGAGGCCCCCATCTGAGTATGAATTTGTTTCAATAAGCATACTCAACGCATATGAAATTTACTTTTGTGCTATGCAAAGCAAACCAAATCGGATACGTTTCGCAACCGGTTTGGCAAGACGTGTCACTTTCAGATGCGTTTGTGCGAAGCCAAGCAGAAAGGGAACGATGGCGGATGGTTGCACCGTGGAGAGGATTCCGCCGAGAGGCCGACGCAAGGCCTTAATATCTTGTGAAAAAATAAACTAGCATTCTTTATCACTAACAATTCTGGACAATTATGTAGGTGATTCTAAGCCGGAAAATAGCGGAGAAGATGTGAATTTCCCTGTGAGGGGTTGACGTCTTCGACAAGTCAAGGCAAAAGAAGGCATCATTCTCAAAAGGTCGGGCAAAGGCTCGAATTTTCGGGTCGAATTCTTCCGTGAGGGGGGAGGGCTATGGTTTTCAGTTGGCTTCATCTGGCCATCATCCTGTTCCTGGTGGGCGGGTTGCTGTTTGCGGGCGGTCCGCTCGTTTTGTCTTATCTGGTCGCCCCCCGCGCCCGCGGCGGCGACATGGGCATGCCCTACGAATGCGGCATGCGCCCCTATGGCGGCGCCTGGACCAACTTCGGCATAAACTATTACGTCTACGCCCTGCTGTTTTTGGCCTTCGACGTGGACGTGCTCTATTTGTTCCCCGTGGCCTCGGTGTACCGCACCACGGAAGGCTGGCTGCCCTTCCTCGAGATGTTCATTTTCCTCGCTGTGCTGGCTCTTGCCATTATCTATTTCTGGGCGAAAGGGGTGTTCACATGGCCGCGCAAAATATCATAGCGCAGAAACCCGACATCATCGTCGCCGACCCGCTGCTGAGCATCGGCCCGGCGCAGCAGATCATGGACATCTGCCGCTCCATGTCGCTGTGGCCCATGACCTTCGGCCTGGCCTGCTGCGCCATTGAAATGATGGCCGTGGGCATGGCGCGGTGGGACATAGCCCGCTTCGGCGCGGAGGTGTTCCGTCCCTCCCCCCGGCAAAGCGACCTCATGATCGTGGCAGGCACCGTGACCAAGAAGATGGCCCCGGCCGTTGTGCGCCTGTACGAGCAGATGCCCGCCCCGCGCTGGGTCATGGCCCTGGGCAACTGCGCCATTTCCGGCGGCCCCTTCAAGTTCAAGGACCAGTACGGCATCGTGGAGGGCGTGGACCACCTGATCCCCGTCGACGTGTACGTGCCCGGCTGCCCGCCCCGGCCCGAGGGCCTGCTGGAGGGTCTGTTCAAACTGCAGGAAAAAATCACCGGCAAGCGCTTCTGGCCCAATCCGCCCGTGGACGGGCCCTTTGAGGAGGGCATGTGATGAACTCGTTGGACGCGCTGCTCAAGGGAATTCCCCTCGACTACCTGGCCGCCTGCGACTACGCCAAGACCGGCCAGACCTGGCAGGCGTTCCTGCCCGCCGGCTCGCTGGTGAAGGCCGCCGAGCGCCTGCTCGCCGCGGACTGGCACCTGGAGGACATCGCCGCCCTGGACTGCTTCGAGGGCTATGTCGTCACCTATCATTTCGCCCACTTCGACCAGCCCGGCCGCGCCACCCTGCGCGTTGTGGCCCCGCACGACGCGCCGCACGTGCCGTCCATCTCCGCCGTGTTCGACGGCGCCCTGTGGCATGAGCGCGAGACCCGCGACTTCCACGGCGTGATCTTCGACGGCCATCCGAACCTGATTCCGCTCTTGCTCGACCCGGACATGGCCGAGTGCTTCCCCCTGCGCAAGGACCCCAAGTCGCGCGTCAAGATGCGCGAATTCCTGGAGGCGGGCGAGGTGCTCTACCAAAACCCGTCGTTCACCTTCATGACGCCCGACGCCCCGGCCGTGAGCCAAGAGTCCGGCGGCACGGCCGCCACGGCTTAACAACAGGACCGCGCCTATGACACGCTACGCAGATATGGGACAGGTCGCCGGCGACTTCTACACCGAGAATTTCGCCCAAACCGCGCAGGAAGGCTCGCTCATCCTGAACCTTGGCCCGCAGCATCCGTCCACCCACGGCGTGCTCCGGGTCATTGTGGAGCTGGACGGCGAATACGTGCTGCGCGCCGACCCGGTGCTGGGCTACCTGCACCGCATGCACGAAAAAATGGCCGAGGTGAAAACCGCCGCGCAGTTCATTCCGAACATGGGCCGCGTGGACTACGGCCACGCCCTGGCCTGGAACTGGGCCTTTGTGGGCGCGGTGGAAAAGCTGGCGGGCATCGAGGTGCCGGAGCGCGCCGAGTACGTGCGCACCATCACCTGCGAGCTGAACCGCATCGCCTCGCACCTGCTGTGGTGGGGCGCGTATCTGCTCGACCTCGGCGCCTTCACGCCCATCATGTACGCCTTCGACGACCGCGAAAAAATCCTGGATATTTTGCAGGTGCCCACGGGCTCGCGCCTCACCTACAGCTACTTCCGCATTGGCGGCGTGGCCCAGGACCTGAACGAGGACTGCTTCTCGCGCATCAAGGCCTTCATCCCCTGGATGCGCTCGCGGCTGCCCATGTACAAGGACCTCGTCTCCGACAACATCATTCTGCGCAAGCGCATCGAGGGCGTCGGCCCCATCGAGCCCGAGCTGTGCCGCCGCTACGGCGCCACAGGCCCGGTGGCCAGAGGCTCCGGCATCAACTTCGACGTGCGCCGCGCCGAACCCTACTCCGTGTACCCCAAGCTGGACTTCGAGATCCCCACCTCCCCGCTCATGGACGCGCGCGGCCGCTACGACGTGCGCATGATCGAGATCGAGCAGAGCCTGCGCATCATCGAGCAGTGCGTGGAGATGATGCCCGAGGGCGACACCCTGGTGAAGGGCGCGCCCAAGCCCAGCTGGAAGGTTCCCAAGGGCGAGGCCTATTTCGCGGTCGAGGGCGGACGCGGCAAGATCGGCGTGCATGTCGTCTCCGACGGCGGCAAGAACCTTTACCGCACCAAGCTGCGCGCGCCGGGCTTCAGCAACCTGAGCCTCTTCGCCGAGGTCTCGCGCGGGACCATCCTGGCCGACGCCGTTGCCATCCTTGGCAGCCTCGACCTCATCATCCCGGAAATCGACAGGTAGGAGAACGCGATGCCCGCTGAACTCATTCGCATCCTCATCGGCCTGGTGGCCGTGGCCTTAAGCGTCGGCCTCATCGGTCTGGTGATGGTCTGGGTGGAGCGCAAAGTGGCCGGCCACGTGCAGCGCCGGCCCGGCCCCTACGAGGTCGGCCCCTACGGCCTTTTGCAGCCCTTGGCAGACGCCCTCAAGCTGGTGGGCAAGCAGCTCTTCATGCCCGACAACGCGGACCCCATCCTCTTCTGGCTGGCCCCGGTGCTGTCGTTCCTGCCGGTTTTGCTGCTCTTTCTGCCCCTGCCACTGGGCGATGGCCTGTACACCATGGACATCAACCTCGGCCTGCTGCTGATCCTGGCCTTCTCCGGCCTGGCGGTGCTCTCGCTGCTGCTGGGCGGCTGGGCCTCCAACAACAAATACGGCCTGCTCGGCGCGGCCCGCGCGGTGGCGCAGTCCGTGGCCTATGAAATCCCCCTGCTGCTCTCGGTGCTGGCCGTGGCCTTCGTGTCCGGCAGCCTGGACTTGGCCACGGTGGTCAAGGAACAGGGCACCTGGCCCTGGAACTGGAACATCATGACCCAGCCGCTGGCGTTCCTCATCTACATAGTAAGCGCCCTTGGCGAGACCAACCGCGCCCCCTTCGACCTGCCCGAGGCCGAAAGCGAGCTCACCGCCGGCTTCCACACGGAATACTCCGGCATGGGCTTCGGCCTGTTCTTCCTGGCGGAATACGCCAACATGGTCGTGGTCTGCTCCGTGGCCACGGTGCTCTTTCTGGGCGGCTGGCACGGCCCGGTGCTGCCCGGACCAGTGTGGTTCGTGCTCAAGGTGTCGCTGCTCATGCTGCTTCTGGTGTTCTTCCGCTGGACTTACCCGCGCGTGCGCTTCGACCAGCTGTTGAACATCAACTGGAAGTGGCTCATGCCCCTGGCCGTGGCCAACCTGATGCTCACCGCCTTCTTCGTGAAGTTGGCCCAGTACGCCGTTGTTAAGTAAGGGAAGCCTATGAACGCCATCAAGGAAGCTTTCAAAACCGTCTCCGACCTCTGGAGCCTCATGGTCGGCCTCAAGGTGACCGGGAAATACTTCCTGGAGCCCCAGCGGACCGTGCGCTACCCCTGGAAGGCCGTGTCCAACCTCGACACCTACAAGGGCCACCTTGAGCTGGTGGGCGGCATGAAGGACCCCTTCAAGCCGCGCTGCATCTCCTGCGGCATGTGCGCCCTGGCCTGCCCTTCGCACTGCCTCACCGTGGTGAAGAAGAAGGCCCCCAAGCCCACGCCCGAGGAAGAGAAGGCCCTGGCCGAGGCCAAGGCCAGCGGCGAAAAGACCAAGGACAAGACCCCCAAGGACCCGGAACAGTTTCTGTACGACTACACCCTGTGCAGCCTGTGCGGCACCTGCATGGAGAACTGCCCGGCCGGAGCGCTGCGGTTCTCGAAGAACGTCTACATGGCGGGTTATTCGCGCAACGACTTCCAGTTCGACCTGGTGCTGAAGCTTCGGGAGTCGGACGCGCGCGCCACCAAAGCAGAGCCTGCGGCCCCCGCCGCAGAGACGAGCGAGGCTTAAGCTATGGAACAAATGGCCAAGATAGCCTTCGGCATCTACACGCTCATCATCCTGAGCGGCAGCATAGTGGCCGTGAGCGCCAAAAGCCTGGTGCGGGCCATGGTCGGGCTCATCGCCACGCTGCTGGGCGTTGCGGGCATGTACATGCTGTTGAACAGCCCCTTCATGGCGCTGATGCAGATCCTCATCTACGTGGGCGCCATCTGCGTGCTCATCTTCTTCGCCATCATGCTCACCCGCGCGGACGCGGGCGGCGAGGAAGCCGGCAGCGCGCCCCTGCGCCAAAACCTGCTGGCTCTTTTGGCCGTTACCACCGTGGGCGGCATATTGTCCTGGCTGGTGCTCACGCGCCCCCTGGCCACCACGGGCGTTCCCGTGGAGGTGACCATCGAGAAGCTGGGCCTGGGCCTGCTTGGTCCTTACGGGCTGGCCTTCGAGCTGATCTCGGTTGTGCTTTTGGTTTCCATGGCCGGGGCCGTGCTCCTGGCGTGGGAGAGGAGGAACGGCAAATGAGTCCGCTGACGCTCTACCAACTCGTGGCCTTGATCCTGCTTCTGGCGGGGCTCTTTGGCATCTCGCAGCGCAAAACCCTGGTGGGCATGCTCATCAGCGTGGAGCTGATGCTGAACGGCGCGGGGCTCTCCATCGTCGCGGCAGCGCAGCTCACCCCGGCCAACGCCATGCTGGGCCAGCTGGGCACGCTCTTCGTCATGGGACTGGCCGCGGCCGAGGCCACACTGGTGCTCGCCATCATCATGGTCATCGCCAGACGTTTCGGCACCACCAAAACCAGCGTCATCTCGACTCTGAAGGGATAAGCCATGACAGGGATCATCGAAAGCGCCCGCGTGCTTCTGCCGGTGGCCATCACCCTGGTGGCGCCGCTGTTCATCTGGCTCAACCGGGGCAACATCAACCGCCGCGAGGCCGCAAGCTTCATCGGCGGCGGGCTCACCTTCGCCTCGGTTCTTTCCCTGGCGCCCCAGGTGCTTGCCGGCAACATCTGGAAATACACACTTTTCGACATCATGCCCGGCATCACGGTGACCTTCAGCGCTGACGGGCTCTCGCTCATCTTCGGCTTGGTGGCCAGCTTCTTGTGGATGTTCGCCACAAGCTACAACATCGGCTACATGCGCAGCCTGGATGAACACGCCCAGACGCGCTACTACGTGTGCTTCGCCGTGGCCATCTTCGGGGCCGAGGGCGTTGCCCTCTCCGCCAACGTGTTCACGCTCTATCTTTTCTACGAAGTCATCACCGTGTTCACGTACCCGCTGGTGGCCCACCACCAGGACGACGAAGCCTTCACGGGCGCGCGCAAGTACATCGTGTACTTGATGGGCACCAGCAAGCTCTTCCTCCTGCCCGCCATGGTCATGACCTACGTGCTTTTGGGCACGCTGGACTTCCACCTGGGCGACGTGGTCACCGGCATGTTCCCGCCGGACGTGGTCGCCGCGCACCCGTTGGCCGTCACCATCACTTACGTGCTGTATATCGCGGGCATCGGCAAGGCCGCGCTCATGCCCTTCCACAACTGGCTGCCCTCGGCCATGGTCGCGCCCACGCCGGTCTCCGCCCTGCTGCACGCGGTGGCCGTGGTCAAGGCGGGCGTGTTCTGCGTCTGCCGCATCATCCTCTCCGGCTTCGGCGTCACGGTCATGGACCAGCTGAACCTGGGCATTCCCACGGCCATGGTGGCGGCCTTCACCCTCACGGCGGCCAGCCTCATCGCCCTGACCAAAGACGACCTCAAGGCCCGGCTGGCTTACTCCACCGTGGCGCAGCTCTCATACGTCGTGGCGGGCGTGGCCATGCTGACGCCCATGGCGGTGCAGGGCGGCATGGCCCACATCGCCCACCACGCCTTCTCCAAGATCACCCTCTTCTTCGCGGCCGGCGCCATCTACGTGGCCACGCACCTGAAGAAGATCAGCCTCATGGACGGCCTGGGCCGCAAGATGCCCTGGACCTTCGGCGCCTTCGCCATCGGCTCCCTGTCCATGATCGGCATGCCGCCGGTGTGCGGCTTTGTCAGCAAATGGTACATCGTCAACGGCGCGCTGCAGGCCGGGCAAATCGTCATCTTCGCGGCCTTTATGCTCTCCACCGCGCTCAACGCGGGGTACTTCGTGCCCATCATCTACCGGGCCTTTTTCCGGCCGCCGGGACCGGACCCGCACTATGAGCACTACAAGGAAGCGCCGCTAACCATGGTGATTCCCTTGTGCACCACGGGCCTCATTTCGGTGGTGCTGGGCCTGTACCCGGCCCTGTTCATGGATTTCGTCCGCGTGTTTGGCAAGTTCTAGGGGGGCCGAGTATGAGCTTGTTCGGAATGCTGCTTAATTGGCTCAGGACCAGGACGGGCGTCATCGCCGTGCTGTTCTTCCTGGGTCTGGCGGGACTGGTGGTGGCGAACGTGTTTGTCCGCCCGCACGAGGCGGAGTACGTGTTCGACATTTATCCGGGCTTCTGGGCCGTGTTCGGCCTCATCGGCGGCCTGGCCATGGTCATCATCATGAAAAAGATCGTTCAGCCCATGATCAGCCGGGGAGATGACTACTATGATCGCAACAGCTAGCGGTTTCGTCCACCCAACCCTGGGCTTTTACGCCCTGGCGCTCATCTTGCCGTTTTTGCCCGGCAAGGGCTGGAAATGGCTGCTCCTCGTGCCGCCGCTGGTGGCCATCTGGAGCGTCATGACCATTGAGCCGGGCTCGTACGGGCAGGTGAGCTACCTGGGCCAGAGCCTGCTGCTTGGCCGCGTGGACAAGCTTTCGCTCATCTTCGCGCAGGTGTTTGCGGTCATGAGCCTCATCGGCATGGTCTACGCCCTGCACGTGGAGGACAAGCTCCAGCACATCATGGCCTGCGTGTACGTGGGCGGCGCCTTCGGCTGCACCTTCGCGGGCGATCTGCTGACGCTGTTCATCTTCTGGGAGCTCATGAGCATCGGCTCAACCTTCCTCATCTGGCTGGCCCGAAACGAGCGCAGCACCAAGGCGGGCTTCCGCTACTTCCTGTACCACACCATCGGCGGGCTCTTTTTGCTGGCGGGCCTGCTCATGCGCTACAAGGCCGTGGGCAGCTTCGCCTTCGACCATGTGGATCCCGCGCAGATGATGGTCTACGACTGGATGATCCTGCTTGGCTTCTGCGTCAACGCGGCGGTTGTGCCCCTGCACGCCTGGCTGCCCGACGCCTACCCCGAAGGCACGGTCACCGGCTCGGTGTTCATGTGCGCCTTCACCACCAAGACGGCCGTGTACGTGCTGCTCCGCGGCTTCTACGGCGTGGAGTTCCTGGCCATAGCCGGAACGGTGATGTGCGTGTACGGCGTGCTCTACGCGTGCATTGAGAACAACGCCCGGCGCATCCTGTCCTACCACATCGTCTCGCAGGTGGGCTACATGGTGGCCGGCATCGGCATCGGCACCGCAATGACCATGAACGGCGCGGTGGCCCACGCCTACGCGCACATCCTGTACAAGGGCCTGCTCTTCATGGGCACGGGCTGCCTGCTCTACGCCGCGGGCACCACCAAGCTCGACCAGTTGGGCGGCCTGGTGCACCGGCTGCCCTGGGTCATGGTGCTGTACATGGTGGCGGCACTGAGCATCTCGGGCATGCCGCTCTTCAACGGCTTCATCAGCAAAACCATGACCATCACCGGCGCGGCCGAGGCCCACCGGACCTGGCTGGCCATCGGCATGGAGGTGGCCGCCGTGGGCACCTTCCTCTCCGTGGGAATAAAGCTGCCGTACTTCGCCTTCTGGTCCAAGCCGGCGAACAACACCATGGTGCTCAAGCCCATCCCCATCAACATGTACATCGGCATGACCATGGGCGCGGTGCTCTGCATAGCCCAGGGCCTGTACCCGGACATGCTGTACCGCTACCTGCCCTTTGAGATGGAAGAGATGTACCACCCCTGGACCACCTGGCACGTGCTGCAGGCGCTTCTGCTCCTCGGCTTCTCCGGGCTGGCCTTCTACATCACGCGGGACATCATCACCCCGCACGCCAAGACCAACCTGGACTTCGACTTCTTCTACAGGCTCATCGGCCGGGGCGTGCTCGCCCTGGTCTCCAAGCCCCTGGCGTGGATTGACGACCGCTGGACCGAGGCCTACCGGGTCGTGGGTCTGGGCGGTCTGCTGTCCATCGCGCGGGGTACTGTCTGGTTCGACACCAAGGGAATCGACACCGTGGTGGATGGCTCGGCGTATACGGTGCAGAACGTGGGCGTTCTCAGCGCCAAGGTGCAAAGCGGCAGGCTTCAGGACTACCTGGGCCTCGCGGCGGCGCTCGCCTTGGGCATCTTCGCCCTGGTCTGGTATCTTGCCTAAACCCCGCAACGAGACGGAGAGCGAGCCTTGGACTTCGGATACCCGGTTTTAACAAGCCTCATCGTGTTCCCGCTTCTGGCCGCAGCGGGGCTGTTCCTCATCAAAAGCCCGCAGGTTGCGCGCGCCTATACCTTTGGCGCAAGCATCCTGGAGCTGATCCTGGGACTCCCCCTGCTGACCTTCCAGCACAACGCCGAATTCCAGTTCGTGGAAAAGGCGCACTGGGTGCCCCAGTGGGGACTGGAATACGCCCTCGGCATCGACGGCATCAGCTACCTCATGGTGCTGCTGACGCTGGCCATACTGCCGCTGTGCGTCATGTGCTCCTGGACCTACATCAGCAAGCGCGTGAAGGAATTCCACTTCTGCCTGCTGTTCATGACCGCGGCCTGCGTGGGCGTTTTCGCCGCGCTGGACCTGGTGCTCTTCTACGTGTTCTGGGAGGCCATGCTCATCCCCATGTACCTGCTCATCGCAGTCTGGGGCGGCGACCAGCGCCGGTACGCCTCGCTGAAGTTCTTCCTGTACACGCTGGCGGGCAGCACGCTGCTTTTGGCCGCCATCGTGGCCTTCCGCATCACCGGCGGCACCTTCTCGATTCCTGAGCTGATGCACACGAACTTCAGCTTCAACTTCCAGTACTGGGCATTCTTGGCCATGGCCCTGGCCTTCGCCATCAAGGTGCCCATGTTCCCCTTCCACACCTGGCTGCCCGCGGCGCACGTGCAGGCGCCAAGCGCCGGCTCGGTCATTCTGGCCGCCGTGCTGCTCAAGATGGGCACCTACGGCTTTCTGCGCTTCTGCCTGCCGCTGACTCCAGACGCCAGCGTGTACTTCGCGCCGCTCATGATCGCCGTGTCCATCGCCTCCATCCTGTACGGCGGGGCCATCGCCCTCGGACAGGAGGACATCAAGAAACTGGTCGCCTACTCGTCCGTGGGCCACATGGGCTTCGTGACGCTGGGCATCTTCCTGTTCAACCTGCGCGGGGTCGAAGGCGCGCTCTTCCAGATGCTCAACCACGGCATCATCACCGGCGCGCTCTTCATGATGATCGGCACGGTGTACGAGCGCAGCCACAGCCGCCAGATCAGCGACAACATGGGGCTGGGCAAGTATCTGCCGGCCTTCATGGGCTTCTGGGGCTTGTACGCCCTGGCGAGCTTGGGCTTCCCGGGCACCAACGGGTTCGTGGGCGAAATGCTCGTGTTCACCGGCGCGTTTCAGAAGAGCTACTACATCGGCGCGCTCATCGTGCCCGGCGCGCTTCTGGGCGCGGCGTACATGTTCCGCGTGAGCCTCAAGATGGCCTGGGGCCGGCCCAGCACAGCCAAGACCTGGCGCGACCTGAACACCCGCGAGTGGGCGTACCTGCTCATCCCGGCTGTGTTCGTGTTCTACATCGGCCTTGCGCCGAAGCTGATATTCAACCTTGTCGATCCGTCCGTCGAGAAGCTGGTGAACGACCTTACGGCGCGCACCACGACCCAGCAGGTTGCGGCCACGCCCGCGCCCCCTGCCGTCGCCGCTGTGGAAATGCCCGCCGAACCGGTCAACAACTAGGGAGTGGTCGCCGTGGAGTTCAATCCCATCCAGATTGTCCCTGAACTGTATCAGCTTCTGCTGATTGTGGCCCTGTTCTGCCAGAGCCTGGGAGACGGGTCCGAAACGCCGCCTGCGGAGCGTTGGCTTCCGTATTTCGCGGGGTTCGGCATCTTCGTCAACATCGTCTCCTGGGGGGCGGAAGGCCTCATCTTCGGCGGAGCCTACAAGCTTGACGCGCTCTCGCAGTTCTTCAAGCTGGCCATTGCCGCGGGCTTCTACGTGGCCATTCTGAACGCGGCCCGCCAGCCCTCCCTTGCGGAGAGAAAGCGCCCGGACTACTTCATGTTCCTGGCCATTTCCGCCTGGGGCCTGATGATCCTGTCCTCGGCCGTGGAGCTCATCACCATCTACATCGCCCTTGAGATCAGCTCCTACAGCCTCTACGCGGTCATTCCCCTGCGCAACAACGACAAGGGCGCGGCAGAGGCGGGCATCAAGTACATCCTCTTCGGCGCCGTGGCCACGGCCATCGCCCTGTACGGCTTCTCGTACATTTTGGCCAGCCAGCACACCAGCTACATCGCCCAGCTTTCCAAGGCCAACTGGACCTGGGCCGGGCAGCCCATGGCCGTTGTGGGCCTCTCGCTCTTCATGGGCGGCATGTTCTACAAGCTGGCGCTGTTCCCCTTCCACTTCTGGTGCCCGGACGTGTACCAGGGCGCGAGCAACGAGACCGCCGGCTTCGTGGCCACCCTGCCCAAGCTAGGCGCGGTGGTGGTGCTCATCCGC
>Ga0209373_10003332_pt1 | contig 14987 bp, 13 predicted proteins | sample Higcelweek5metaG_FD_187173 | JGI IMG/M metagenome (GOLD analysis project Ga0209373, IMG submission 187173) | Freshwater pond sediment microbial communities from the University of Edinburgh, under environmental carbon perturbations - High... | ecosystem: Environmental > Aquatic > Freshwater >...
ATTCATTGATTTTGCTCGTGATATTGGAAAACGTATCACTGTAAACTACATGATGTCTAAAGATTCTGTAAAGAAACGTTTAAGTGGAGAAGAAGGTGCTGAAGGAATGAGTTTTACTGAATTTACGTATCAATTAATTCAAGGCTACGATTTTTATCATTTGAATAAACATTATAATTGTTTACTTCAAATGGGTGGAAGCGACCAATGGGGAAATATTACTACGGGTACAGAATTGGTAAGAAGAATGAATGTAGGTAACGATGAAAAATCAAAAGCATTCGCGTTAACCACACCATTAATTACAAAAGCTGACGGTTCAAAATTTGGAAAATCGGAAGGTGGAAACGTTTGGTTAGATGCTGATAAAACTTCGGTTTATAAATTTTACCAATTTTGGTTAAATTCTACCGATGTTGATGCTGAAAAATACATTAAAATTTTCACGTTCTTAGATAAAGAAACAATTGAAAAATTAATTGTAGAACACAACGAAGCGCCTCATTTAAGAGCGTTGCAAAAACGTTTGGCTGAAGAAATTACCGTAATGGTTCATTCTGTAGCAGATTTAGAAAATGCAATCGCAGCTTCAAATGCGTTCTTTAGTCCGACTATGGATGAGTTGAAAAAGTTAGATGAGAAAACGTTTTTAGAAGTGTTTGATGGTGTTCCTCAAGCTGAAATTTCTATGGAAGATTTGAATGGAGGTATAGATATGATTGCAGCATTAGCAGCAAAAACCAACTTCTTAGCTTCTAATAGTGATGCGCGTAGAGAATTGAAACAAAACTCGATTTCTTTAAACAAAGAGAAAGTAGGTGAAGATAAAATCATTACAAAAGAGGATTTAATCAACAATCAATTCTTGTTATTGCAAAAAGGAAAGAAAAATTATTATGTAATTAAGGTTAAATAACCATCAGGTTACAACCACGAATATCAGAATTGTCAAAACGTCCCAACACTTCGAAAGAATGGTTGGGATATTTTTTGCCCAAATCTTGCGTAGCAATAAACGAACACGAATTGATGTTCGCTAAGTCAATCACATTAATACCACCTGTTTTTCCTTCGGAAACATAAGTTAAGGCATCTTCTGTATCACGAATAAGAACTTGCATCCATTGAGGACATTCGAAAACACCATCGCCAAGAGAATAAGCTTGCGAAAGTAATTCGGTCATGCCATATTCGGAATGAATTTTTGAAACTCCAAATCCATTGCACAAAATAGCGTGTAATTCTTCGCGAATCATTTCTTTGCGTTTGCCTTTCATGCCACCGGTTTCCATGATGATAGTGTTTTTTAATTGGAATTTTTCCTTCTCAATTAAATCTAGCAAAGCATACGTAACTCCAATTAAAATCACATTCTGACCTGAATTATCCAATTCAATTAATTTCAAAATCAATTCATCGTAATTATGCAAATAAAACCCAGAATTTTCATGATTACTGCTTTGAATTAAATCTTCCACCATGTAAATCAATGATGAACCCTCGCGCTCTAAATAGGATGGGAGCAAGGCTAAAACACAATAATCTTCAATATTTCCATAGAATTCTGAAAAGCCTAAACGATAACTCATTTCGTACCAACTTATATCGGTAACCAAATGTTTGCTGGTTTGTATTCCGGTTGTTCCGCTACTTGTAAACGTTTGCTGAATCTGTTCAGTAGAACTTAAAACGTTATGACTTTTAAAAAACTGAATGGGTAAAAAAGGAATTTCGGTTAATGATTTCACATTGTTTTTGTTTTTCTTCAAGAAGTTACAAAATTGTTGGTACACCAAATTGTTATCGTACTGATGACGAAAAACTTTTAAAGTAATTTTTTCAAATTCTTTTTTAGAGCTAATTTGGAAAATGTCTTCTTGTGAAATCATGCTGCAAAAATAGGAAACAATTTTATCTTAAATAAGAAAGCATCAACTTTCGTTGATGCTTTCTTATATTTTGTAATGCTGAACAAGTTTCAGCATCTAAATTATTGTATAGCTAATTTTCTTGTAGCAGTTTTGCCTTCTTCAGTAACTTTTACAATGTAAACACCAGCGTTTAAGCCAGAAACATTTACTATATTGTTCATTACTTTTGAGTTTAAAACTTCTTTACCTAATACATCAAAAATTTGAACTGACATATCAGCATTAGCTGTAGAAGTCAAATATAATGTATTTCCTTTTAATGGATTTGGATACATAGTTAAACCTTCAATTGCGTTGAATGATGAAGATGATAATGTAAAGTTACCTAATTGAACAATAGTTTGTAATTGAGGACCAGGTGAAGCTAAACATGTACCAGCAGTATCAAGAGTATTGATTGGAGCTATAGTCCAATTTGCTTCAACAAAACCTGCGTCTGGGCCAGTTCCGTTATTTCTTTTTGCATAAGTGTCTAACCATTCCCAAGATGTTCCAGTACCATCAACATCTGAAACTCCAAATTGGTCGATAACAGCAGTAGTAGCTGTATTTATTATTCTTAATCTATCATCTCCATTTAGGTTTACAACTCCATTTTCAATTGAATTTGCTGCAGTAATACCTGGGAATTCATTAGTTGCAATAGACAAATTTCCTCCAGTTAATACAACATAAACAAATTCATTTGTTCTTGTTCCAAGTGGAGTTAAGTCTAAATTTGCTCCCCATGTAGTACTAGCGTTAGTTTGATTTTGAAGTGTGAATGCTGTAAAATCAACAGTTCCATTAGCATAAATTTCACATACTTTAGGATAGCCTCCTGTACAAGGACCGTCAACGACAGCTGTTAAAACTGGTGTTTGTGCAAAACCAAAAGTTGCTCCTAATGATAATAATAAAGTGTAAAGTTTTTTCATTTCTATAAAATTAAATTATGGTACAAAGATAAATAGTTTTTAAGTTTTAGACTAATATTTAGGTGTTAACTTAAAATTAAATTTCAGTAATTCAGTAAATCAACTAGTTGATAATTAGTTTTCTAGTAGCAGAAGCTTCTCCTTCTTTGATTTTAATGATGTAAACGCCCGCTTCTAAATGGCTCACATTTACTTCTTTTGAAGTAATAACTGTTTCCAGTACTTTTTTACCAAGTACATTAAAAATCTCTACTTTTTTATCTAGAGATGATTTAGTAGTAATAAAAATTTTCCCAGAGTTTACAGGGTTGGGGTATATTGTAAGTCCTTCAATTGAAGGTTCTTGTGTTTTAGATATAGCAAATGGTTTATTTTCCTGCGCTTGTGCACTGAAAGAAAATAAAACAACTAGTAAGAAAATAATATGAGTGTATTTTTTTATCATTCGCATCATAACTAAAGTGTAAAGATATTAAAAAAATAAGTACAAATACAATGCCAAATAAAAAATCCCTCAAATCTGAGGGATTTTTAACATTTATGTGGGTTTGTATTAAAAACCAGCTGTCCATCCAGTTGCCCAGCTTGGTGTTGCGCCACTATTACCTGCTCCTGTGTTTGTTCCAGTAGTTAAATAAGTTGAGTTTGTACCAGCGTATTCTGATTGAGTTGTGATTGATGCTCCAAAATAGATAGGATTAAATACTATATTTCCGTTGTCTACATTTGTGTTTGCTGCTGGATCATCAGTTGAATTTTTGATTTTTAAACCTTTTGTAAAACCATCAATATAAATGTTTTGACAGTCCCATTTTCCAGCACCTTCTTTTAGATACATTCCATGTTCTGAACCAGCTAAGTCACCTTTTAAGATTGTAAAGTTTTTTAATGTAGCATCAGTTGTTGGAGTTGCATTACCATTATCTCCATTGTTTGAACCTTCTACACCCGCTTTTGCTACGTCTTTAATAAAAACATTTTCAAGAGTTCCTGAAAAACCATCAGCAAAGTCAACTGCATCATCTTCACTATGTAAAGCGATTAAGTATTTTGCGTTTACTGTTCCGCCAAAAAATTCAATTCCATCATCTCCACTTTTATAAGCTTGAACATATTCTACAATAGTTCCATTACCTACACCAAAAAATGATACACCATTAAATTCTTTATCAGATGTAAATGCAGCACCAGTATATTCAACTCTTAAGTAACGGATTACTCCTGAACTATCGTTGTCTTCTGTTCCTCCATAAGTTAGGTCTGAAACTTCAGCTGTTGCAGTTTGACCTGTTGAACCACCTTTGTTTGTGTTTGCTCTTCCGCAAATTACTAAACCACCCCAATCACCAGTTGCTTTAACTGCGTTTCCACTTGTCATAACAACAGGGTTTGTTGATGTTCCATTTACGTAAATTAAACCATCTTGAGCAACTGCAATATAAGAAGCAGTTCCGCCTGTAGCTTCAATTCTTGTTCCTGCAGGAATGGTCAATGTAGCACCACCTCTTACTACAAAAGAACCAGTTAAGTTATAAACTTGAGTTGGGTCTAAAGTAGCAGATTGTCCGCTTAATAATTCACCTTTAAAATCTGCTGGGTTGATAGTTACTGAGTTACTACCTGTTGAATCATCTTCTCTTGAACAAGAAGTAATTAAAAGTGCAGTTAATGCTAAAGTAGCTAAAACTAATTTTTTCATAATTTGTGTTATTTGTTTAATAATTTGAAGCAAACTTATTGCATTCTAATTACTTGATTCTTATGTAAATGTTATTTGATTATTAAAAAAAAATTCAGAAATCAACATTGTGAGTTCTGAATTTTTCTAAATTGTTAATTTATTGTTTAGAATGTATATTTCATTGATAAGCTGAAATTTCTTCCTTTTTTATATGAATCAACAACTACGTTTTGAATATCTTGTTTTCTTTCAATTGTAGGATCTGTTAAGTTTTTTGCACTGAATCCAATTCCTATATTCTTATTCAATTTGAATTTTAATATAAAGTCTAACGCTATTACTTCGCTATCTACTAAATTTCCTTTTCCGTATGAGCCTAAAGCACTGATTCTGTCTGAAAAATAATTTCCAGCTAAAGTTGCAGTTATTGATTTGTCTTTTGAAAAAGATTTATTGTAGCTTAAATCTGAATTAATTAATAAATCTGAAGCTCCCGTTAAACGAGATTCTTTTTCGGTAAAAGCAACATTTATTGTTCCGTTAGTTTCTTTTATAACTTTTGCTGGTTCTAAATCTTGATTGGTATATAAATATGAAATGTTTAATCCGAAACCTAAGTTTGAGTTTTTTTCGTTTGAGCTATCTTCAATAGTATATAAATTTTTTCTAAATTCTAATTCAGCTCCAATTCCTGTTGCTTTATCACCAGAGTTTACCCAAGAAATGTCATTTGTAGCTGAAGCAACAGTAACTTCATTGATTGGATTTTGAATTAATTTACCAAAACCAGTTACCGAGATAACTTCTCCGTTTTTAGGAAAATATTCCCATTTAACATCTACATTATAATCAGTTGAATTGTATAAAAATGGATTTCCAAAATACACTTGATTTACATCTTCAAATTGGAAAGGTGCTCTTTCTTTAAATTGTGGTAATGTGTAGGTTTTACTTGCAGCAAGCTTTAAGTTTTGTTTTTCGTTAACTTCATATTTAGCATTTAACATTGGTAAATATTCCATTGTATCAAAATTCTTTTTACCACCGCTAGGAGCTAAAGCTGTAGTATATTTAATATCTTGAATGATAAATTCGCTTCTAAAACCTGCAATTACAAATAATTTTGGTGTGAATTGGTATTCAATTGCTCCATAACCAGCAGAAATTATTTGTTGTCCATTAAAGTTTTGAGGTTTTAATGCATTTGGGCTACCTAAACCACCATTAAATGTTGAAATAGTAAATAAGTTTGCATCATAACTATTTTGATTAAAATAGCCATCTATATTGTTTATATCAATTACAGGTTGAGAAATATTTTTGTTTATTGCAAAATTAAATTGTGTTGCATCAAAATTAATTTCCTTATATCTTGCGCTGTAACCAGCAATAATTTTACCTTTATATTTATTGTCTTCGTTTTTTCCAAATTTATAAGATAAGTTAAAATTACCAGCAATTTCATCATCGGTCATTTCTTGATAATATCTATGATTATCCGATCTGTTTAAAACAGAAACTGTTAAATCTCCGTTTGGTGCACTATCGTCAACAGGCACAAAAATATTTTGCATTCTGTCTGGAATAATGTTTTTCATCATATTGTATGAAACACCCCAGTCAAAATTAATTCTTTCGGTAAGTTTGTGTTCTCCTAACAATTGATTAATCAATAAAGTAGTTCTATCAAATGTAGAGCGACGAATAAATCCTCCACCATCTGGTGCGCTATCAAAAATATCAATTACACCTTTGTATTCATCGTGTTTTTGAGATGAAGAATTAATTAACATTGAATTGATTCTAATGTTGTGATTACTATTGATTTTATAATTTATATTAAGTAAGGCATTTGAATTTGTTTGATAATCAAATGATTTTTTAAATAAATTTCTTTTAGCAACACCTTGAACATTTACTCCACCTCTTGAAACACCTTCATTATATTTGTAACCGTTATCAAATGATGCGTTTGCAAAAAGACTAAGTTTTCCATTTGAACCTACATTAAATGATTTTCCACCTCTTATAAATAAAGAACCATCTATTGGTGTTGCAGCGCTTTTATCCCAACTTGTGTTGAAATTATAACTTCCTAGAGGGTTGTTTGGAATTTCTTCTGTTCCAAAACCATGAAAGTTAGGTCCGTCTTGTTGGTAAAATTTATCTTGACCAATAGCGTTTGAATTCATTCCAAATCCTGTTCCAATTTCTAACATTGAAGAAGCCTTGAAGTTTTTAGAAACAATATCTATATTCGCTCCAGCAAAATCACCATAATTTTTGTAATTGAAAGTTTTGTCAATTCCAATATATTCGACAATATCTGTAGAAAAAATATCAAGAGAAATATTTTTTCTTGCAGCATTATTAGATGGTAATGGCAATCCATTCATTGTTGTTGTATTGTATCGGTCGCCTAAACCTCTAACATAAATATTTCCTGTTCCTTCTTGTTTTGTAATTCCTGTAGTTTTAACAACAGCGGCTGCCACATCACTAATTCCTTTTTTAGAAATTTCTTCGGCTCCAATACTTTGCTTAATTTCGACAGCTTTTTGTTGTTCTTGTAACAAAGCGCTTTCTTTTTCTTTAGAAACGGTTTGAATTACTACAACATCATCTAACATAACACCATTAGATTCTAAGGTATAGTTAATAACCTTTTTTTCATTAGCTTTAACTGTGAATGGAATTTCTTTAGTGGCATAACCTAAAAATCCAATTACTAAAGTATAACTTCCAGGTTTAAGTTTTAAGGTGTATTTACCGTTTTCATCGGTAGTGGTTCCTGTTTTTGTACCTTTAATCATTATGTTGGCAAAAGGTAAAGGTTCGTTATTCATTTCTTTGTCAAGAATAACACCAGATACGGTTGCGGTTTGAGCAATTGCAAATGCGCTGAATAAAAGTGATAATAATAAAAAACGTAGTTTCATTGTAGTGTTGTTAATTTTGGTGCAAAGAAACTGTCAGCGTATTACAATAAGGTTACTGGTTTATTATTAATTGGTTGCTAATGCGTTACTTTAATGTTAATAGATTAAATAATTGTTAACAGCTAAAAACATTTTAATTTATCTTTACCTTTACAATCCAAAACATAACAATTTTTGTAATGAAAAAAAAAGAGATTAAAATCTTATTAGTTGATGATGAGCAAGATATCTTAGAAATTGTAGGATATAATTTATCTCAAGAAGGCTATCAGATTGTAACGGCTTCTAATGGTAAAGAAGCCATTGCAAAAGCAAAAAAAGAACTTCCACAGCTAATTATTATGGATGTTATGATGCCTGAAATGGATGGTATGGAAGCTTGTGAAAACATTAGAAGAATTCCTGAACTTCAAGATACAATAATTACGTTTTTAACAGCTCGTTCTGAAGATTATTCGCAAGTAGCAGGTTTTGATGCTGGAGCAGATGATTATATAGCGAAACCAATTAAACCTAAGGTTTTAGTTAGTAAAGTCAAAGCACTATTAAGAAGATTAAATGGTAGTGAAAGCGCTTCTTCAAGTACAACTTTAAAAGTTGGTAACATTGAAATTAATCGTGAAGAATACAAAATCATCAAAGACGGCGTTGAAATTATCTTACCTCGAAAAGAATTTGAATTGTTTTATTTGTTAGCAACAAAGCCTGGAAAAGTATTCACAAGAGAAGAAATATTAGACCGTGTTTGGGGAAATGAAGTGGTTGTTGGTGGTAGAACTATAGATGTGCACATCAGGAAATTAAGAGAAAAAATTGGAGACGATTTCTTTAAAACCATAAAAGGAGTGGGTTATAAAATCGAATTTTAATGCAATTAAATTTTAAGAAATCATATAAGTTTGCCTTTAAGTCTTCAGCATACATTACACTTTTTTTCTTAGGAGTGTTTTTGTTATATCATTTTTTTAATGCCCCATTACAATTGTTTTTTGTTTTCGGATTTGCACTTTGCTTGTTTGTTTTTTCTTTTTTATTAATTCAATACAGAGTTGAAACATTTATCTACAAAAGAGTAAAAAAAATATATGACGACGTTTCTTTACTTGAAAACACATCGTTTAGAAACCAACCCATTACTACAGATATGGCAACTTTGACAAAAGAAGTTCAAAAATTTGCCCGCGATAAAAAACTTGAAATTGAAACCTTAAAAATTAGAGAAGAATACCGAAGAGAATTTCTTGGGAACGTTTCTCATGAATTAAAAACACCTCTTTTTACCGTTCAAGGTTATTTACTCACACTTTTAGATGGCGCAATGGATGACAAAAACATCCGAAAAAAATATTTGCAACGTGCAGAAAAAGGAGTTGAACGCCTAATCTATATCGTTAAAGATTTAGATATGATTACCAAATTAGAAACAGGAGATATTAATTTAGATGTATCAAAATTTAATATTATTGAAGTAATTCAAAATGTTTTTGATTTGTTAGAAATGCGTGCTTCAAAAAAACACATTACATTAACATTTGATAACAAATACGCAAAACCCATTTGGATTATTGGCGATCAAGAAAAAGTGCAACAAGTGGTTACAAATTTAGTCGTAAACTCTATTAAATATGGTAAAGAAGGTGGCACAACCGAAGTGGGTATCGAAGATTTAGTAAACAATAAAGTAATTATTCGTATTACCGATAATGGAGAAGGAATCGAAAAACAACACATTCCGCGATTATTTGAACGTTTTTATCGTGTAGATAAAAGTGGCGCTAGAAGCGAAGGTGGTTCTGGTTTAGGTTTGGCAATTGTAAAACACATTATTGAAGGGCATAACGAAAAAATCTATGTTGAAAGTCAGTTTGGAGTTGGTTCAGAATTCTCTTTTACCATGGAAAAGGCTAAATAAATTTCCCCAATCAATAGCTGTAGCATAATTTTGCAATCCTTTGTAAACATCAATTTTTGAAAGTTTTTCCAATTTAAATTTTTCTTGTTTACAACTTGGCGCAATGCCTTCGGTTTTATATTTTTTTGCTAAATATTCTTGTTCGTATTGGCCTGGAGTTGGAATAAAAAAAGCTTTTTTATCTAATTTAGCCAAATCCATAACTGTTGTGTAACCTGAACGACATAACACCATCTCACTTTCATTAAAAGCAGTATTTAATTGTTCAGAATTCATGAAATTATAATACGTAATATGGTTTTCTTTCCAAGTTTTTTGTTCGTTTTGCACAATACCTTTTACAAACAAAATCTCTTTTGGATACGCTTGTAATTCTTCAATCAGTTTTTTTTCTAAAAGTGTTCGTTGTGGTTCTGGACCAGATAAAATCACCATTAAATCATATTTTATGGGTAATGATTCTTTTTCAAATCTACTTAAAGGGCCAATATAAATGGTGTTATTTAAAGGCTTTTCTAAATGTCCTAATTTACCTGAAAGGTTTGGGAATTTATCAGTATCTGGAACCCAACATACATTAAACTTAGAAATGTAATTTGAATGTACTTTTGTGGTAAACCAAGATGTTTTCCCTGAAAGAACATTCAATTGGTGAGTCATAAAAACAGAAGGAACACTTTTTGAATAAACACCTAATCGATTATCTGAAATAATGCCTTCAATTTCATAATTTGCTATAATTTTTCGAACCAATGCTTTTTCTTTTCGAATGGCACGAAACATTTTTGGCATTTGGGTAACTAATTTCCATTTGAAGTTTTTACCGTTTTCGGCATACGAAATATTATAACCAGGTAATTCCACGGCTATTAAATGTGGAAATTCTTTTTTTAGTAAAGCTAAGGCTACTCCGTCAGAAGCAATAATTGGTGTAAAGCCATTTTGTTCTAATGCTTTTATAATTGGAATGCATCTTGTGGCGTGACCTAATCCCCAATTTAATGGCGCTATGAGTATGTTTTTATTCATTCTATTTTGTTACTACAAAGTTAAGCATCAACTTTTCAAATGGACTATTATTTTAGTAAAGAAATGAATTGTTCTGCTAATTTATTTTCACGATCAAAATTATATTCTTCATCAACATCAACTTTATTGACTTCGTGTTTGTATAATTTCCATTTTTTCTTGTTGTATTCTAATGCAGTTAGGTTTTCAATCCAATCGCCAGAATTTAAATATAATGTTGAGCCTTTATCAGTTTTTATAGTTTCCATTTTTGGTTCGTGAATATGTCCGCAAATCACATAATCATACTTGTTTTCGATTGCTAATTCAGTACAAACCGATTCAAAATTGGAAATAAACTTTACAGCAGATTTAACATTACTCTTTATTTTTTTAGATAACGAATATGGTTCTTTTTTAAGTTTTGCTAAAATCCAATTTACAAATCGATTGATTAAAATTAATGTATCATAGCCCCAACCGCCTAATTTTGCTAGCCATTTTGCATGAGTTATCGAAGCATCAAAAACATCACCATGAAAAATCCATGCTTTTTTCCCGTCTAATTCTAAAACTAATTTGTTTTCAAGGCTTAAGTTTCCAAGATGTAAATCGGTAAATTTTCGCAAGAATTCATCGTGATTTCCGGTTAAATAATGCACTTTCGTTCCTTTTGAACTTAACGAAATTATTTTTTTAATCACATTTAAATGACTTGCCGGGAAATAGGACTTTCTAAATTGCCAAATATCAATAATATCGCCATTTAGAATTAAAGTTTTTGGTTTTATGGAAGATAAATAAGCTAATAATTCTTTTGCATGACAACCATAAGTTCCTAAATGAACATCTGAAATTACAACAACTTCTACCTTTCTTTTCTTCAAAATAAAAATTTTAAGCAAAATACCAAAATCAATCTAATGTTAAGGTTACTGAAACATTATTAAAAGTTTATTTGTAGTGCTAATTATTTGCTTAATTTTGCCAAAAATTTAGAGAAATAGTGGGAAGTAAAAATAAATTAAAAAGATTTAGCGAAAACGAAACGTTTGCTAATGTTTTTCAACCAACAAGAGAAGAAGTAGTAGGGAACGAATTTCCGTTGAGAGGAAAATGGAACAGCGAGTTCTTTAAAAACGATAACCCAATTGTTTTAGAATTAGGTTGTGGAAAAGGCGAATATTCTGTTGGTTTAGCCGAAAGATTTCCAAATAAAAACTTCATTGGAATTGATATCAAAGGAGCAAGATTTTGGCGTGGTGCTAAAACTGCGGTTGAATCGGGTATGAATAATGTGGCTTTTGTGCGAACACAAATCGAATTAATCAATCATATTTTTACCGAAAATGAAGTTTCTGAAATTTGGATTACTTTTCCAGATCCACAAATTAAATACAAAAGAACCAAGCACAGAATGACCAATTCTGAGTTTTTGAATAACTATAAAAAAATTCTGAAACCAAACGGATTAATGCATTTAAAAACCGATTCAGAGTTTATGCACGGTTATACTTTAGGATTGTTACATGGTGAAGGTCATGAAGTAATTTATGCTAATCATAACATCTATAAAAATGAAGGTGCGCCAGCAGAAGTAACTGGAATTCAGACGTTTTATGAAAGCCAATATTTAGAAGTGAACAAACCAATTACGTATATTCAGTTTAGAATTAAGTAATTTTTGTTACATTCATTTCAATATTGTTCCTTACTTTTGATAAAAATCAATTTATGACATTTGTTTTAGCAATTTTTTTAGGGTTGATAATTTCCATTGGCGGTATCATTATTCCAGGCATGTTGAATATGACGATTGCAAAAATCAGTATAAAAGAAAATCAAAAACAAGCTCTAAATTTTGCCTTAGGAGCAGTTGTAGTGGTTTTTATTCAAAGTTTTTTAGGAACTTATTTCGCAAAGTTTTTAGATGCAAATCCTGTTTTTAGTGAAGGTTTAAAAAAGATTGGAACTTTTATCTTCATTGGGTTAACCATTGCTTTTACAATAATGGGTTTTAATGCTAAAAAGAAAAAAGATATCGAAGTTACTATCGATAAAAAAAGAAACCGCTTTTTTTACGGAATGGCAATGTCTTCTTTTAACATGTTTGCAATTCCTTGGTATGCTTTAACTAGTTTAATGATGTCTTCAAAAGATCTGTTTCAGTATGATATGATTTCTATTATATTGTTTTCAGTGTCAGCAGCTGTTGGAACTTATTTCGTTTTTTATTTATATGCTAAATTTTTTAAGTTAATTGAACATAAGCTTACTTTTATTGTTCAAAACATCAATTTTTTAATTGCTGCATTAACAGGAATTGTGGCAATTTCTTCGGTATATAAAATGTATTTTTAATTTTTTTTGGCAAAGTCAACTTCAAATAGCGACAACTTTTTTGAACGAGTATATACAATTGTTCGTCAAATTCCCGAAGGGAAAGTTACTTCTTATGGCGCTATCGCAAAAGCATTAGGAACAGCTCGTTCTGCACGAATGGTTGGCTGGGCAATGAATGCTTCTCATAATTTAGATGATGTTCCAGCACATAGAGTTGTTAACAGAAAAGGACTACTTTCGGGCAAACATCATTTTGATGGAACCAATTTAATGCAACAACTTCTAGAAAACGAAGGAATTAAAGTAGTTGATAATCAAATCGTAGATTTTGAGCAACATTTTTGGGAACCAACTATTGGAGATATGTAACATTTGTTACACATCTATTTCTCGCTATACTCTTTTATAAAAGCTTTGTTTTTACTATAACGTTTTCGTTTTTATTTCTTTTAATATACCTCTTTCTTTTAGTAACAAACGTGACATATATCATATAAATAGCTTTTTTTTCGGTGGAAATTTGTACTATAATTTAAAACATAATACAAATGAACACTTTAAAAATACACTTCAAAAATTGGTTTTTACTCTTAATGGTTATTGCACCAATTTATACTGTTTTTGGACAAGATTCAAAGGTGGTTTTAGCTGAAAGTAAATTAGTAGTAGATGGAACTTCAAATCTACATGATTGGACAATAGAAGCAAAAGCAATGAGTGGAAAAGCTTCAGTAACCTTAGAAGCTGGCGATTTAAAAGCATTAAAAAATTTAGATTTTTCAGTTGAGGTTGAACAATTAAAAAGCGGTAAAAGCGGAATGGATAAAAACACTTTTAAAGCTTTAAAAAGTACTTCTAATAAAAACATCATTTTCAAATTAGTGAAAGTTGTTAAAATGACTACCGTTTCAGACAATAATTATACTATAGAAACACAAGGCGATTTAACCATTGCTGGTGCTACAAAAAGAATCAATCAAACTTTTACGGTTAAACTTATTGGTAAAAAAATGGTTTTTACAGGTAAACAAAAAATAGACATGACTGTTTATGGTGTTGAACCACCAAAGGCATTAATGGGAACCATAAAAACTGGTAAAGATGTTACCGTAGATTTCAAAGTAACTTATAACTAAAACAAACATATTAAATATTAAAAATCATGAGAACATTTATTAAACTTTCGTTAGTAATATTTGCCTTAAGTATAACAACCGGCATTAAGGCACAGAATGTCACATTTGGTAACATGCAAAATCTTATACCAAGAGATCAGAGAGCAATTAATCAATTTGATGTTAAAAAAGATAGCGCAGAATATAAAGGTATTAGTGTTGACTTAGGTGGTGCGTTTGCATTACAATTTCAAGCGATTAATTCTTTTAATGATCATCAAGTAGGAACATATACCGCTTCAAATGGAACTGCTATTACAAATTACAGATTAAATAATCTTGAAAATCAGTTCAATTTACCAACAGCAAACATGACTATCGGAGCTCAATTGTATGATGGAGTTAGAGTTAATTTAGATTTGTATTTAGCAGCAAGACACCATAATGAAACTTGGGTTAAAGGTGGATATTTACAAATAGACAAATTAGACTTCATTAAAAAAGATTTCCTAGCAGGTTTTATGAAGTATGCAACTATTAAAATTGGTCAAATGGAAAATAACTATGGTGATGCGCATTTTAGAAGATCTGATAATGGTAGTGCTTTGGTAAATCCTTTCATTGAGAGTAATATAATGGATTCATTTACTACAGAAATGGGTGCTGAACTTTATTATAACAGAAATGGATTCGTTTCTATGTTTGGAATGACAAATGGAAAATTAAACCAAAATGTAACAGAATTTGTTGCTGCTGCCCCTACAGTTGCTGCTCCAGATCCTAATACAACAATTAGCCCAACAATTTTAGCTAAATTAGGTTATGACAAACAAATTAATCAAGATTTAAGAGTTAGAATTACAGGTTCATTGGCACATAATGCAAATATGAGTGGTAATCCATGGAGTTCTGAAAGAGCTGGTAGCCGTTATTACTATGTGATGTCTCATCAAGCATATACTTACGGAGCTACAAACGTTACTAATAACGCAACAACTGATTTAGCTGCAAATGCAACAACAGGTAGATTTAATCCTGGTTTTGGAAACTGGTTCACAACTGTAATGTTTAATCCATTTGTAAAATATAAAGGATTTGAATTCTTTGGAACAATTGAATTAGCTCAAGGTGGTGATAAAAA
>Ga0209373_10003333_pt1 | contig 14983 bp, 12 predicted proteins | sample Higcelweek5metaG_FD_187173 | JGI IMG/M metagenome (GOLD analysis project Ga0209373, IMG submission 187173) | Freshwater pond sediment microbial communities from the University of Edinburgh, under environmental carbon perturbations - High... | ecosystem: Environmental > Aquatic > Freshwater >...
GGTGAGTGTACTGCAACAGCATCTGACTAAAAAACTGCAGGTTCCTGAACAGGCCGTTGTTGTGCAAAACAAACGTAATATCAAAAATCAGCCGAAACTTACGCTGCGGGTGCTGAGGCGCTGAGGCCCACAAAATCAAAAATCTGTCTGCAAAGGACAGTATGTAAAAACCCATAGAGGAGGAACACAGTATGAACGCACAACGTATTATCGGCATTATCATGGCAGCTGTTTTTTCATTGGTCTGCTCTGCTCAGGGTCTGTTTGCCGCCGAACCGGCGCAGGGCGGGATAGACAGCGCGGAGCTGCAGAAGTTCCAAGGTAGCTGGGTGATGGTGGCAGCCGAGATGGACGGTAAAAAAGTGCATGACAAGCATGTCAAGCAGAGCCGGATCAGTTACGTCGGCAACAAGGTGGAGCTGACGACTCCCCATCAACACAAAGAGAAGATGCTTGCTACCATCATCAAGCTGGATGTAACGAAAACACCCAGAGAAATGAGCTGGGTACGTAATGCTGGACCAAATCAGGGCAAAACCATGATCGCCATCTACGAGTTTGAAGGGCCGGACCAGTACAAAGTCTCGTTTGACCCGGCAGTCAAGGAAACCCCAAAGAAATTTGGTACAAAAGCTGGGTCAGGACATATCTGGCATACCTGGAAACGGGTACAACAGAAGTCAACAGCCAAATAGCAGCAAACTCGCTTCTACTGCTTCGGCTTCGCTCAGCACAGATCCACTCAGCGCACGAACGGTTCTCTGAGCGGAGTCGAAGGAAAATACATCAAAGACTGACAGTTTGTTCTTCAGGAGGCCTGCCGGAAGGAATACAGGTAATACCAATGAAATCAGCTTTTTCATTCAGATCGTTGCATTTATCGCTCAGATTTGTAATCCCGCTGGCCGTTGCGCTGGCTCTGCTGGCCTACGCCGTGGTGCCGTTGATTGACAACCTGACCCTGAAATGGTTTGCCCGTGATCTGGATATCCGCTCCCGCTTGATCAGCAGCACATTGCAAGAGCAGTTGGTGGAACTGGTAATCAACAAGGAACGGGGCAAAATAATCACCATGCTGCAAAAGGCAACCCAGGATGAACGGCTACTGGCCTTGGGGGTTTGCGGCAATGACAACAAACTGCTCTATCGTACCCCGGTTTTTCCCAAGGAAATCTCCTGTACACCTGCTCCAGAAGAGCAAAAAGAGCCATCACACCTGATCCGGCTTAGCCAGGGGCCGGTGCATCTGTTCAGGACCCCCCTTGGTTTTGAAAACAATACGGTTGGTTCACTGGTGCTGGTGCATGACATGAGTTTTGTGGAGCGCCGCAGTGCCGATACCCGCAAGTATGTCATCGTCCTGTTTGTGGTGTTGGGAGTGGTGATCTCACTGATTACCGTATTTGTGGCACATTTAAGCTGGCGCGGGTGGATGGAGGGGGTACGGGCCATGCTGCGGGGAGAAGGTATCCTGCGTCCCTTCAGTAAGCCAACCAGTGAGGAACTGCAGCCGCTGGTGGTTGAGATGCGGGCCATGATGCGTAATCTGGAGACTGAGCGCCGTCATGCCGATGACATGACTGCGGTCTGGAATCCGGCTGCCCTGCGTAGACTGTTGAATCAGCAACTGGCAGGTGATCAGGTGCTGGTGGTCTCCAACCGGGAGCCGTATATCCATGTCAAGACTGACCAGGGGATTGTGGTCCACCGTCCGGCCAGTGGCCTGGTTACGGCGGTAGAACCGGTAATGCGGGCCTGCTCCGGCACCTGGATCGCCCACGGCAGCGGCTCGGCTGACCGCGAGACTGTGGACAAGCATGACCGGGTGGGAGTGCCGCCCAAAAAACCGGAATACAACCTGCGCCGGATCTGGCTGACAGCTGAAGAGGAGCAGGGCTACTACTACGGCTTTGCCAACGAAGGGTTCTGGCCGCTCTGCCACAATGCCCATGTTCGACCGATCTTTCGCAGCAGCGACTGGCAGCAGTATCAGAAGATCAACCAGCGCTTTGCCGATGCCGTGGTCAAGGAAGCACGCAGCGATGACCCGGTGGTGCTGGTGCAGGATTACCACTTTGCCCTGCTGCCGAAGATGATCCGGCAGCGGCTGCCCAAGGCCACCATCATCACCTTCTGGCATATCCCCTGGCCCAACCCGGAGTCGTTCGGCATCTGCCCCTGGCGGGAAGAGTTGTTGCAGGGGATGCTGGGCAGCACCATCCTGGGCTTTCACACCCCGTTCCACTGCAAGAACTTTCTTGAAACGGTGGATCGCTATCTGGAAACCCGTATCGAACATGAATCCTCCACTATCTTCCACAGCGGCCAACTGACCATGGTGGAGAACTATCCGATCTCGATCCAGTGGCCCCCTGAATGGCAAGGCACCCTGCCTGAAGTGCAACAGACCAGGACTGATATCCGGGCCGAGCTGAGCTTGCCGACTGATCATCTGCTGGGAATCGGGGTTGATCGGATGGATTACACCAAGGGGATTCTTGAACGATTCAGCGCAGTTGAGCAGATGCTGATACAGCATCCCGATCTGGTGGGACGTTTCAGCTTTATCCAGATTGCCGCCCCCAGTCGCTCTGCCCTGGAAGAGTACCATGCCTTTGAGCTACGGGTACATGGTCTGGCTGAACGGATCAATCAACGTTTTCCCCGGGCCATTATCCTTAAGGCAGAGCATCATGAACCGGATCAGGTCAACCGCTTTTACCGGGCCAGCGATGTCTGCATGGTCACCAGCCTGCACGACGGCATGAATCTGGTGGCCAAGGAGTTTGTGGCGGCCCGGGATGATGAACGCGGTGTACTGGTCTTGAGCCAGTTTACCGGTGCAGCCAATGAGCTGCACGAGGCGCTGATCGTCAACCCCTACCATGTGGAGCAGACCGCTGGTGCGCTTTACCAGGGGTTAACCATGCCGGAGTTTGAACAGCGTGAACGGATGCGCAGCATGCGGGCACAGGTGCAGGACTTTAACGTCTACCGCTGGGCAGGACGAATGCTGCTGGATGCGGCACGGGTACGCCAGCGGGAGAAACTGGCCGCCCGGATCGGACGGGCAGCATGATCGACCTGTTAAGCCCGGCAGGGCTGGCTGTCCTGCAGGGCTTTGTAACCCCCGCAACCCTGTTCGCTTTTGATCTTGACGGCACCCTGGCACCGATCATTGCCGACCCGGCGGCCGTGACACTACCTGAGACAACACAGCTGCTCATGCAGCAGCTGTGCCGACTGGCGCCAACCGCAATCATCACCGGGCGTTCCTGCAGCGATGCCCGGCAGCGGCTGGGGTTTGAGCCGCGCTATCTGGTGGGGAACCACGGCCTTGAAGGACTGCCGGACAGCACGGTTGACCTGAATCAGATACAGGTATTGATTGCCGGTTGGTATCACCAGTTGCTGTCGCTCCTTGCCCCTGCCCTGCTACAGGAGCTGTATCTTGAGCAGAAGAGCGGTTCCCTGTCGCTGCATTACCGTCATGTTGCTGATCATACGGCAACCCATGCTGCTCTGCTGACAGCCATTGAGCAGCTTGATCCAGCGCCCCGAAGAGTCGGGGGTAAATTTGTTGAGAACCTGATCCCTCAAGGGGTACCGCACAAGGGGGATGCCTTGTTGCACCTGATGACCCATGCCGGATCGGAACAAGCCCTGTTTATGGGAGATGATGAGACCGACGAGGATGTGTTCAGGCTGGCTGATCCACGTATCCTGTCGGTCTGTGTGGGAACGGAACGGACTACGGCAGCTCGGTACGGGATTGGTGACCAACAGCAGTTGGTATTGGTCGTGCGAGAGTTGCTATGGATGTTCCAATCTGCCAGCGCCGCACAACCTGTCAGCCGCAAGTCTGTTTTGCCGATAGAGACGAATACATGACCTTTGATCTGCTTGTTCCATTTGGTGCCGTTTTTGCTGGCCTGATCCTGCTTGTCTGGAGTGCGGACCGTTTTGTTGAGGGAGCTGCTGCAACAGCCCGCCATTTTGGCATGCCGCCGCTGTTAATCGGTATGGTGATCGTGGGGTTTGGTACTTCTGCTCCGGAAATGGTGATTTCTGCCCTTGCCTCGTGGCAGGGTAATCCGGGCATAGCGCTGGGAAATGCCTATGGCTCCAATATTGCCAATATCGCATTGATACTTGGTCTTACAGCTCTGATCAGTCCGATAACGGTGCAGTCGCAGGTTCTGCGCAAAGAGCTGCCGATGTTGACCCTGGTAACAATGGTGGCCTTGCTGCTGATGCATGACCTTCGGCTTACAAGGTTAGATGGGTGGATTCATCTTACCCTCTTTTCGGCCTTAATGGGCTGGAGCATCCGGGAAGGTTTACGTCAGCGGGGCGATGCACTGGGAGAAGAGACAGAGAATGAGCTGGAACAGCATCCGACACCTCTTAATCGTGCATTTTTGGGGCTGGCTACCGGCCTTTTGGTATTGATCGCCAGTTCTCGGCTGCTGGTCTGGGGTGCAGTTACTATTGCTCAGCAATTGGGGGTAAGCGACCTGATCATCGGCCTGACCATTGTGGCGTTCGGGACATCACTCCCTGAACTGGCATCCTCGATTATTGCCGTCAGAAAGAACGAGCACGATATCGCCCTGGGTAATGTAATCGGCTCAAATATGTTCAATACCCTTGCTGTGGTGGGAATTGCAGGCACCATTCAACCGCTTGTTTTTGACCGCTCTGTGTTTTCAAGGGATATGCTGTTCATGGGATTGTTAACCCTGACTCTTTTCCTGTTCAGTTACGGCTTCCGTGGGCCTGGCAGGATCAATCGTTTTAAAGGGGCAGTGCTGCTGGCCTGTTACATCAGCTACACTACCTATCTGATAACAACCGTGTTTGTAAAGGCCGGTTGATACTTGTGTCTATCATCTTCAAATTGCTGAACGATGAACGTAGAGGAGAAACGCCATGACAGCAGGACGCCTGATCGTAATCGGTGGCGATGCAGCAGGGATGAGTGCAGCTTCAAAGGTCCGCCGCGAACAACCGCAGCGGGAGATTGTGGTGTTTGAACGCTCGCCCCACACCTCCTACTCTGCCTGCGGTATGCCCTATTTTATTGCAGGTTTGGTAGATAGTGCTGACAAGCTGGTGGCCCGCACTCCGGAAAAGTTCCGCGAGAAATTTAACATTGATGCCCGCACACACCATGAGGTGCTGGAGATTGACCCGACTGGCCAGCGGGTACGGGTGCTGAACCTTACAGACAGCAGTGAGACCTGGGAAGCCTATGATCAACTGCTGATCGCCACCGGTGCAGAGGCGATCTTTCCCCAACTGGAGGGGAGCGATGCCCAGGGTATTTTTTCACTCTCAACACTAGCAAGTGGTATCAAAATATTTGATTTTATGGACAAAGAACTGCCGCGCAGCGCGGTGGTGGTGGGTGGCGGGTATATCGGTCTGGAGATGGCTGAGGCACTGGTACGCCAGGGACTGCAGGTCTCGCTGATTGAAAAAGGTGAACAGGTAATGGGCACCCTGGACCCGGATATGGGGATACTGGTTTCCGAAGCACTGCGGGAGATCGGGGTGACGCTCTACCTGAATGAATCCCTGACCGGCTATGAGGCGGGCAATGGCACGGTGACCGGGGTTATAACCGACCAGCGTACCATTCCGGCTGATCTGGTGATTGTCGGGCTGGGCACCCGCCCCAACAGCAAACTGGCGCAGCAGGCAGGGATCACACTGGGGGAAAAGGGATCTATCCGGGTCAATCCACGCCAGCAGAGTTCTGCTCCAAATATCTGGGCTGCCGGAGATTGTGCCGAGAGTTTCCACCTGATCAGCCGCAAGCCGTTCCATGTGGCCTTAGGCACCGTAGCCAACAAGCAAGGCAACGTGGCGGGGATTAACCTGTCCGGCGGGTATGCCACCTTTCCCGGCGTGGTGGGGACAGCGGTCAGCAAGATTTGCAAATATGAGGTGGCCCGTACCGGCCTGACCGAACGAGAGCTTAAGGCACTGGGACTACAGTACACCACCGCAACCACCAAGACCAAAACCCGCGCCGGTTACTACCCCGGTGCTGGCTGGATCATGGTCAAGCTGTTGGCAGAACAGGGCAGCGGACGGTTATTGGGTGGCCAGATTGTGGGGTTGGAAGGGGCTGCCAAACGGATTGATGTGCTGGCAACCGCCCTGACCGCAGGCATGACCGTGCAACAGATCGTTGATCTGGATCTGTCATACGCCCCACCCTTTTCCCCGGTCTGGGACCCGGTCCAGACAGCTGCGCGTCAGTTGGTTGGTTAGGTTTAATTCTGACATAAATGTCAGGATTCAGTCAGTTGCATTGTTGCCAACTGCCTGTTACAAACAAGGCAGAGTGGAGAATTCCATGCGCGTACTGGTAGTGGAAGACGAACGGAAAATTGCTGATGCCTTGAAACTGGGGCTTGAAGCAGAAGGCTACCAGGTGGTGACTACGGCCACTGGTGAAGATGGATTTTTTTGCCTGAACAGTGAACCGTTTGATCTGATGCTGCTTGACCTGATGCTGCCAGGCCGTGATGGCCTTGAAATATTGCAAACCTTACGGTCCAAAGGCTTTACACTGCCGGTACTGATTCTGACAGGACGGGACACGGTTGAAGACCGGGTACTGGGCCTGGATAACGGTGCCGATGACTACCTGGTTAAACCTTTTGCGTTTCCAGAACTGCTGGCCCGGATGCGGCTATTATTAAGGCGCGGCAGACATGAAACCGTTAACCTGCTGACGCTGGCTGATCTTGAACTTAACTTGCCGACCCACCAGGCACTGCGTAACGGGCAGCAGCTTGACCTGACCACCCGCGAGTTTGAGTTGCTGGAGTATCTGCTGAGAAACCAGGACCATGTTGTCTCACGCGAAATGCTGGCCCATGATGTATGGAAGGTACGGGAGCGTTCCACTCCGCTTGACAATGTGATTGATGTCAACATTGCCCGTCTGCGTCGCAAGGTGGACGGACCCTACCTGCTCAAGCTGATCCGTACCATCCGAGGCGTCGGCTTTATGGCAACAGCCACCGAAGATGACCATGGCTCAATTCAGTAACGTTCGGCTCCGCTTTACCTTGCTCTACGGTGCAGCCCTGGTGGCAACCGTACTGTTGTTTTCCGTCGGGATCTATATCTTTGTGCAAAAGATGCTGATCAGTCAGATTGATAATCACCTGCGCAAGGACCTGACCACGGTTGGTGAATACCTGCAGCATGATCGGGAAGGACTTCAGAATCTTGCCAGCATGGGACCGGTACACCTGTTCCGGGTACGGGACGGAAACCGCCCCCTGATCAGTTCAATTGAGTGGAAAACTGCCGGGCTTGATCAGCTTGTGGATGGAGGCGATCTTGCGCCAACACCGCAGGTTATCAGCTTACCGGACAAACGGCTGTTTCGGATTCAAAGCAGACTTTTTACCTTGGATGACAAGCTCTATCAGGTGGTGGTTGCCCATGAACAGGGCAATTACCAGCGCACCCTCAACACACTGGCCCTGATTATCCTGATTGCGCTTCCGGTCTCAATCATACTCTCTCTGGTGGTGGGATACCTGATTGCAGGCAGGGTGCTTGCACCGGTCAACACAATCGCTGCCAAGGCCCGTGAGATCAGTGCTGAGAACCTTTCCGAGCGGTTACCGGTAGACAACGACAACAACGAATTCAGCAGACTGGCTAGTATCTTTAACCAGACCTTTGGTCGGCTGGAAAGTTCCTTTGAGCGGATGCGACGCTTTACCAGTGATGCCTCCCATGAGCTGCGCACACCCCTGACAGCCATTCGCAGCATTGGTGAAACCGCCCTGCAGAAGCAACGTTTGAATCCGGAATGCAGAGAGGTTATCGGCAGTATGCTGGAGGAGACCGACCGTCTGGCACAGACCGTTGAATCATTATTGCTCCTGAGCCGGGCAGACAGCAGTGTCATTCAGAAAGAACCGGTTGAGATCGGTGACCTCCTGGCGGATGTAGTCGAATTTCTTTCCGTGCTGGCTGAAGACAAACAGCAGCAGATTATGTTTGAGAAAAACACCAGCCTGATCATTCCGGCTGATGCCTGCATGCTGCGCCGGGCCTTTCTGAATCTGGTTGATAATGCCATCAAATATGCACCTGAAGAGACAAAGGTCACCGTCCGTTTCTATCAGAATGCTGCAGATCAGCGTATTGTTGAGGTGGAAGATGCCGGACCAGGCATACCTGATCAGGAAAAAGAGCATATCTTTGACCGGTTTTACCGGATTGACAACGGTCGCACCCGTGAAAAGGGAGGAACCGGCCTGGGACTTTCTATTACCACGGCCTCGGTTGAGGCCCATGGTGGTGTGGTCAACATCCATGATGCTCCAGCCGGAGGGGCGCTGTTCAGAGTAATTTTTCCGCCACCGGAGCAAGATCATTGATTCCTGCACCATCTACTCATGGTATAACAACGCCATGACATCTTCCTCCCCTGATACACAACAGATCCCGCTGGTGCAGCTTCAGCAGCTGGCAACGGTCAGAAACAGCCCGCAGGGGCAGACAGTACCGTTGTTGTCGGACATCAGCTGCAGTTGTCAGGCCGGTGAGCTGACTGTTGTTATCGGTCCGTCCGGTGGCGGCAAAAGTTCCCTGATCCGGCTGATCAACCGGCTGGAAGATCCATCAAGTGGGCAGATCCTTCTGGCGGGACAGGATATCCGTGACCTGCCCCCTCCCCTGCTGCGGCAACGGGTGGGAATGATGCTGCAAAAGGCCTATATGTTTGAAGGCACCGTGCTTAGTAACCTGCAGCAACCGTTCCGCTACCGTAAGGAACCGTTGCCCGACGCAGATCACCCTGATGTGTTACGCAGCATCGAGCTTGCCCGGCTTGCTCCCGGATATCTGAGCAGAGATGCCCGTACTCTCTCCGGCGGTGAACAGCAACGGGTGAATCTGGCCCGTGCCATGATCAGCAGACCGGAACTGCTGCTGCTGGATGAACCTACCAGCGCCCTTGATCGCCCCACTACCGATAGCCTGGGACAGACCTTGCACGAAATCTGCCGTTCGGAACAGATGGCCATGATCGTGGTGACCCATGACCTGCGGTTGGCTCGCAGGATCAGTGACCAGACCATCTATCTTGAAGCCGGTAAAATTGTGGAGACAGGCAAAACTGCAGAACTTTTTGCACAACCACAGAGTAAAGGTCTACGGAGCTTTCTGTCAGAACCGGAGGTGTAGACCATGTCCGACAAAACCTTGATACAGCTTGACCTGCTCCAGCTGGTCTATGCCTACGCCCTGATCCTGCTTGCAGTCAGCCTGGCCCGATTCAGGCAGATCGGCCAGGAACGCCAGATGCTCTGGGCCTCGCTGCGGATGGTGGTTCAGCTGCTTGCGGTGGGCTACCTGCTGCAGCTGGTCTTCACCGTCCGCTCACCTTTGCTGGTGATCCTGATCCTGCTGACTATGACCGGCTTCTCACTCCAGGTAATCGGTTCCCGCATCAAACAGCGGATGCCCGGTTTTTACCGGATCATGGGCAGTTCCATCATCATCGGCTGTGGCGGGGTCACCTTCTACTTCTGTCTGCTGGTGGTGGGCTATACCCCTTGGTACGACCCACGCTATCTGATCCCCCTGGCCGGGATGATCATCGGCAACTCCATGAACGGCGCCAGCCTGGCTGCCGAGCGTCTTTCAGCCGAAATGCGTGAACGCCATGACGAGCTGGAGACCGCCCTCTGCCTTGGCGCAACCGCCCGTCAGGCAGCAGAACCGGCCCTGCGGACTGCCTACCGGGCGGCCCTGATCCCTGCCATGAACACCATGGCCGCCACTGGCATCGTGGCCCTGCCCGGCATGATGACCGGCCAGATCCTGTCCGGTACTGAACCGATGCTGGCGGTGCGCTATCAGATTGCCATCATGTGCGCCATTACCGCCAGCGTGGCCATCACCGCCTTCCTGATCCTGCTGCAGGGCTACCGCAGTTACTTCACACCTGCTGATCAGCTTCGGCAGCAGAGCTTTTCTCACTGACTCGAAGTTCCATCAGAACCTTTCTTCAACCAGCTTTTCTGACACAGTTGTCAGGAAAGCGTCAGTTGTTCTTTCCCCACCTTCTCTGTAATCATTACGGTAACCGTTATGCTTCATCACTACGTTATACTGTCAAAGATCATCAGACCAAGGAGGATGACATCATGTACCGAACCGTACTCGCATCAGTCGCAACAATGCTGCTAGCTGCTTTACCGGCTATCTCAGCAGACTACCCGGACAAGAAACAGTCAGATATTGCCAAAAACGGAGCCTATATCGGCAGTGACAGCTGTATAGCTTGTCATGGTGATATTCATGCCAACTGGGAGAAAACCAGGCACACACAGAAGGCTCGCAAAGGACCCGGTATGGGCAAGGAGTTTTCCAGCAGCGTATACGGCTGGGTTCAAAGGGACTGGAATAAGCTGGATAGCCATATGATCCTTGATCAGAAGGACAAGACCACCAACTATGTCACTGTACGCAAGTACAAACTGGACGAGGTCGGTTATGTTGTCGGCCAGATCCGCAAGCAACGCTATGCGGTTTACTATGACGGATCCCCCATGGAAGCCTACTTGCAGACTACTAAGGACGGCGGCATATCGTGGACCATCGACAAGAGCAAGATTGTTCCGTATCCCGGCAACAAGGAGCGTGCCGGCTGGAAGTTCCTGACCCTTGAGATGAAGCCCAAGGACGGCGAGTTAAACAAAAACAGCTATGGTGAGTTTTACTCATGGCAGGAACGCTGCATCGGCTGCCACGCTACCGGCTTTGACGTTAAGGGCTGGAACAAAGCCAAGGCTGACTTTGTTGCAGGCAAACGTGCCGACCTGAAGGATATCTTTGTGGCTGACACCCGTGTTGGCTGCGAGTCCTGTCATGGGCCTGGTGCAGTGCATGCCAAGGACCCGTCTAAGGGTAACATTATTCATCCCACCCAAATTACCGATGTAGAGGCCCGCAAGATGGTCTGTGAGCAATGCCATACCCGTACCGTCAAGAACCTGCACAACAAGGGGGCTAATGACCTGCGCGGCTACCGGATTGGCGACAAGTACAGCGACCATGCCGAGTATGTGCGGCCCAACTGGGGTAAGGGCAACCGCGCCGTATCTATAGACGGCAAGGGACGTCGTGACCACCAGATGGATATGGATATCCGTCTTTCCCACACTATCAAGGGTGAAGGTAGTGTCCATGCGAAAATGGCCTGCTTTGACTGCCACGACTCACACAATATAGGAACCGGCAAGCTCAGCAAAGTGCTGAAACAGTCTGCCAAGGACACCTGTGCCAAGTGCCATGGCGATAAGGCAGAAGCTTACCTGAAGGTGATGGACGGCACCAAAGGGTGGGCCAAGTACGGTCATGGTGATTGGGCCAATGAGGGCGGACGCGCCTATCCACGTCAGCATCTGTTCAACAAGGATGCACAGGGACGTTCCTATGGCCTGACCCCGGATAAGTATCACTGGGCATTGAAGAAGGATGGCGATGCGAAGAAAGAGGCCGACTGGTTAGCTATCTGGCCCTGGGAAAAGGTTGCTTACGAGAAGAAAGGGCTGAAGGTAAGCATTGGTGCTACTCCCTGGAAGTAAAACAAACAGCATATGATGAAAGAACAGCCATCCCGGTAATCAAGGGGCGGCTGTTCTTTCTTTGCTTCTTAACCATGTGGTAGGATTACATCAAAGTTAAAGGTATTCAGCCATGACCGCATCCAGTGCTGCACGTGGCGGTCGCAACGCCTCATCTGCCAGATGGACCAGTGGTTGATCAACCAGCTTTCCATGCTCAACAAGCGTTTGTCGTGCTTCATTGATATACAGCAGGCCGGTGGTAAACTCCTGGCCTGACCGCTCTTCCTCCAGCAACCTGATGGCAGCCATCCGATCCGCAGGATCATACTCCTTACCGGTTTTTTTCAGGCGAATGATTGATCCATCATGTAATGCCACATCCTGAATCGTTCCCGGCTCATAGTCAGCCTGAATCTGGTCATGCTCCAGAGGAATAAAACTGATTTCATGCAGCGGCAGCTCATGATCCCTGCCCCAGACATAGCTCTTGGTTGAGCCTTCACCATTGTTGAAGCTGACACAGGGGCTGATGATGTTCAACACGGCGGTGCCACGGTGGGAAAATGCCGCCTTGATCAAGGACTGCAACTGCTTGGGATCACCGGCAAATGACCGTGCAACAAAGCCGCAGCCGGCAATAATCGCTTCAAGACAGAGGTCAAGCGGCGGCAGCTCATTCAGCCCGCCGCCATGCCTCAGCTTCTGCCCCAGATCAGCGGTGGCAGAGAGCTGTCCCTTGGTTAGGCCATAGACACCATTGTTTTCAATCAGGTAGACCATATCCACATTGCGACGTAACAGATGCTTGAACTGGCCCAGACCGATGGAGCCGGTATCGCCGTCACCGCTGACACCCAGGGCGATCAGATCCTTGTTGACGGTGGTTGCGCCGGTGGCGATTGACGGCATCCGGCCATGCAGGCTGTTGATGCTGTGGGAACGACCGAGGAAATAGGCCGGGCTCTTGCTGGAGCAACCGATACCGCTGATTTTGGCAACCCGGGACGGATCGAGTCCCAGGCTGTAGACAGCATCAATGATGACGTTGGCAATGGCATAGTGACCGCAGCCGTTACAGAGTGTTGAGCTGGAACCGGTGTAATCCGCCCTGCTTAGGCCGATCCGGTTGACAGCCGGTGATGGCGTGGTGGCAGTAGTTGTCATGGCTGCTCCTTTGCTTCATGGGCCTTGATTGCGTCACAAATCCAGCCTGCTGTCAGGGGAAGTCCGTCACATTTGGCAATTGAGACGATCCGGTCAGCATCAGCAGGGGCATGCAGTTGAATCAATGCGCGCATCTGACCATCCAGATTGTTTTCGATAACATAGAGGCGCTTATGCCCGCTGATAAATGCTGTCAGCTGGCTCTCCAACGGCAGTGCGCGCAGCCGCAGACAGGATGTCGGTATACCCGCAGCCTGCAGCAGGTCCCGTGCCTCCTGCACAGCAGCATCACTGGTGCCGTAGGCGATCAGCCCGACTTCAGCACCATCCTTCAGATCAACAACCGGCGCTGGAACCAGGGTGCGGGCATTATCATGTTTTTTAGCCAGACGGGCCAGGTTGGCTGACCAGTCTTCCGGGCGTTCACTGTAGGCTGCAGCCTGATTATGGCCGGTACCGCGGGTAAAATAGGCTGCTGCCGGATGATCAGTTCCGGGCAGAGTCCGGTAGCAGACACCATCTCCATCTACATCAGCATACCGTTTCCACTCACCTTGCAGGCGGACAAGATCTTCAGCTGAGAGCACCTTGCCGCGATCAAGCGGCTTTTCAGGATAGGTAAACGGCCTGGTGGGCCAGAGGTTCAGCCCCAGATCAAGGTCGCTCAGCACAATCACCAGGGTTTGCAGCCGTTCAGCCAGATCAAGGGCCATGTAGCCAAACTCGAAACATTCAGCCATTGATCCAGGGATCAGGCAGACATGCCTGCCATCACCATGACCAAGGGTATAGGCAGCCAGAATATCGTCCTGAGCCACACGGGTCGGCAGGCCGGTGGATGGCCCCATCCGCTGGACATCCCAGATCACCGCAGGTATCTCCGCAAAGTACGCATATCCGGCAAATTCAGTCATCAGCGACAGGCCGGGCCCGGAAGTTGCCGTCATGGAACGGGCACCGGCCCACCCTGCCCCGACCACCATGCCGATCACCGCCAGCTCATCCTCTGCCTGCACGATTGCGTAGGTGGCTTTCCCCTCTGCATCCTGACGCAGCTTGGGTAGATACTCACTCAGATGATCCACAATGGATGTTGAGGGGGTAATCGGATACCAGGCCACAAACTGTACACCACCAAACACCGCCCCCAATGCAGCAGCACTGTTGCCGTCAATCAGAAAGGTTCCTTCTGTCCTGTTCATCCGTTCAACCCGAAACGGATCTGTTTTGGTGAGATGGAGCTCTGCCCAGTCATAGGCAGCTTTGGCAGTGGTAAAGTTCAGATCCATAGCCTTCTGCTTACCCTTAAAGTAATACGACAACGCTGCTTCAATCTCTTGCAGATCAATAGCCAGCAGACTGGCCAGTGTGCCGAGATAGACCATATTGGCAACATAGGGCTTAAGTCTGGCCTCTGCTCCGGACTGTTTAACCAGCTCATTGACCGGCATCGGGTAAAAGGTCACATCGTCACGCATAACCGGCAGTTGCAGGTCGTTCGGGTAGAGGCAGATGCCGCCTGATGCCAGGTTCTGGATATCTTCCTGAATCGATGCCTTGTTGATCGCCACCATAACTTCGGCCTGTTCGCGTCGGGCAAGGTAGCCATCTTTGCTTACCCGAATGGTAAACCAGGTGGGAAGCCCCTGGATATTTGAAGGAAATATGTTTTTGCCACTGACCGGAACTCCCATCTTGTGGATGGCCCGCAAAAGCGTGTTATTTGCGGTCTGGCTACCAGCTCCATTGACCGTGGCGATGGTGATGGAAAAATCATTGACGATCATGCCGGTACCTCACACAGGTTAAATTATTCTGAGTAATCCCCCACCTCTGGTGGGGGACCCTCGCAGTTTTACAGTTCCTGCGTTACCAATGTTTTGCAGAAGTCAGTTATTTGCTTGCTATTCGGGTTATAAAAGGACCGCAATTTACTTTGGATTCGGAGTGCAGCAACATGTTGTAACAGTTGGCATTATTCAATAAGCCAAGCTTGAGCAATGGACATCCATCAGAACGACGGAGACAGATTACAGTTAATGCATACGCAATTCAACGAAGCGAGACCACCACAGGTGGTGGTCAGATAATCTTTTGAACATGCCGCTTCGGAGCGGCCCATGATTTTTGAAAGCCCCCACCTTTGGTGGGGGATACGTTACTTCTTCAATTACAGTTTTCCGGTATGGCCAAAACCGCCT
>Ga0209373_10003338_pt1 | contig 14968 bp, 12 predicted proteins | sample Higcelweek5metaG_FD_187173 | JGI IMG/M metagenome (GOLD analysis project Ga0209373, IMG submission 187173) | Freshwater pond sediment microbial communities from the University of Edinburgh, under environmental carbon perturbations - High... | ecosystem: Environmental > Aquatic > Freshwater >...
GGACAAATGGGTAACTCTGAAGTTGGTCACTTAAACTTAGGTGCCGGACGTGTACTTTATCAAGATATGGTTCGTATTACCCGTGCTATTAAAGATAAATCGTTGTGGAGCCAACCGCAGATTGTAAAGGCTTTTTCTTACGCCAAAGAAAATAATAAGCAAGTTCACCTTGTAGGGCTTATTGGCCCTGGTGGTGTTCACTCACTTAGTTCGCACATGATTGCTTTATGCCAGGTTGCAACTGATATGGGACTCGAAAAAGTTTTTATTCATGGTTTGACCGACGGGCGCGATACCGATCCTCGTTCGGGTTACGGCTTTATTGAAAGTGATATTGAAGCTCTTAAAACGACAAATGGACGTTTTGCGTCACTTGTTGGCCGATATTACGGAATGGATCGTGACAAAAACTGGAGCCGTATGAAACTTGCTTACGATTTGTGGCTTAACGGTAAAGGTGAAAAAACAACCGATATTTTAGCTGCTGTTAAAGCTTCGTATGAAAATGGTATTACTGACGAATTCTTTAACCCAACAGTGATGGTTAATGAGGCTGGTGAGCCATTGGCAACTTTCGAAGGTGGCGACGTAGTCATTTGTTTCAACTTCCGCACCGACCGTTTGCGCCAGGCTACCATTGCTTTCACTCAGGAAGATCTTCCTGAATTCGGTATGGAAACACAGGATTTGGAATGGTACACCATGACTGAATATAAAGCAGACTTCAAAGGAATAAACGTAATATACACCAAGGACAATGTAACCAACACAATGGGCGAAATGGTTTCAAAAGCAGGATTGAAACAGATCCGTATTGCCGAAACAGAAAAATATGCTCACGTTACCTTCTTCTTTTCAGGTGGTCGTGAAAAAGAGTTTCCGGGCGAAAAACGCATTTTGTGCCCTTCTCCTAAAGTAGCAACTTACGATTTGCAACCCGAAATGAGTGCTTACGATGTTCGCGACGCAATTGTACCTGAGTTAAAAAACCAAACAGCCGATTTTGTTTGCCTGAATTTTGCAAATGGAGACATGGTTGGGCACACCGGCGTTTACGAAGCCATTTACAAAGCAGTAGTTGCGGTTGACGAATGTGTGAAAGATGTGGTTACAGCTGCCAAAGAAGGTGGATACGATGTGCTCATTATTGCCGACCATGGTAATGCCGACAATACAATTAACGAAGATGGTTCGCCAAACACTGCTCACTCGTTAAATCCAGTTCCTTGCATTTGGGTAACCAATCGCAAAGATGCCAAAATCAAAAATGGTGTTTTAGCCGATGTTGCTCCAACTTTATTAAACATTATGGGTATCGAAATTCCTGAAGGAATGACCGGTAATGTGTTGATTGGATAGAAGATTGTATAAATAAAATAGAAAACCCGACAGAAAATCTGTCGGGTTTTTTTTACTTCAGCAGGGCCAGATAAGATATTTTTTTTACATGGTGGTTTAAACAGAATAAGGGGGTGCTTAATCTGTGCCGCTTCACAAGTACTCTGATAGAACAGAAAAATCAAATCGAAGTAAGATATTCCAACGCTTCAGCTCTTGATTTGAATGATTTTACATTGCGGCCAGTTAAAGAAACAAAGCCGTTATACATAATTGAAATCAAGCCGCTTAGCCCAATTACTGCACTAGCTTTTACGTAAGGGGTATTGTTTTTAACAACTTCGGCAAAGTGGCTCCGAATTTCGTTATTGAAAAACATACCTTCCATGTTGGTAAGCGTCAATGTTTTGTTTAATCCTCTGCTTTGAATTAATGCAGCTGACTCATCTTCAAGTTTAAAAATTTCTGCAACTTCACGTAAGCCCGATAAATCGATATAAACAATTTCCTTGCCTTGGTGCATAATAATTTCTGGTTTTCTCATAGAGGTATTGGTTTAAGTAATGTGTAAGAAAGAGGAAAAAATTCATCTTTAAAAATTTGTGCAAAATAGTTATTTTAAAAAAAAATAAAAAAGGTTGAATGAATGTTTCTTTTTCATCGATGAATCAAAACCTGTTTGGATAATTTCAGACTTTTTAATTATCCTTGCGAAATGGTACAAATAGAACAGGCAATAGTAAGCTTCGATCTCTTCGATGAATTTTTCCTGTGCGACCTTATGGCTTGCAAAGGAGCTTGTTGTGTCGAAGGTGATTCGGGAGCACCCGTTACTCGTTTTGAGGCAAAGCAGATCGAAAAAAATTATTCGAATTTTGAACACTTACTCGACGACCGTTATAAGAAAGTAATTGAGCGAACCGGTTTTGTTTCGGTTGATCCCGATGGAGATTTGGTTACACCTCTATTCAATAACCGCGAGTGTGTGTATACTTTTGAAGATGAAAAAGGATTTACCAAATGCGCAATTGAAAAAGCTTATTTTGAGGGCAAATCGGATTTTAGAAAGCCGGTATCGTGCCATTTGTACCCAATAAGAATAACCGAAAATAAAGATTTTGATGCGGTTAATTATCAGCAAATAGATATTTGCAAGCCGGGACGGTTGTGTGGCGAAAAAACCAAATTGCCACTTTATCAGTTTCTGAAAGAACCCCTGATCAGGAAATATGGCGAAAAATGGTACGAAGAATTAGAACTGGTGGCCGATCAACTGAAGCACTACAAACATTAGTTTTTAAGTTTCAATTCCCAGTAACCAACATCGATCCATTTCCCGTGTTTGAACCCAATCTCTTCAAACTGTGCAATTTTCATGAACCCGAATTTTTCATGAAGGGCAACACTGGCAATGTTTGGAAGTGCAATTCCTCCAACTAAAACATGAAGGTTCGTTTTTTTCAATTCTGCCAGAAAGGCCGAGAACAGGATTGAACCCAAACCTGCTCCCGTTTTTTGATGATGAAGGTATATGGTTACTTCGGCCGAGAAGCGATAGGCCGACCGGGCCTTCCATTCCGTAGCATAGGCATATCCAACTACTTCATTTTCTGCTTCAATCACCAAATAGGGAGATTTTGCCGAAATGGATTTTATTCGATCTTGCATCTCTTCAACCTCTACCTCTTTTTCTTCGAAAGTAACCGTGGTGTTTGTTACGTAATAGTTATATATTGAAGCAATGCATTGTGCATCACTGGGTTGAGCGGTTCGAGTTCTTGTTTCAGGTGTAGTTAGTGCCATATCGTTTTTGCAAAGGTTTGAAGTTCTTCGACACATAAGTAAGGTGAAGCTTTTTCAAGGCTCTTTTTTTCTCGGGTCAGATCGTTCAATTTGTACTGAAGAATTTTGAGTGTTGTTTTCCCGTGGGAAAAGCGTTGTAAATTGTTTGTCACAAGCTCTTCAAGCGCCTGATTAAGATGCGTGTGTATTTCGGAATTGTGCCCGCCAAACTCCTTCTTTCGCAAATAGTCGACCGACTTTGGAAATACCTCTTCCATGGCTTTGGCAATCAACTTCTCGGCTTTGGCAACACTTACCGATGGGAAACAGAACGAAACATGTTCGGCATTAAGAAGATAGCTTTCAATGTCGGTTCCGCGGGTAATAAACAGTTTTGTATCTATGCGGCTAAACGAATCCTTCTGAAGTTTCAGCTCGGCGTCGGTCATATAATCGCGGTCGCGGTGAACCAATATCTTTACATAAGGCATTTTCTCTTTTACAAAAATGGAAAAAAGGTTGGCCGATGCAATTTTTGAGCATCCTTCATATGAAATCACTTTGGTTTCGTTCAGGTTAAACCCCGACGATTTAAGGATCAATTCGATTAAATTGTGGGTTGCACTATCTTCGGTAAGAACAATACACTTTTCGCTGCCCGTAACATTCTTGAGCTGTTCTTTTAATTCATATTTCCCCTTTATCGACAAGTATTCGGGGCTGCTCATAAAGTCATCGATGGTCTCAATTTCTTTATTGGCTATGAACCTGATCAATGGCTCGATGTTGCCATTATCGGCCAATTCGAGGTTTTCGTAATAAGCAAGCCTTTCATCGGGTTTGATTAATATAGGCAACATTCCGCTACCCATGAGCGAGATGTTCAACAGTAAACGTGCAATACGACCATTCCAGTCGTTAAATGGCTGAATAGTAGTGATTTTATAATGAAGTATTGACGCTTTTTCAATTGGGTTTAGTCTCTCTTTCTTTCCAACAGATGAGTACCAGCTGGTCAGCTTTTCCATTTCTTCAACCACATTGGCTGCCTTTGTTATGGGTTGCCGGTTTCCGCTTATATTTTGAATATAGCTTTCGTTGGTGCGATAACTGGTTTCGTCGAACAAGACTGCGGCCAACAATAGAATCGATTGAGTTGTGAGTTTTTGATTTGCAAGGTCAAAAACTAATTGGGTAACAGCATGTTCTTTCCCATTACGTAAGTATGCTTGTTTAAGCGATTGCAGTTCAATGTTTTTACCTAAATTTGGGATAACCGATTTCGATTTCAATGAAGTAAGATGATGGGTAATTTGTTGCTGAAACCGTTCTTGAATAATAGAAATAAGTGGGTCGGAACTGGCAAGATTTTTTATTTCGGTCAGTTTCGATTCAATCAAGTTAAATTCAGGTATGCTAATTCTATGGTTCATGGCTAATTCTACTTATAATGGTTAAAATTAAGCAGGATTATAAACATACAAATTTCAATTTGAAAATAATCAGAATTGCTCATTATTAACAGGCAGTATGAAACGAGCATGTTCGTTACAAACACAAAAAATGGATGAAACAACGTTCAGCGTTAGCTAATATTCACATGCGATCCCGATAATTATCGGGACCATCCGGCCTTAAAAAATAAATTATATTCGGATGAAATCAGGCACTTAAGAAAAGGAATAATCTCAATGGTTAATTCTATTTTTATAGATATGAATCGTAGCTGTGAGGTATTGAGGTGTTAATATGTTGTTTATCTTTATTGTGAATTGTGATACATTGACATAAACTGGTAAGTTATGGGTAAAGCAATGCAACCAATTTTGCTTTTTATTTTTGTAGCAATTTGTATTTTAAGGGTACAAGCTGTTCAAAAACCCACGTACTACCTCAATCCTGAAAAGGATCTCACCCAATACAGTTATCAAAACTGGACTTCGGAAAATGGATTACCTACAAATTCCTTACTTCACTTAATTCAATCGAGTCAGGGCTATTTGTGGGTTACAAGTTATTCTGGTCTTATCAGGTTCGACGGTCATACATTTAAAGTTTATAATAACATCAACGTTCCTGAATTAGAGGGCAATGTGATCAGAAACTTAGTCGAAGATCAAAATGGAATCCTTTGGATGTCAACTCAGGGAATGGGTTTGATGGCTTACGAAAATGGTCAGTTTAAGTCGTATGGAAAGGAACTAAACCTGACGCACTTGTACCGTGGATTGCTTGCCGATGATAAAAACCGTATTTGGTCAGCCTCACCCGATCATGGTTGGTTTTATTTTGAAAAAGGGAAATTCAATTTTATCGAATATTCAACGTCTTTAAAGAACATCGAAGTGAGGTCGATTGTGCAAAGCAATACCGGTGAAATTTGGTTTGGAACTTTAGGCAAGGGGATTTTTAAATACGACAACGGACAACTAAAATCATATAGGTTAACCGATGGATTAACTGATGATTGGGTTTATTCGTTGTATGTTGACAGTGACAATAACCTTTGGATTGGGACAAGTACGGGCCTTTGTTTTTTCAATGGTAACAGGTTTGAAAAAATATTATCTGAGATTAATACAACGGTGAATAAGATTTTAAAAGACCGTTACGGTAATTTGTGGATTGGTACCATTGACGGAATTTACCGGTTGAAAAATGGAAATAAAACCCTTGAGCATTTCTCAACCGAAAACGGGCTTTCAAATAATTTTATCATCGATTTTATATTTGATCGGGAAGGAGACTTCTGGGTTACCCATTACAAAGGAGGTTTATCGAGAATAAAAGATGGGAAGTTCACCAATTATACCGAAATAGGAGGATTGCCAGGTAAAGTTGTAAACTCGGTTTGTGAGTTCAGAAAGCAACATTTTTTGGTTGGATTCGACAATGGAGCCCTTGCGGAGATTGATAAAGGGAAAATTATTCCGTTTAGGTTGAAAAGCAATCTCAATGGTAACCGCATAAGGCATATCATGTCCGATTCTAACCGAAACCTTTGGATCAGTACTTATCTGGGACTTTTGCAGATACGACCAAATGGAACCGAACAATGGTTTAAATGGCAAAGTGGACTTTCTGAGTCAAAAATCCGCTTAACATTCGAAGATTCAAAAGGAAATATTTGGGTTGGCACCCGAAATTCTGGGTTAATCAAAATAGACAAAAGCGGGAATCAAAAATTATTTAATGTCGAAAACGGATTAACTTCAAATCTGATCATGTCGATTGCCGAAGATAAAAATGGTTCAATATGGGTAGGTACAAGTGAAGGGCAGGGCGGCTTAAACTCCATCTCGGCATCAGAAAAAGTAACTGCATTTACCCGTGAACAAGGTTTTGACAGCGATATCGTTTTTAACATCCATTGTGATAATGACGGTGTTCTTTGGATAGCCACAACAACAGGTTTATGGATTTATAAAAAGTCGAAATTCTATAATGTTTCAACAAAGCAAGGCCTGCCTGAAAATTCGATTTTCGATGCTGTTGAAGATGATTTTGGAAGCATGTGGATGCCTTTTGAAGAGGGGATAATGCGGGTTAACAAATCCGATTTGCTTTCTTGCATTCTACAAAATCAAGCCAAAATTTCAAGTGTCATTTATTCAAAAAGCGACGGTATGTCTTGTTCCGAATGCAACCCTACCGCGCAAGTTCTCAAAAGCAGTAGCGGAAGGCTTTTCTTTCCTACACTCGACGGGATTTCATCTATTGATCCAATGGACGAGTTGATTAACAATTACATTCCTCCGGTTATTGTTGAGGAATTAAAGGTTGACGACGAACAAGTTGATATTGGTAAGCCAATTGAAATTATGCCACGGAAGAAACGGTTTACCTTCACCTATACCTCAATTAGCTTATACGATTCTGAAAAAATTAAATTCAAATACCAATTAGTAGGTTTCGACGAAAAATGGGTCGAGGCCGATAATGCCCGCTCCGTTTCGTATACCAACCTGCCAAGCGGAAGTTATTCTTTTAACGTAACGGCAACAAATAGCGACGGAATATGGAACGATTCGGCAACTCAGCTGCAGTTTACAATTAAGCCTCACTTTTTCGAGACTAAATTCTTCTATATTTTAATTCTTGTTGTTGCATTTCTGATCGTATATCTTTTCTATGTTTACCGGATAACTCATCTGAAACAAAATCAAGATGTACTTGAAAAAAACATAAATGAGCGCACTCGTGAAATCTTGAAAAAGAATCAGGAACTTGAACAGCAGAAAAAGGAGATACTGGAAAAGAACAAAGTACTGAATATTCAAAAAGCGGAAATAGAAAAACAATCGGTAAAACTGGAACAACAAAAGGAGGAACTTAAAGAATCGAATATCGCTAAAGACAAGATATTTGCCATCATTTCTCACGATTTGCGCGGGCCGCTTGGAAACATCAAAAACATGCTCGATTTGATGGTGAAAAAGAACGACCAGTTTGATGAGGCAAAACGAAACCGGATAATGGAGAACTTGTTTGAGATTACAACATCTACATTCTATCTGATCGACAATTTGCTGAGTTGGTCTCGTAGTCAGCGTGGGCTAGTAACCTACGACCCGCAAATGTTTCTTGTCGATCCTTTGGTGAACGAAATTATTGCTCTTACTCAGGCCTCTGCATTAACTAAAAATATCGAAGTAGTGTCTAAAATCCAACCGCCCGATCTTGCTTTTGGCGATGTAAACATGGTAAAAACCATATTTAGGAACCTAATGGAAAATGCACTAAAATTTACGCCTGAAAATGGGAGGGTCGAAATATCATCGAAACAGATTGGTGATGAAGTAGAATTTGCCGTATGCGACAATGGCGTTGGTATGTCGAAAGAGGCTGTTGACAAGATTCTTAAAGGTTACGAAATTCAAACTTCGTATGGCACCAATAGGGAAAAAGGCAGCGGTCTTGGATTATTGCTTTGCAAGGATTTTATCAAGAGGAGCGGAGGGATATTTAGAATCGAAAGTACTCCACAAGTTGGCAGTACATTCTTCTTTACGTTAAAGCGCTTTCAACTATAAAAAAACCGCCATTCGAATGCCGAACAGCGGTTTTTTGAAATTATCTTCAAACCTAACATGAACCAAATCAATTAGTGGAAGCTGATACCGGCACTAAAACCAGCCCAGAATCTTGAAGTCCAGTTGTTAAGAGGGTCGGTTGATGCCATTGGCAAATTGAAATAAGGTTGAATATTTTCGCCTGTTGGAGTGTACGTTTTTCCTTTCCAATCGTAGCTAAATCCATAATTCAAAGTAGGACCAACGTTTACGCAAACACCTTTCCAAAGGTCGCGTTTGTAAGCAGCTTTAAGCTGTGTAATATTGTTTGTGCGTTCAGCAGCAATTAAAGAACCAAATCCTGGGTTGAACAAGAAATATTCCTGATGATTGGTTATCTCGAAGTTTAGTTTCGATTTTCCTTTTAAGTTCAGTTGGTGTCCAAAACCGAAACCAAGTGCATAGCGGTTCTGATGGTCGGTAAGTTTGCTAATTGTATAAATGTTGTAAAGTCTTTCGGTACCCATTTTGTACGATACTTGGATTGGGCTCCAATCTGTGGTCGAAATTTCAACTGCACGATAACCGTTGGTTTTTACAATGTTGATGAACCCAAGGGCCACACCGTCTAGGCTATCGCAAACATTAATGAAACCTGAAAGTTGAACTCCTTTAACTTTTTTCGCCATGTTGATGAAACCTGCGGCTTGAATGCCGTTAACGTTTTCGGCATAGTTTGCAAACCCCGAAGCTTGAATGCGGGTATTCCCTTTTGCCGAAATATTTGCAAACCCCGAAAATTCGATGGTGTTTTCAACCTTTTGGTTAATGTTTGCAAATCCTGTGGCCAAAATTCCTGATGCTTCTTGGTTAATGTTCGCAAACCCCGAAGCCTGAATCCCTTTAAAGGCATTCCCATTGATGTTTGCAAATCCTGAAGCCTGAATCCCTGAAGAGTGGTAGTTTGACGACAATTCATCGAACCCGTTAATGTTTGCAAACCCCGAAGCTTGAATCCCTTTAGAATACAAACGGTTGGCATTGATGAATCCACCAAACTCCATAAAGCGGGAACCTGCCCCAACGCCAATAAATGTGTTGATCGAGATATCGTTTACCGTGTTGTAGAAATAGATTCCATTGGTACTAAGCGGAGGTGCAAACATGGTAAATTGAAATGGTACGCGACGCAGTTTGAGCGATGTACTGTCGGTTTGAGCGAAAGATAAAATCGAGATTAAAAGAAATACGATTGATAAAATTTGTGTTTTCATTGCTATCATTATTATAAGTGTTTACAATTAAATTGCTTTCATGGCTTAATTTTCAACTAATGACAGCACTAAAAATTGAGGGTTGCAGCAGATGTGAAAATTTCTAAAAATGAGTGCAAAAAAAAAGCTTTCCAATTTGGAAAGCTTTTCGATATGCAGAATTTGCTAATTAGTTTTCAACTACTGCTTTTGGTTCAACCGAAACAAAAGATCTGGCTTTTTGTCTCTTTTTGAACACTACGGTACCATCAATCAGGGCAAACAAAGTATGGTCACGACCAATACCTACGTTTTCACCTGGGTGATGTTGAGTACCACGTTGGCGAACGAGAATATTTCCGGCTTTTGTTGCCTGTCCGCCCCATATTTTTACGCCTAAGCGTTTGCTTTCCGATTCGCGGCCGTTCCTCGAACTACCTGCACCTTTCTTGTGAGCCATGGTATCTGTTTTTTTTAATTATCCAACAATTTCTTCAATCTGAATACGAGTCAAGTACTGACGGTGTCCGTTTTTAACACGGTAACCTTTTCTGCGTTTTTTCTTGAAAACGATTTTAGTTTCGTCTCTCATATGTTCAAGAACTTTTGCAGTTACTTTAGCTCCTTCAACAACGGGAGTACCAACTTTTACGTTTCCGTCGTTGTCGATCAATAACACTCTGTCAATGTCGAAGGATTCACCTTCTGCGTTTTCAATACGGTTTACATACAGTTTAGCATCTTTTTCAACTTTGTACTGTAAGCCGCCAAAATCAATAATAGCGTACATTCTTATAGAATTTTACATTTTATCCGGAAGGCGGAAGTGCTTATGCCCTTCACTTTTAAGGCCAACGCGAAAACTTTCGGACTGCAAAAGTATATATTTTTGAATGATTGCCAAACAATTGAGTTTTTTTTTGGGAGTAAAAAATGTTAAGGATAAAAACGAAACCTTGATTTTAAAAATTCACTGTTCAAAGAAAAAACAATTTCTATCTTTGTTTCAACAGCAATCAGAATTTTAATATGCACAAAGTTAAGCTAAATGTTTTGGGACTTTCGGTGAGCCAGACTCAAACCGGAGCTTATGCACTGGTTTTGGCCGAAGAAAATGGTGACCGTAGAATCCCAATTATTATTGGTCCGGTTGAAGCTCAATCGATTGCAATTCAGCTCGAAGGCCTACATCCTCCACGGCCACTCACTCACGATTTGTTTAAAAATATTGCGCATGCATTTCAAATCGATTTGATCGAAGTAATTATTTATAAACTGGAAGAAGGAATTTTCTATTCAGAATTAATTTGCGAACAGAACGGTTCAAGTGTTGCCATTGATTCTCGTACTTCCGATGCTGTTGCTTTGGCGCTTCGGTTCAAGTGCCCAATTTTTACTTCCGAAGAAATATTATCTAAAGCAGGGATTGTTATTGAAGTGTCTGACGAATTGGAAGAAAATGATAATTCTGATGATTTTGACCCGCAAAATCCCGAAGCCAGATACGACATCCAAAATATCGACGAACTGGAACTTTTATTGAGAGAAGCTATTCAAGCCGAAAATTATGAGCTGGCTTCGGAGATAAGGGATGAAATTGCCCGTCGAAAGAAAGGAAATTGATTACCAGTCTGGTTCATGTTCCTTCTTTAAAACCATTTAATGATATCAAAGATTCTCTGATTATGGATATTAAGAAACGATTAGTCCTTCTGAATTTTTTTCAGTTTTTTGTTTGGGGAGGTTGGTTAATCTCTTTGGGCGGTTATATGTTTAATTCTCTTGGGTTTACAGGAGTTCAAGTTGGTAGTATTTATGCCACTATGGGTATTGCTTCGCTGTTTATGCCCGGATTGCTGGGAATTGTAGCCGACCGCTGGATTAATGCTGAAAGGGTTTTAGGGGCGTGCCACATTATTGGTGCCGGGTTGTTGTTTTGGGCATCGATGGTTACAAAATTCGATATTTTGTATTGGGTAATGTTGTTGTACGCAATGGTTTATATGCCAACAATTGCACTGAATAATACTGTAGCTTATAATGTACTTGAAAAAAGAGGGCATAATGTGGTTAAGGAATTCCCTCCCATTCGGGTATGGGGAACCATCGGTTTTATCATAGCCATGTGGGTGGTTGACTTGGGCGGATTTAAGGTAGGTCCCGGTCAGTTCTATGTTTGTGCGTTGGCTTCGCTATTTGTAGGGGTTTATGCGTTTACCATGCCAAAATGTGTTCCCGAAAAGGTGCAAAAAAATGGATCGCTGGTCTCTGTTCTTGGTCTCGATGCATTTGTGCTATTCAGAAGACCCAAAATGGCTATCTTCTTTGTTTTTTCAATGTTGCTTGGTGCTGCATTGCAAATAACAAATATGCTTGGAGAACCTTTTCTAATGGATTTTAAAACAAATTACGCATCATCATTTGCAGTTACACACCCCGGTTTATTAATGTCGGTTTCTCAAATTTCCGAAACCTTGTTTATCCTGACCATTCCGTTCTTCTTGCGAAAGTTTGGAATTAAGAAAGTAATGATGATCAGTATTTTTGCTTGGTTTTTCCGGTTTGGACTTTTTGGCATTGGAAATCCGGGAAGTGGTTTAATTCTTCTTGTTTTATCAATGATTATATATGGAATGGCTTTCGATTTTTTCAATATATCGGGTTCACTGTTTGTTGAAATGGAAACCGAAACCAAAATTCGTGCTAGTGCCCAAGGGCTTTTTATGATCATGACCAACGGTATTGGTTCCATTATTGGTGGCATTGCAAGTGGTTGGGTGGTCGATTATTTCACCGTTGAAGGAGTTAAAGACTGGCAAAGCATATGGTTTGCATTTGCTGGTTATGCCCTTATCATTGGGATTATTTTCCCATTTGTGTTCAAATACAGGCATTCACCCGAGTCTGTTAAAGCATCTAATTCAGCCCACTGATTTTTTTGATTTCTGAAATGAAACAATACCTCGACTTATTACAACATGTTCTCGAAACTGGTGTCCGCAAAGAAGATCGCACTGGAACCGGAACAATTTCGACATTTGGATATCAAATGCGGTTCAATTTGCAAGACGGTTTTCCGGTGGTAACAACCAAAAAGTTGCACTTAAAGTCAATTATTCATGAATTGCTTTGGTTTCTCAATGGCGATACAAATACAAAGTATTTGACCGATAATGGTGTGCGAATTTGGAACGAATGGGCCGATGAAAATGGTGATCTTGGTCACATCTACGGTTACCAATGGCGCTCGTGGCCCGATTATAACGGCGGCCATGTCGATCAGATTACGCAGGCTGTTGAAACTATAAAAAGTAATCCCGACTCGCGCCGAATTATTGTGAGTGCATGGAATGTGGCCGACTTGCCGAACATGAATTTACCCCCATGCCATGCCTTTGTCCAATTTTATGTGGCCGATGGAAAACTTTCGTGCCAACTTTATCAGCGCAGTGCCGATTCGTTTTTGGGAGTCCCATTTAACATCGCATCGTATGCTTTGTTCACCATGATGATGGCGCAAGTTACATGCCTCGAAGTTGGCGATTTTGTTCACACTTTTGGCGATTTGCACATTTACACCAACCACCTCGAACAAGTGAAACTACAGTTGAGCCGCGAGCCCTATCCGCTGCCTCAAATGAAGATCAACCCCGGGGTGAAAAATATTTTCGACTTCAAATACGATGATTTTGAATTGGTGAACTATCAGGCACATCCGCATATTAAGGGCGAAGTGGCGGTATAAATCATTTCTTTTTCAAATGACTAATGACTTTTTATGACACACAATAACATTTCCATCATAGTAGCCATTGCCGAAAACTTCGCCATTGGCAAAAACAACGACCTGTTGTTTCACTTGCCCAACGACCTGAAGCGGTTCAAGGAAATTACACTTGGGAAACCTGTGATTATGGGGCGCAATACCTTGCTTTCGTTGCCAAATAGCCGCCCGTTAAAAAACCGTCGCAACATTGTTATTTCAGATATTCCCGGTGAACAGTTCGATGGTTGTGAAATGACCAGCTCAATTGAAGGTGCTATAGAGCTGGTTAAAAACGAAGAAGAGTCCTTTATTATTGGAGGTGGAATGATTTACCGACAGTTCTTTCCACTTGCAGGAAAGCTCTATCTTACATTGGTACACAAGCCTTTTGATGCTGATGTTTACTTTTCTGAGATCGACTATTCTGAATGGGACGAAACGTTCAGAGAAGACCATTACGATGAAAAAAACGATTTCAACTATTCCTATCTTAATTTGACCAGAAAATAGTTTGATCTGATTGTTTTAGCAATCTCCTTAATCTGTTTTAGAAAAGCAACGTTATTTTTTTATTTGGCATGGCTATTGACAAACTCTTGGCCGTGTTAAGTTGTTTATTCATATGCGACACTCTGTCAGCAAAAAAAATAGAGGAATCAGATATGTCAGAAAGAAATTTAAAAGACAATAAAAGTTTTATATTCACAGGTTTAGGGGACGATGACTCGGATTTTATTCCAATCATTGCCGATGGTGGTGATGACGAGTTTGTAGTTGAGAACATGCCTGCGGTACTGCCAATATTACCCCTTCGGAACACCGTCCTATTTCCCGGAGTTGTTTTGCCAATTTCGATTGGTCGTCATAAATCATTGAAACTTATTCGCGAAGTATATAAAAAGGATGGTGTGTTGGGAACTATTGCTCAACTCGATCCCGAAATTGATGAGCCATCAAAAGACGATCTCTATACGGTTGGGACTATTGCCAAAATCCTGAAGATACTTGAAATGCCCGATGGAAGCACAACAGTAATTATTCAGGGAAAACAACGGTTTCAAATTTTAGAGATTGTAGCCGAAGAGCCTTACCATTTTGCACGGGTGTTAAATCTGACCGATATTCAACCAATTGAACGAACTCCCGAGTACGATGCAATTGTTGAGTCGTTGAAAGATATTGCCATTAAAATTGCAAAGAACTCGAGTAACATGCCACTTGAATCGGCTTTTGCAGTAAAGAATATCGAGAATCCTACATTCTTGATAAATTTTATATGCTCAAATGCCGAAATCAAAATTGATGAAAAGCAGGGTTTACTTGAAATTGATGAGCTTCGCGAACGTGGAATCCAAGCGGTATCTTATCTGGTTCGTGAGCTTCAAATGGTTGAACTGAAGAAAGATATCCAGTCGAAGGTGAAAAACGACATGGATCAGCAGCAACGCGAATATCTGTTGCATCAGCAAATGAAAACCATTCAGGATGAATTGGGTGGAAATCCGGTTGAGAAAGAGATTCAAGAATTGAAAGGGCGTGCTGCTTCAAAAAAATGGAGCGAAGAGGTTGCCGAAGTTTTTCAAAAAGAACTTGATAAACTTGGTAGGCTGAATCCCGCTGCCGGTGAGTATTCCATTCAACTTACCTATGTTGAAACGTTGCTGGATCTACCTTGGAATGAATTTTCAGAAGATAATTTCAACATGAAACATGCCGAGGAAGTGCTTGAAGAAGATCATTATGGCTTGGAACTGGTGAAAGAACGAATACTTGAGCACCTTGCTGTATTGAAGTTGAAAAACGATATGAAGTCACCG
>Ga0209373_10003341_pt1 | contig 14960 bp, 17 predicted proteins | sample Higcelweek5metaG_FD_187173 | JGI IMG/M metagenome (GOLD analysis project Ga0209373, IMG submission 187173) | Freshwater pond sediment microbial communities from the University of Edinburgh, under environmental carbon perturbations - High... | ecosystem: Environmental > Aquatic > Freshwater >...
TTCCGAACTGCTGAGTCGACTTCGGAAAGTAATGTCCGCCAAAATTAACGGCAGACTGGCTACTCCGCTGAGGGTTGGACTTGGAATCTGGGGGAGATTACTATGAAAATTTATGCAACAATACTTATCACCGGAATTTTATTAATATTCCGTTTTCAAACCTGTCGGATATGGGAAATTCTTTTCATGGAGAATATGATGGATACATCCATTGTCACCGACGGGTTATCTCTGCGGCAGATTCTCTTTCGGATCGAACTGAAAGGCTATCTCTAGTTCCGAAAACCCGGATGCATTCGATTTGAATGTATCCGGGTTTCAAAGAGTCAAAACGCCTGTTCCGGGTGATATTTGCACCAATGGAAAACATGTTGGTATCGTCAGTGGCAAAGGAAAAACAATTTCTGCCTCCAGTAATGGAGTGGTTGAAAATGACTGGGGTTTCAAAAAAGGAGAGAATTACAGATACTATCGATACAAACAACCTCAGAGAAAATCTCAAGGAGGAAAGTAATTCATGCAAAAAAATCTACGACAATTCTTCTCCGGAAGACGAATTCTGTTTTTCCTGATTCCGGGATTTCTGATCTACGCAGCTGTCATTCCTTTTTGTCTGCACGATTTTGTTCCCGGCGGACAGGCCATGCTGGACATTCTGGTCGGGAAAGGGGCATTCGGAGTAAGGCAAAACGATATGACGGTCAAAGTCGACGGACAAGAACAACCGGTCCGTAATTATGTTGCAAACCTTTATCCGGATGGAAACCGTTCGAGCAAAGAGCGCACCATCATTCTGACAGGACTTGTCCTGAAAAAACGGGAAGACGGCGAGCCGGAAACCGTGAATTGGAAGGTTGGGCGTGATTTTGTCGGAGCAACGCACGATCATCAGGCGGTCTTTCTCCCGGCACGCTGGGGACTGCTTGCCGGAGAAGGCATTCATACCACGTATCCGATTGAAGACGACATGAAGGGGTCCGATGCCGAATACACCATCGTTGACCATGGTTCCTTCCTGAATTACAGCATTGTCTTTCCCTCGGGAAAAGGAACAAAGACGATTGTTTTTTCGGTTCCAAAGGAAATGCTCGGAATCATAAATGCCACACATCGGAAGCCCTTGCATGTTTTGCCTTATCGCTTGCGTGAAAAGACTCAAGACACGAAAGAAAAACACGAAATCGGAAGGGATGATTCAAAATGAAAAAAACGTTAGATTTTTTTATTGAACGGATTGGAATGAAGTCAACGAATGAAATTCTTTTTCGGTTTGCCGACTATGAATATCAGGTCAGTTACTGGGGCCGATACATTCTTGTGGAAGACAGTAAAACCCATGAAGCGGAAGAATTCTGTTTTTCTGAAACCGGAAAATCTTTGATTGAGGCATTGTTGGATGCCTCTCCCAGAGGAATAACTATACGGAAAATCCTAACTCATTTGTCGGAAAATGACTTGATAATTACGAAATAATTCTGTCTGAGTATGGAAAACAAGGAGACTTCCATGGAAAATCGTTAAGTAAAGTGCGGATGTCTTACGATTGAGAAAAACGCATACTGGAGTGAATGGCTCTCGGTGAACTACATTCCGGGAAACATTCCGCAATTATGCGAACATCCGGAAGACGGCTGGGACGAGCCGCCGGAAGGAGAGCCCGTCCAATATCAGATCACGCGGGAGAAATGCATTTTGTAAAATTGTATCCTACCATAACACCCGAGACCGCTTAACTGTCTCACCTCTTGCGGAAAAAGAAATGGGTGGAACAGAACTGCATCAGATTGAGAAGAACATAAAATTATGAAAACCTTTTTGGAAAAATTCTACGAAAAAGTCGCTATGGAAAAGAACTTTGACTGTATCGATTTTGAATACGACGGCACTGAATATCAGGTTTCCGATGGGCATTTTATTTGTTATACAGATAAAAGCGGGAAATACCATGAATACAGTTTTCCAAAAGACATTGAGATGATGCTTGATGCAAAAGTCTTGCCGGGAGACAAATCACTGCGCGAAGTATGGGGCTCTATTGGATGTGAAGAAATTCCTTCGTATTGGTATTGATGCCGAAGGAAAGCGAAGAATCTCTTCCGGGCTGTCCGGACTCTGTTGGAAAGCAAAGGATAAGACAGCCCGGAGCCACCGGAAAGGGCGCGGCCTCAAAAGATCGGATCAGACGCCAAAAAGGTTGCGGAATTCAGGAATGGAAACTTGTTCGCCGTATTCCGAGAGCTCAAAGGTTTCCGCCTGAACAACCGTCCGGCCCATCTCTCCGTATTTTTCAATCAGTGTGCCTCGGGCCAACTCAGCGGCATCGTGGAACCGTTTCCCCCAGTTGTCATCCAGCCATTTCTTTTTTGCGTTCCAGTCGGCGGGGTCAATCTGAAAATTTTTGTAACCCTTATCCCAGGGGAGCCACTCATAAAACTGGGAAGCGTGACAGTCCAGCATCCTGTATTTGGTTTCCAGAACCGAATCGATCTCGACGGCGGCATCGGCGCGAACCGGACGGGGATCCCTGAAGCGGTCATAAGAATAGGCGAAGACGGGATTTCTGTCCGGGATCGGCGTATCGGGACAGTACAGCGGAACTTTCAGCAGATAAGCGGCATCCATGACCAGCTGGGCCGTATTGCGGTGATCCGCGTGATAGTCGCAACTCCGGTGGGAAATCACGACATCGGGCCGGAAGCGGCGGATAATGCGGATGATCTCCTCCCGGTTCTCCAACGTGTTTTCAAGCCTGCAATCGTGATGATCCAGCACCTGATATTCCACCAGCCCGGCAATTCCGGCCGAGGCCTGCGTTTCAGCATAGCGGCGTTTTGCAAGGTCCTCGTGCGACATTGAATAATGTCCGCAGTCACCGTTACAGGTGGACACAAATTTCACCTGATGGCCGGCGCGGGTCAGCTTGACCGCTGTGCCGCCCATGAGAAGATCCGAATCATCCGGATGGGCTCCGATAAAAAGAAAACGGTTTGACATTTCCATTCATCCTGGTTCTGACGGCTCCGGCTTTCAAACCTCGGAGTCCGTTTCTGATTACTATTTTTCTGAAAAGACATGACAAAAAAAACTCTATCGCACAAGGCGGTAGACCTGCAAAGTCGACCGGACCTCCGCGGAACTTCCCCGGACTCCGTCCAACCGCGATCAGAGAGAATATACACCGGTTTCTTCTATATTTCCAACGATAGAAGACTTCCTGATCCATGATTTTTCCGCCGCAATGGATTTCCATGTCCATTCAAGTTCTATTTCCAGTCCTTTTTTTTCTTTAAAAAGCATTATTTTAGACTCAAAAACAAAAAATATATGAATTTTTTATTTCAAGTACTTGAAATTTTCTTGATTTTCGTTATAATATATATAGAAAGAAAAAGATCATGATGATTTTACAGAGAGAAAAATCACAATGATTTCATTAAAGGAAATAGGAAGAATCTGCGGGCTGTCCGAGTCGACCGTATCCAAGGCGCTCAAAGGCAATCCGGCAATCCGGCATTCGACGATGCTGCGGGTGATGGAAGTTGCCCGCAAATACGGTTACCAGCCCAACGCCATGGTGCATTGCATGCAGACCGGGCAAAGCCAAAGCATTGGTATTGCCTACAACGACTTCTGCTGCCAATTCGCGGGACAGGTGATGGAAGGAATCCAGCAGGTTCTCCACGAAAACAATTACGACTCCTTCGTCATTCAATGGGACAAGCTGGTCAAAGACAAAATTGAACTGCTTGGCCGTTTTGCGCGCCGTCGTGTTGACGGCATACTGCTGTTTCCGCCGGCCGCGGCCGACCCGAGTGAACGACTGGCCGAACTGCGCAGCATTCATTGTCCGATTGTGGTGATTGACCAGCGCTGGCCGGGGCATGACTTCGACTACGTCGGCTGTGACAACCGCAAAGGGATGTATGAACTCGTTTCGTTTCTGATCGGGCGCGGCTACCGGAGATTCGGCGTAATCGGTTTTCCGGGAGTCAGTTCCGGAGAGGAACGCCGGAGCGGCTTTCTGGACGCAATGTTCGAGCACAAACTGCCGATCGATGCTACCTTGCTTGCCAACACCACGGAATCCATCCGGAACGCCTATGAAGTGGCGCGCGCCCTTCTTACACGCTCCGACCGCCCGGATGCGCTGGTCTGCTTCAACGATTACATTGCCCGCGAGGGAATCAATGCGGCTATGGATCTCGGAATCGCGATACCGGGAGAACTTGCGGTGACCGGATTTGGAAATCTGCCGTTATGCAATCTGATCCGCCCTCGCCTTTCCACGGTGGATCAGTTTTCCTACGAAACCGGAATTGCCGCCGCCAAGCTGCTTCTCGAACGTATTTCAGCTTCTGGAAAATACGAACGACGTGATGTCGTAATCGATACAAAAGTGATCATACGCGAATCAAATCGTTGAACGAGTTAAGCGAAAGGAGTCTTTGCCATGAAGACGAAAAATCTCCGGAAAAAAACGTGGTTTACTTTGATTGAACTCCTCATTGTAATTGCGATCATCGCAATTCTGGCTTCGATGCTGCTGCCGGCAATCAACAAGGCCCGTGAACGGGCGAAAGCCACCAAGTGCATCAGCAACCTGAAACAGGTGACAACCGCGTGTCTCATGTATGCGGATGACTACAAGGGCTTTCTGACCGCACCGCAGCTCAGGGCAAATTATTTCTGGTCCAACCTGATGGCGGACTACAAGTATCTTCCCCCCAACGATATCTATCTCTGCCCGAATCAGGAAACCAAACGCCCGTGGAAAAACAACTCCGACGCCCTTTACACCTATGGACTGAACCGCAACGTCGACCGCGATGATCGCGCCACCCCCGGCGGATTCTACACAAACATTTATAAGACCCGCAGACAGGCGCCTTCCATCATCTGGCTGGTCGGTGACAGCATCCGGGCGAAAAACGCCACCTCCATCGCGCTGAAACAGCCCTTTGCCATTCTCAGCTGGAACAACGGAACCGAAGGAATTGTCTCTCTTCGTCACAGCATGCAGGCAAATCTGGGTTTTGCTGACGGCAGCGCCCGTCCGAACGCAGTCACAAACATGCATCGAATCTACCCGCAGTTCGAGGAATGGTTTCTCAACGATACGGTCATGATCGTTTCCCTGCCTCCCTTCTCGCTTTAAACCCGTGAGGCAAAAGGCCGACTTCAGGATCTCACATGACAAACGGAAAGGCTTTATTGAATATGAAGCGGAAACAAATACTGACAGGAATGGCGGCCATTGCCGGCATCGCCGCTTATGGAACTCCCGCCTTCACCAATCCCTCTTTCGAACAGGGAACCGGCGGCTACTGGATCAATAACCCGTCCGCCGCAAGAATCGATCCGGGCGACTCCACCGACGGCAGGCAGAGCCTTAGCGTCAAGGTGGTTCCGGGCAAGACTGTCAGTATCGTGCAGGGCGTTGCCTATGAACCGGGCAAAGTCTACCGCATCGGGTTCGATGTCAAAGGTGTGGATGCCCGACTTCAGCTTCAGGTGATGCTTCAGGGAAAGAAGCCCCTCCAATTTTTCAATGATCCAGAGCTCAAACAAGGGCTCGAACCCGGCGCGGAATACAAACGCATCACTCTGGAACTCGGACCGTTCCCTGCGAAAGTCGGCGGAGATGAGGTCACGAAACTGATGATTTTCTTCAACGTCACCGGAGAAAAAGAGACCGGAAAACTCAACCTCGACAATATCAGTCTCGAATTGAAGGATGCAAAGGAAAAGCCTGCACCGAAAGGCGAAGCAAAAAAAATGCCGGAACCGAAAACCGCCGCAAACGTTCCGACGAATACTCTCCTCCGAAACGGATCTTTTGAACAGGGACTTGCTCCTTATTGGATCAATCAGAATAAAAATGCCGTGCTGGACAATTCCACTGCCAGTCATGGCCGGATGAGTCTGAAAATCACACCGGACAACAACAGGATCGATGTGGCGCAGGATGTCCCGATGAAGTCGGGACAGTTGTACATCGTTCGCTTCGATGCCAGAACCACCGCTCCGGAAAAGGGACCGGTCCTGATGCTTGAAGTTCTCCTGCGCGGCAAGAAGCCGCTGGCCTTCTTCTCGCCAAAAAGCGAACAGAAGAAGTTCCTCGAACCGGTTCCGCTCGAAAAGAATTTCAAAACGTATGAATACGAAATAGGTCCCTTCCCCGAGGATTGGCGCGGAACCCCGGTGGAAAGCCTGATGTTCTACTGGCACACGGCGCCGGGCGCAAATCCGGGTTCGATCTATCTGGACAATCTCCGGATCGAAACCATATCCGGGGATCAAAAAAAAAATGAAGGCATCACATTTCAATTTCCCGGCGACATTCGCATCTTTGAAAAAGGTTTCACGCTGAAGGTTTCACGCGGAACTGGCAATGGAATTCTAAAAGTCCGCGGAGTCAACGCGTCGGGAAGAGAACTCTTTTCAAAGGAATCGAAGGCGGACTCTCCCGACATCACCATCGATATTGACTCTCCCGATTATTATGCGGTCACTGCCGAAGTCATTGAAGACGGCAAGGTTGTCAGGCGGGAAGAAACCACTTTCGCCGTCACCACACCTCTGCCACAGGATTACTACACCACGGACCAGCCGGCTTTCGGAGTCTGGGGCGGTCTGAACCGTGAGCTGCGGCGTCTCGGCGGAGCAAAATGGGACCGTCAGCTTTTCTTCACCGTTTTCCAGAAGAAAGACTTCCAGCCGGTTGAACCGGCTCCAGAAGTCCTTGTCGGGAAGGAACCGGTCAAAATCATCCGCTGCATGAACATTCTCAACCCCTTCAAAAAAATGACGCCGGTCAAGCCGGATGAATGGGCCGATCTGGAGAATCGTCTCTCAAAGGATATCCTTGTAAACAAGGGACTGGTCCAGGTCTGGGAAACCCAGAATGAACCGATGGTCGGCGAGAACTTTCACGGAACAATGGAAGATGTCATGGACATCATCCGCTTTGAAAGCGGAATTGTCCGTAAAATCGATCCGAAGGCGATCATTGCGGGAATCTGCGTCAACCCGATGAACGCCAATCAGTATAACCAGTATGTCGGCTATTACCGCAACTACGGGATCGGACGCCTGATCGACGCCGTAATGCTGCACCCTTACATTCCCGGAGCCCAGAATCCCGATCTTGCCGGGTATGTGGACACGCTCAACCGACTGAACCGGGAACTCTCCGCCATCGCCGGGAAACCGGTCCCGATGTATATCAGCGAAATCGGTTATTCCGCCAAGCCCGGCGGCGAAGTGACCGAATATCAGCAGGCCGCCTATCTGGCCCGGGTCATGGTCCTCAATTTCACGATCGAAAACCTCAAGGCGTGTGTCTGGCATATCGGACTCTGGAACGAGGCCACGTCCAGGCGGGAACTGGACTTCGCATTGCTGAGGAAGCAGGAGAAAGGCAGCAAGGTCTACCAGCCGAAACCCTCCTTCGCCGCATGGGCAACCGCCTCGCGGATGCTCTACGATGCAAAACTCCTGCGGGAACTCGATGTCGGCAAAACCCTGCGGGTGTGGCTCTTTGAAAAGAAGGGAAAACCGATGCTGATCGCGTATTCCCTGATTCCGGAAACGGTCCGGATGCAACTGGCGCTGCATGCGCCGTCCGCGGAAATCGTCGATATGTGCGGAAGCCGTTCCTCCGTGAAATGCAAGGACGGAATCCTGAATCTTGAACTAGGCGAAGCTCCTGTCTACATCCTTGGCGGAGCGCTGGAACAATTCGCCGCCGGGAAATTCAACGCGCTCTTCTCCCCCGAGACGCTTGCAACCGTTCCCGGCGGCGCCCTTGAAGTGAAAATTCACCTGCCGGACAATCTTTCCCGGAACGCGGCGCTGCGGCTCCAACCTTTCCGCACGGGCAAAGGGGAACTCTCCGGCAAGGGGAATGAATGGACCCTGAAACTCGAAATCTCACCGGACGCGGCTCCCGGCGAAAACGATCTCTTCCTGATGCTGATCCAAAACGGAGTCAACCGTTATATCTGGCAGAAACGTCTCCAGATTCTGCCCCCGCTGGAATTCACCGAACTCAAACCGTGCGATAAAAACGGAGTTCCGGCCATCGCGTTCCGTCTGCGCGCCAACGATCCGGCCCAACGTGAAGCGAAAGTCGAAATCCTTGCCGAACCGGATCGTGTGATCGGAAGCGGAACGGCCCGGACCGGGACGGAAAACCTTCTGCCGCTGCCGGGGGCGACCGTTTCCGCCCGTCCGGCCCGCTATGCCGCGCGCCTGACGCTTGCCAACGGGAAATTCTTCCGGATCGCCCTCTCGGTCAATCCGGTGCCGGTCGCCATTCCCTATGAGAAAGATGCAATCGACCTGCCCGTCGACAAATGGCCGGCGCGCGGCGTCTACCATCTCGAAAGCGGAACCTACAGCCGTCATGCGATCAAGGGGGAGGCGGACCGTCCGACAGGCTTGCTTCGCCTCGCCTGTGATGAGAAGTATCTTTATCTCTCCTGCGATGTCCGGGACCGGGAAAATATCCCCGCGACGGAAGCCAGGTCCCTGTGGGATGGAGATTCTCTCCAGATCGGGATCAGCGTGCCGCGGGCGGACATGATCCGTGTCAACAACGACGGCATTCAGGAGACCGCCTACGCCGAATTCGGAATCGCCCCGGACAACCGTTCCTGGGTCTGGGCCAGCATGAACCTCAATCAGATGCCGCTGGCGGCTCCGGTCCCGAAACTGACTTCAAAAAGTTCGGCCTCGAACGGAGTTCTGCAATACCGGATTGCCGTGCCGTGGGAGACCCTCAACATTCGCTGGCGGTCCGGCTTGCCGCTTCGTCTGAGTGTTCTGGTCAATGACCGCGACCGGGCCGGGCGGCACTGGCTGGAATGGTTCGGAGGAATCGCCGACGGAAAGGACCCGGACGCTTACGGAGAAGCGGTCACGCTGGAGAAACAGAAAGGACCCGGGGTTCCGGACAGCAAAACGGCTCCATGAAAAACGCCTGAGGAATCAGGACGAAAGGAAAACAGAATGACTTGGATCGACTGGTGCATTGTGGCAATTCCGGTCATGGGATTGATATGGATATCCATTTACTCGCGCAAATATGCGCGGGGGGTGGTGGATTTTCTGGCCGCCGGCCGAATCGCCGGTCGTTATGTGCTGTCCGTCGGAGACCTGACCGCGGGGCTTTCCGTCATCACTCTGGTCGCGGGAAGCGAACAGAACTACCAGACCGGCTACGCGGTCAATTTCTGGAATATGGTGGTCATCCCTGTCGGCATTTTCATGGCATTGACCGGATACTGCATGTATCGCTGGCGTGAAACCCGCTGTCTTTCCATGGGCCAGTTCATCGAGATGCGCTACGGCAGCCGGTTTTTCCGTATATTCTGCGCCGGTCTGAGAACCGTTTCGGAAATGATAACGAATGCGATCGGGCCGGCCATCGCCGCGAACTTCTTCATCTATTATCTCGGATTGCCCCACAATGTCATGATCTGGGGCGTCAATCTGCCGTGCTACGTGATCATCGTGGTTTTCTGCCTGTCGCTTGCCATGGTCTTCATCTGGCCGGCCGGGCGCATTTCCCTGATCATCACGGACTGTTTTCAGGGGCTCCTCTGCTACCCAATTTTCGTCGTGATCGTCGGATACATCATACTTAACTTCTCTTGGAACAACGACATTGCGCCGGTCATGTGGAACCGGGTGCCCGGACAGAGCTTCATGAGCCCCTATGACATCTCACAGCTCCGCGACTTCAACATCTTTGCGCTGGTCGTGTCGCTTCTCGGTTCGGTTCTGAACCGCGCCGCATGGATCGGCAATGACACCACGGCGGCCGGGAAGACGCCCCATGAACAGAAGATGGCGGGAGTCCTCGGCTCCTGGAGGAACGGTTTTGCATTCATGATGATCATGCTCGTTGCAATCCTCGTCATCACCTTTATGACAAGCAGTCACTTCGGCGACAGGAATAATCGCTTCAAAGTTTCAAATTACGAGATTCGCCAGGGACTGTCCGAAAAAGTTCTGGAGGAAGCTGTCCCGGATCCCGCCATGCGCGCCGATGTCATGGGGAAGGTCCGGAACATTCCGCCTCCGTCACGGACCGATTTTTCCGAACCGCTTTCCCAGCAGAAGAACCTCGATACGCCCTACTTCAATACGGTTCGTTCCACGCTCGGCGATACTCCGGAAGGCCGTTACCAGTTCCAGAAATACCGTTCCCTCTATCAGCAGATGATGATGCCTTCCGTCCTGAGCCGCATTTTCCCTGTGGGCATGCTCGGGCTCTTCTGTCTGCTGATGATCATGCTGCTGATCTCCACGGACGACACCCGGATTTTCAACGCTTCCTCGACTCTGATGCAGGACATGATTCTTCCACTGTTCAGAAAACGCATCTCGCCGGAAAAACACCTGCTGTATCTGCGCCTCACTTCCGTCGGTGTTGCGGTATTTTTCCTGATCGTATCGATTTTCTTCGCGCAGCTGGACTACATCAATATGTTCACGACCATCATGTGCGCCCTCTGGACCGGCGGAGCGGGACCGATTCTCGTGTTCGGCCTCTACAGCCGTTTCGGCAACCTGACTGGGGCGTGGTGCGCCATCATCTTCGGGTCCGGAACTTCCCTGCTGGGGCTCATTCTGCAGCGGACATGGGCCATGAGCATCTACCCCTTCCTCGAAAGAATGGAGTGGGTGGAAGGCGTAAACGAATTCCTGGTCGCGGTCTCCTCCCCGCTGAATCCCTGGGTGAGATGGGAAATGGACCCTCTGAAATTTCCGGTCAATTCCTTCGAGATATATTTCATCTCCATGGTCTTTTCCGTAGCGGGATATGTGGTCGGCTCCTACCTCACCTACAAGCCCTTTGACCTTGAAAAACTCCTCCACCGCGGAATCTACAGCGACGAACCGCCCCGGCCGAAAGTGAAATGGACTGTCCGCAACTTTTTCAGCAAGATCATCGGGATCACGCCGGAATATTCGAAGGGTGATAAGATCATCGCCTACTCCGTGTTTTTCTATTCCATCGTATATCAGGTGGGACTTGTCTTTGTGGGGGTTGTCATCTGGAATATGATCTCTCCGTGGCCGAAAGAATGGTGGACCATCAAGTTCTTCATCACTTCGCTGGTCATTCCGGGAATCGTCGGCGTCATCTCGACGGTCTGGTTCCTGATCGGCGGAATCATCGATTCGCGCCGCTTGTTCATCGACCTTGAAAAACGGGTGGAGGATCCCGACGACAACGGCCAGATTCTTTCGTCCGGCCCCGCAGAAAAACAATAATCCCGCTTTTCACTAACGACTCCGGCAAGCACTGCCCTTTCGGGATAAGAATTTCCACGGATGTGTCCGGCTTACGAGGGAAGCGCCACAATCCGGACACCGTCGGGACGGCTCCATTCAAGTTCCGAATAAAACTCGGCCAACGCTTCCGTCACGGTCGGGAAGGATGCGGTACGGATAGTCCGGGCGGGCAAATCCCCAAAACGTTCCCGGAGTTCCGTTCCGATCCGGCGGTATTCCGCTTCAGCATGATAGGGCGGATTCAAAGGACGGAGACGAAAACATTCCGGGGCTGTCTGGAATTTTCCCAGCGATTCGGCCGCCTGAATCCGAAGATCCTCCAACACTTTTTTCCGCGGATAATGGATCGCGACAGACTCATTGGCAAAGATGTCGTCGGTCGGCATTTCCGGCGGGACGGCAGGAGTCAGGCCCTCTTTGACCGCCACCGTGTAAATCCCCGGTTCAAGCTCCAGCGCCTCCCGGGTCAGGGCCAGATCGCCGGACGCGAAAATCGTCGGGGCGCCATTTTCCGCGAGCGCATAGGCCAGCTGTCCGAACTCTCCGACGGAAACGCCGTTGATCCGGAAATCGACGGCATCCTCGGTCTGGGTGTGCGCCAGATGGGCGCGGGGGCATCCCGCCTTCGCGTGCTGCCCGACGAATGCAACCGCGTCGTATTTCTCTTCGAAGCGCGGCCAGCGGACGATTCCCCGCTGAAGCGCGGCTCGTGGATCAAGCAGTTCTCCCCGTATGGAACCATGTCCATGTCCGTCCCACACCACGATTTCCGCCTCGGGCAAGACTTCAAAAAAGCCCGCAAGAACGGCATTGACTTCTTCCGTCAGAAAACGGCATGCGGCCTCGTTCCGGTATCCGGCCGGCGTGCACCAGTCCGCAAAGTTCAGCACCCCGTTGACCCCTTCCAGATCAGTGATCATCAGAATTTTCATATGATATCCTTTCCCGACATTATTTTTCATTTCTCAGAGCGAAAGAAGAAGTATTGCACCATTCTTTTTAGGCCGCTTTGGGATGAGTTAATCGAAAAACCATGAATTGCCGATAAACGCGAGATGTCTGGTATCCTTCGCCATGTCTTCAGCCCTTTCCACGGCACGGCCGGAGAGGCTCTTTTTTATGCCGCGATTATGTATTATTGGCTTCATGGCGACTATGTAACCTATTGATTTACAGTGTGATAAGATAAATTGGCGGAGAGAGGGTGAGTTTCCATCTCCCGCCGATTTGAGTTCAAAAACCGGGATTCAGGTCCCACTTGAGTTCGGTTTTGGCACTTTATAGCACTCCTCACGCAGAAACGCGACTTTGCCTTTTTGGGGAAGGTTTGGGGATTTTTTCTGCGGAAGTGGGGAAAAAGTGGGGAAAAAGTGGGGAAATCTTTTTGAATGGTATTGAGCTATCCGTCAGCGGCAGTTCCAACAGGGAATCGCCTTTCACTGACCGACATTGAAATATATACCTGTTCCATCAGAAATCAAGAGCTCTCTTCTTTCCCCCTCCCGTTTTTCATTTCTTTTTCCACTATCATATAGACATCCAATATTATTTAGGACAAGGTGTTTTAGCCTCATTTTTTCAGAAAGGATTCCAGGCGATGATCCAAAAGAACTTACCGGATACGATTGTCGAACGGGCCGCAAAAATCACCGATGCCGCTCTGTTGCGGCAAGGGCGGGTCCACTTCCTCTTCTACCAGGTTCCGTTGATTCCCGGCGAAAACTTCTCTTCGTTTGTCGATGCCGTTATTACCGCCTTCACACGGGAAGGGTTGTCCCCACGATATTTATGGTTCCGGACAAGCAACGCCATCTATCTGGGACTCTGGCTGAGTGAAATTTTCCGGAGGGATTTTACGCCGTTGTTTGCCAGAATCGACTCTTTATGGAGGCACTATTCTTTCTCCCCGCTTTTCAGACTCTACGATCTTTTCCTCGACAACTCCAGCATGAACATCGACCTCTACCGGAATGATCTGTTTTCCCTGATCCGCAATACCGCACAAGGCGCATGTGTGGAGGGATGGCACAGGAGGGCATTCAACTCGACGCAGATGCCGCAACACAGGCGGTTCGGGTAAGGCAAAAACTTCAACGAGAAATGACGAGGTTGCAAATGAAAGAGATATTCTACCATTGCCTGATTTTTTATCCTGAGTTCATTGTTTTTTTCTCTTACCCCATCGTTAACTCCATATCATTTTACCTGTAGGTAACATGGGGTCCATTAGCGGATGGGATTGAAGTCTTTTGCGGACGGCTTTTCCCGGTTGGCCCCGTGCTGTTCCGTATTCAGGACACCCCAGTCGGATTCCGATTCTCCGCTGGATAAATTTTTTCAATATTTCTTGAAAACAACTTGAATTTGACCAATATGGTTATATCTTATAGGTAAAACGAATAAATGCAAAGGGAAACCAATGATTCAAAATTTCAAAGACCGCGATACAGAAGCGTTCTGGAAAAGCGATGGAAGAAAAAACCGTCCATTTACAGCATTCGCCAATGTTGCAATGCGGAAACTTCGCATGATCGATGCGGCTCGGGTGCTGGATGATCTGCGGGTGCCTCCGGGAAATCGGTTGGAACCGTTGACCGGAAACCGCGACGGACAGCATTCGATCCGAATCAACGAGCAATATCGGATCTGTTTCGTTTGGACGTCCGAAGGGGCGCGGAACGTGGAAATTGTGGATTATCATTAACCATAGGAGGTTGCTTATGAGCACCGAAAAAATCATCAATCCTCATCCGGGGGAAATTCTCGTTGAAGAATTTCTCAAACCGATGAATTTGAGCCAGAACAAACTGGCGATGGAACTGCGTGTTCCGTGCCACCGGATCAATGAAATCGTTCATGGGCGGCGTGGTATTACTGCCGATACCGCGCTCCGGCTGGGGCGTTTCTTCGGAACTACGCCGGATTTCTGGATGAATCTCCAGCAAAGTTACGATTTGGCCGCCGCCAGGGAAAGTCTCCGGCAGGAATTGCAGAGAATCCATACGTTCGAATCGGCTCCTGCAATGGCGTGATCCGCCGAAAACACACACACATTGGAGCGCTTGGCGCTCCTGAAACATTTCCGCTCCCCCCTTTCGGAGGCGAGCGGATTTGCCTATTTCTGCGTTTTATAACCTTGAAGGTTGTATGATTTGCACGCAGGCACACGCGTAAGGATTTTAAAAGAAGCGTCTTTTCCGCCTGGTATCAGCATACCGCGCAATCCTTATGGCCGATGGAAAACATTTATGTAACTCATCATAAAACTTGATTTTTAGAAAAGCAATGTCGTTTTATAAGTAGTTATGAGATTGCGGAAGAAGTGTCTCCGCTGTTTCGTATAAATCAGATGGATGCGGGGAAAATCATACAGAAGATCCGTTCCGTGGTTTCAGCTTAGTGCAACTATGCTGTTCGTGCTGGAATCGGGCGTATAGAGCAGAAGTTGATGCAGAGTGCTTTCCATGTCAAGAGAAGGCAACTGATCCCAGCTGTCATTTATCATGGCAGGCTGATTTTTTTTACTTCTTGACTTTTCAGAGAAATATGTTATATTTTCACAGCCATCCCATAGGAATGTGAAAAATTGAAATGTGACGGCGCATGATGTAACTTATATTTCTACCACGAAAGATAAGGAGACATCATGAAAC
>Ga0209373_10003342_pt1 | contig 14956 bp, 12 predicted proteins | sample Higcelweek5metaG_FD_187173 | JGI IMG/M metagenome (GOLD analysis project Ga0209373, IMG submission 187173) | Freshwater pond sediment microbial communities from the University of Edinburgh, under environmental carbon perturbations - High... | ecosystem: Environmental > Aquatic > Freshwater >...
CCATTGCTTAAGTCGAAGTTCCATGACTTTTGAATCCATTACAAAAACCTCCCATGCCAAATAGTATCGTTATAAATACTATCAGGTATGGAAGGCTTAAAAAAGACGCTTTTTATTTGCCGCTTACATTATTAATTTTCAAGGTGGTTAATATAAGCGATGTTGATATATAAATAGATATTAAAATAGAAGGGATATCCAACCCCTTCTATTTTAGTAGTTTCTTTGCAAATTTTTTTAATCAAAAAGTATATGCGAATATAGTTTTTTGCCATAAAAATTATGACGATTATGATTATATTACAGAACAGTATTGAATTTAGTTGCAAGTATTAGTACATCTAACATATTTATAGCCTCGTCTTTATTAAGGTCATAAGCTTCAACATACTTGGAATCACCACGAACTGAATTAAAAACTGTCGCTAAAATAATGACATCTGCCATGTTTATAACGCCGTCATTGTTTAAGTCAATACTGTTCTTATTATTCGCTGTTGATGTTGGTGTTGGTTTTGCTGTTGATGTTGGTTCTGAGGAAGTTTGCGTAAATTCATATAAGTTTTTTGGCAGCTCATCAAGTGTTATTACGTGCTCGCTATTGTATATAGTTTTTAGAAGAACAGGATCATTTTTTGTTGAACTAGTAATGAATTCACCATACCAAGGACAGAAATAAAGCCACCAAGCACCTTCGTTAACTATGTTCTGGATGTCTGGAATAACATCATTTTCACTCATTGCAACCATCTTTGTATCTTTTGTATCATCTACAAGTGTTAGAAATAATGATGTTGCAGCACTTGTTTTCCAAGTGGAAGGCGAACCTTCATATTTATCATATGCCACGATATCCACACAGTCATCTCCAGGATACCATTGAGGTGAGTTTGCGTATGTATAAAGATTAACTTCCCAAATTAAATTGTGAAGACCATACTTTTCTGTCAAAGTTGTGTAAAGAAGATTCCAGAGTTTTTTGTAAACTTCTGCTCCGCCGCTTCCCCACCAGAACCAGGCACCAGAACCATCTGTGTTGTTATAACCTTCAGCTTCATGGAAAGGACGGAAAAGTAAAGGAACGTTTGCGTCTTGAAGAATAAGAAGCTGCTCAGCAAGGTCATCAATTGCACTCATCAGGTAAGCATATTCTTTGGTTGATTTGTCAAGACAGTTGGCAGTATTAAAGGTTTTGTTCGGTTTATATGAGCATTTTGTCCAGTCTACTGCATCTCCTAGTTTATAGCTTGTAAAATCAGATGGTACAGTGATATGCCAAGATGCTGTTGCAATACCGTCACGCTCTTTTGCCCAATTGATTATACGTTCAGTTGTACCGTCTTCCCATCCGTATAAAGGATTGTAATTCATTAGATCAAAGCCTCTGATAGCAGGATATTTACCTGTTTTCCCGTAAATGTACTCGAATTCGAGTTCCATATCGCCGTCGTTTCCGCCACCATAGATTTCTTGTTGACCAGAAATAACGTGATTACCGTAGACGCTGGTGAGATAATTTTTAAGGCTCTTAGTTTCAGCAGTTGCATTAGCATCACATGGAGTTGGGTCAATTTTCATATCAGGCATATCTGCATAGTCAAATGTTACTGTATCGTATAGTATAAAGCCCCAGCTTCCCGATGATCCAATTTCAATTTTGGTTGTACCTGCTTTTAGAAAGAAGAATCCAAAACTGTAATCCATCCATCCGCCTCTGTTTGGAATATAGAAATTGCCTTGAGGCACGCCGTTGATGCTCACAACCTGAAGTCGAGTCTCGCCCTCTTTTCCTAAATACATCCAACACCTTGTTGAAAGCTCATACATAGCGTTTTCTGGGACCGTAACTTCTAAAGTTATTGTTCCAGAGTTTGATGCCCATACAAATCCGTCGCCCGAATAACCAGGATAGCTTGTCCCGTAGACGTTGGTGGTAGTAGTAGCTCCGTTGCCGATTTTACAAGCTTCTGCTTCTACTTTTATAGGCAGCGAATTTGCTGCCTTAACGGGAACAGGCATAGTTATAAGTAGAGAACTAGCCATTGTAATTGCTGTTGCTAGAGACAGCGCTCTTTTGAAGAATTTCATCATGTTTAAATACACCCCTTAAATTTTGATAATATATGTTTTCTTTCTGGCTTAACACCAGTCTCTAACGGAATTAGTATTTTAAATTTATGTGATTTTATATTAATAATGTATTAATATAGATATTTGATTAACCAATATGTTGTATTGTGAGCATCTTAATTATTGCTTATTTCTCTCAATAACATTATACCATAATGGTGATTCAAATAGAAATTCTAAAACAATTCCTCCAGTTCAAATTGAGGAAAATTCATTACCAAACTTAGGAATGAAAGCGACTGTAAGTATGTATGAGTTCAATAAAATCGATTTGCCGATAATATCCGAAATTACTAATGAAAGAATATATTTATATGGAATTATAGAAAATATGGGAGTTGTTCTTTGTTATAAAGGAAGAGGACACTTTTATGATTGGGCTACTTAACCCCAAGGTTTATTTTACCCAAAATGTATTATAACGATTTTGATAAAGATAGCTCAAAAGAAATTGCAATCATTTTATATATTGGGTCTGGGACAAGTTTCTCAGTAGAAGATTTGCACATAGTAGAAGTTTCAGGTAGTGAGTTTATTTCTGAAGATTCGGAAAGTAAGGATTTTCTTAAGCTAAATCCAGAATATTTTAAAGACAATTGCTTTACTTCTAACGAATATCTTACACAGTTGTCAAAAGCTATTAAATTTGAGGTGCATAAACAGAAAAGTGGGTACAAATTCGACATAGAGGTTAGTGGCGAACATTATAGATTTACTCCAGAGGTTATTGAAAAAGGTGATAGAATTGAGAATTCATATAGTATAGTTGATATCGTTGATTTTGACTATAAAGGCGATAAGTTAGTTGCTAAGTTTGCAATTGGTTTTATTCATAAGTTATATGCTACACCAGAATACTTTGGTGATGTTTTTGCAGAAATAAATTATAATGAAGGCAAATTTACGCTTGAAAAATTTCTATTTGAGCAGTAAAAAACTTCTCTAATTAATAATAAATTTCGGATTTGATTCGCGAGTTTCTATAAAATTACTCAATACATTCGTAAATTCGCATAATAGAATATGTGATTATTCCCGATATCAGGATAATGGAGAAGTCTACAATTGAAAATGGAATTGACCCGATTGGATCAAATAAAAAACCTTTCCCATATCTGAAAAGCACACCGCCCATGAGTACCAATTCTCCAATATACATGATGACAACTGTCAAAGATGATACGATTGAAGGCAGGAGTTTTGATAACAGTACGTTCCTTCCATAAAATATAGAGCCGCAATAAATTCCCACTGTAACCCCATACACAATAAAGAATATGGACATGAGTGTTGCTGATAAAGTCGAGATGTTGATTGTGCCATTTCTGTAGAAAGCGGTAAAGCAAGCTAGGATGCAAAGCCCAATAAAAACTACAACAGAAACTGCTTGTGCAATCAGGGGACGTTTTTTTCGAAAGTCCTTTTTAAGGAGCATATTCGAAAAGCCATAAATTGTGTTAATTACAGCGAGAATAATAACGACTGAGATAATATAAAAGTGAATTTTAAAAGCCAGATTGTTTGAGGCATGTATAGGCTCGCCTATAGCTCGAAGAACTTCTGGTGTTGCCCTGCATAAGCTAAATTGCCATGATTCTATGGGCATAGTTATATTGTTTGATACCTCGCTGACCTTGATTTGCTCAAATCCTTGTTCACAGCCGAAGTATAATAAGGTGGCAAAGAGTGAAACGACAGGTAAGGAATATCTTTTGAAAAGCTTAAATATCAATGGCATAAGAATTGTTGCAGCAATTAATGCAATACATATTGGGGTGTAAGGTATTATGTATTTTGGATATTCAGAAACATTCAAACAACCTTTTTTTAGATAACTGTTTATCGTTATAATACCCATATATAACGGATAAAAAGATGCCAATACTACCATGATTATAGAATATAAATAAAACTTTTTGTAGGTCATAAAATTACCTCCTAAATTGAGTAGAATCAAGAAAGTATTCCCGATTTGCCTGGAATGTTATAAAGCCGCATTTGTTATTATAATAACCGCGATAGAAGCAACTAAAGCAGTAAAACACAATGTTGAAAAGACCGTAAGCTTTTTGTAGGACAGAATGTTTTCAATCCTAATTTTAGTTTTTGCTCCTCCAAAAGAAGATGCAAAATAGACTTTGCCGTTAGCGCAGGCAAGAATAGCACGGGCATATTCTTTTGTTTGATTTGGGTTTAGAGTTTTCAAAACCTTTGCATCACATGCGAGCTCCATGTCCTGAAGGAAGTGTTTTAAAAATACCCATGATAGAGGGTTGAACCAGTGAATACATGTGGTTATTACAGCTAAAACTCGAAGAAGATTATCTTTGCGTTTTATATGTACCTTTTCATGCATAATGATATAATCTGTATCACCATGAACTAATGCAGCAGGAAGAATAATTTTGGGATTTATGATGCCATATACAGCAGGAGCCGATAATTTATCAGATTTATATATATTATCCCTTATATGTTCAGCTGATTTGAGCTCAGACTTTGTATAAGCATACAGTAAAAAAGATGATATTATTGCAGCTGTTGCAACAATAAGCCAAACTATAGATGCAATATTAAAAATGCTTGAAAGCAAATCATTCTTGTATTCAATTGGAAAATAACTATTAGCCCCCATAATGCAGTTTGACATTGTAACTTCAGGCGAATATTTTATAGCAACTGTTTTAGTTGTATACCTAGAAATAAGGTTAAGAAGACTATATTCATTAGCTATACCAAAAGGAAGCCACAACCTAATAAAAGGAAGAATCCATAAAACATATATTGCAAAACGCGGTATAGCCTTGAATTTACGCATTATCAATACAATAAGTCCAGCAGCGCTGCCTATGATACTTGCATTTAATAACCAATAAAATACTTCGGATATCATGGCTACCTCTTTTCTATGAGCTTTTTTAACTCCTCAAGCTCATCATTAGAAATGTCTTCCTCAATAAATGCTGCAAAAAAGGCTTTTCTTGAGCCGTTAAAAAGCTTATCAATAAGGCTTTGAGTTTCAACTTTACGTACATCCTCCTTTTTAATTAGAGAAGTGCAAATGAAGTTAGGCTCGGTCCTGAGAATAGCATTTTTCTCGACTAGCTTTTTTATAATGGTATACGTAGTGTTCTTATTCCAACCAATTGTTTCAGCGGCTATAAGAGATATTTCTTTCGCAGGTACAGGTTCCTTATCCCATACAATGCTCATGATTTTAAGCTCACTATCAAATAATTTTATATTTTCCAAAATTACTCCTCCAGACTATTGTAGTAGTGTATGATCATACTATCATAATAGTCTGAAAAATGTCAATGTGAAAATTCCAATATAATAAAATAAATGATATAATTATATATGTTTTAATTTTTAGGCGAGAGAAAGTTTAGAGAGGAATAAAAGCAATGAAGAAACAAAAGTATTCATACTATTCGGTAACTAAGTTTGGTTCAATCAAGGAGATGCTTCAAATAGCTGTCAAGGAAGCTGGAAGTAGTATTGCTTTCAAGTACAAGAAGGATAACGACAGCATTGTTGATGTAAGTTACTCGGAATTTGAACAGCAAACAATATGGCTTGGTGCGGCGTTAACTCAAATGGGGTTTTCTGATAAGCATATTGGTTGTATTGGGAAAAACAGCTACGAATGGATAGTGACTTATCTTACAGTGCTAAAAAGTGCAGGAGTATATGTCCCTGTAGATAAGGAACTTCCAGTAAATGATATATTACATGTATTAAATGATAGTGAATGCAGTGTGATATTTTACACAAAGGCACATGAAGAGCTCTTTATGAGTAATAAGGACAAGCTTCCAAATATTAAGTTTTATATTGAATTTGACCGAGATGAGGACAGTGGAAATTTCTTGTCTTATAAAAAGCTTATTGAGTATGGTAAAAAGTGCGATTCAGCGAAATATTGTGCATTAACAAGCGATCCTCAAAAACTTAAAATGCTCGTTTATACTTCAGGTACAACAGGAATTGCAAAGGGTGTAATGCTATCGGAACATAATCTCGTATCAAGCGTATATTATGGATTACAGGTTTCTACTGTATATGACAGGTGTCTTTCTGTTTTGCCATACCACCATACATACGAGTCGGTATGTGGGATACTTGTGTCACTTCATAATCATTCAACCATTTGCATAAATGATAAATTAAGTGCTGTATTAAAGAATCTTGAGTTGTTTACACCATCTTATATTTATCTTGTTCCTGCCTTTGCAGAGGTTTTCCATTCGAAAATAATCAAAAATATAAAAGATACAGGAAAAGAAAAAGCGTTTAACATAATGGTTTCTATAAGTAACAGCTTAAGGAAGATTGGTATTGACTTAAGAAAAGTATTCTTTAAATCCATTCACAAGGCATTTGGAGGAAGACTAAGGAAAATAGTATGCGGTGGTGCGCCTATACGTTCTGAGATAGGAAAGTTCTTTGATGAAATCGGCATCAACCTTATAAATGGATATGGTATTACTGAGTGTTCACCATTGGTATCTGCAAATCATGATGACTTTAATGATTATAATACCGCAGGGATAAGGCTACCATGCCTTGATTGGAGAATTGACAGTCCTAATGAAGAGGGTATTGGAGAAATATGTGTCAAGGGTGATGTTGTAATGCTTGGATATTATAAGCAGCCCGAAAAAACAGCAGAGGTACTGAAAGGCGGATGGTTCTATACAGGGGACTATGGTTATATTAATGACAAGGATCAACTGGTCATAACAGGCAGAAAGAAGAATATCATTGTTTTGAACAACGGTAAAAATATTTATCCAGAAGAGATTGAGTCTTATATTCAAGGGATTGATTATGTTACAGAGGTTGTCGTAAGAGCGCATGCTGATGAAAAAGGTGATGAAAGATCAATCATGGCAGAGGTTTTCCTTAGTGAAGAAAAAAACACGACAGAGGTGCTGAAGGATATCAAAAGGGTAACACGTGAACTTCCTGTCTACAAGCAGGTTACAAAAGTGGTAATAAGAACTGAGGAGTTTGACAAGACGACATCAAAGAAGATAAAAAGGTAGGAGCAAAAGAAAGAGGGAAATGGTTTGCAGCATAGAAAAACATGGTTTTTAAAAGGTATTCGTGATGGTGTCCCGATCTTTTTGGGATACCTAGCGGTTTCGTTTACTTTGGGTATTGCCGCTAGAAATGCAGGGTTGACAGCTTTTCAGGCAACATTGATGTCGTTGACAAATAATACCTCAGCAGGGGAATTTGCAGCACTAGGGATTATCTCTTCAGGGGCTACCTACATGGAAATGGCAATTACTCAGTTGATAGTTAATCTAAGATATTTTCTGATGTCTTGTGCATTATCGCAAAAGCTTGATTCAAAAGTGCCGTTTTTTCACAGGCTTTTAGTAGGCTATGACGTGACTGATGAGGTTTTTGGAGTGTCGGTAAGTGTTGATGGTAAGCTAAACCCTTATTATACATATGGGCTTATGTTTATTTCAATACCTGGATGGGCAATGGGAACTTTTTTTGGTGTAACAATAGGGAATATTCTTCCTGACAGAATAGTAAGTGCAATGAGCATTGCATTATATGGTATGTTTATAGCGATCATTGTTCCACCATCAAAAAAGAATAAGGTTTTAGCATGTGTTGTAATAGGATCAATGTTGACAAGTATCTTGTTTACGATGATTCCAATAATAAAAGAAATATCCGCAGGTTTCAGGATTATTATTTTGACTGTTTTTATATCAGGAATTGCGGCAGTTTTGTTTCCTGTTAAGGATGAAGCTCTACAGGAGGAAATACATGAGTCATAATGTTTACTTATATATACTGGTTATGGCACTGGTAACCTATATGATTCGAGTTTTACCTCTAACATTAATCAGGAAGCAAATAAAAAATACAACTATACGCTCGTTCTTTCATTATGTTCCGTATGTGACACTTTCGGTTATGACTTTTCCAGCAATATTATCTGCAACGGAGAGTATCTGGTCAGCATTATTGGGCTTTGTTGTAGCAGTCCTACTTGCATATAAGGGAGCAGGATTGTTCAAGGTATCAGTTGGCGCATGCATTGTGGTTTTTGTTCTCGAATGGTTTGTATAATGGACATAAATGGACAAAAGGACAAAAGCGTTATGTTGAACTTTTTAATTAATAATGATATCATTACGAGTAGAGGAATATTTTAATCATGTCATAATTATATTAAATACATTAATAATCTTACATTTAGCAGAGCAAAATTATGAACGCTTTAACGGAATTTTGCGATAGATGAATGTAAAAGATTAATTGCACTTTACATAAGAAGTATATAAACAGGAGGTTTTTATGAGCGTTAAATTCCATTTACCTGACTTTGTCCAGAATTTTGATCTGAACATTTTATTGTATGAAGTAATGAAAATGAAGCCCGAATGGTTTCGGCCAGATATTACTATTGGATCTGTCTATGGTACGTTTCCAACTTCATTGTGGAATGGAGGACGTTCTTACGGTGGAAGCATGACGGATCGCAGTACAATTTCAGAGATTTTGTATCAGTTTAATGCAAGAGGTATTCCATGTCGTTTTACTTTTAGCAATCCTCACATAAAAGAAGAACATTTATCCGAGAGTTTCTGTAATATGTGTCTTAGAATGGGACATAATGGGGTGAATGAAGTAATTGTAGTATCACCTGTTTTAGAAGCGTATGTAAGAAAGAATTATCCTAAATATAAAATTATAAGTTCAACCTGTAAGCAGCTTGAAGATATTGAAGGTTTAAAGGAAGAGCTTGAGAAGGATTATAGCCTGGTAGTGCTTGATTATAATTGGAATAATAGGTTCGAGGATCTAGAAAAGATTTCTTATAAAGAAAAGTGCGAGCTCCTAATTAATGCATGCTGCATACCAAACTGTAAACGCAGAAAAGAGCATTATGATTATATTGGTAAGTATCAAATAGCATATACTGAGCATATAAAAAGAACACCGGACAGACCTTTTAAAATGAATGACTTCGAATGTAGCCATATTACATCAAACTTTTATGAGACTACTAAACATAAGACGCATATTAATCCAGATGATCTATATGGCAAATATGTACCAATGGGGTATGAAAACTTCAAAATAGAAGGTCGTTCAATAAACCAATACAGTGTGCTGGAAAGTTATGTATATTACATGGTGAAGCCTGAATATAGGGATGAAGCTCGTTTGTTCATGCTTATGACTGAGATTTCACTAGTTAGGAAGAAATAAAAGTTCTTGTCTATATTAAATACATTATTAATCTTACATTTAGCAGAGCAAAATACCGAACGCTTTAACGGAATTTTGCGATAGATAAATGTAATAGATTAATCGTATTTAATCTATTAGGAGCAGAATGTTTGAGATAGAGATAAAAGCTCGTATTGATAAAGTGTTAGTAAACGCAATTAGAGAAAAGATTAATTTGCTGAACCCATCAAGGTGCGAGAGAGTGGTATACCATGATGCGTATTATGATAATAAACATCATGATTATTATAAAAGTGAGAAAGAGCTACGAATAAGAAAAATCATATCCAGCAATAAAACAATTACAAATTTGCTCACTTTTAAGGATGCGCCTATTGATGATGCTACCAAATCTAAAAAAGAGCATGAGGTAAGCTTCAGCGATTATAATACCATGTCTGATATCTTATTGAGCATGGGATTTGAAAAAGATATTGAGTTTATAAAAGAGTGTGAAAATTTTCATATATACTGCAAAGGAAAAGATATTGCAATAACTATTGCTTTTCTCCCTGAACTCAAAGAATATTATATAGAGTTGGAGATCTTATCTGAATATATGGACAAAGATATAAAAGAATTGAAACTCATATTGCTTGAGTTATTATCAGATCTTACAATATCGGAGTCAAGTGTTACGGCAAGTTACTACACTGATATGGTCAGAGAAAAAAGAGTAATTGGAACTATAATTTAGACATTAACAAAGCCAGACAAGGTTTGAGGTATATTTCAAATGATTGTCTGGCTATTTTTAATGTCAAGCAATTATGGTGCCCATAATTGCTTTTACTCTCCACTTCCTCCATAGTTTGAGAGAACTCTGGCAGATGGGTCTGAAACATTACAACCTTCCCATGATTTGTTAGGCATCCAGAAATCTTTGATCATTTCAGCCTGACCTGGGTAGTATTTTTCAAATATCTCACGATAAAGAAGGCTTTCCTTAGTAAATGGCATTGCATGGATATATTTTTGACGTTTTTCTTCATATTCATCCTGAGTGTATTGTGAGTCAGCATATGCGATTAGATGGTCAACCATAGAGTGCCCAACTGCGTCGCTGAAGGCAGCTTTTTCGCGATACAGAATCGAGTTTGGAAGCCAATCTCCCTCAAAAGCACGACGAAGAAGATATTTACCCTTGTTGTAGACATTAATTTTCTTTTCAGGATCTATAGCCATAACATATTTTACAAAATCCAGATCGCCAAATGGAACGCGGGCTTCAAGCGAGTTGAAAGATATACAACGGTCAGCACGAAGAACATCGTACATGTATAGTTCATCAACACGTTTTTTTGCTTCCTGTTGGAAAGCCTCAGAACTAGGCGCAAAGTCTGTGTATTTGTATCCGAAAAGCTCATCTGAGATTTCACCAGTCATTAGAACACGGATATCTGTGGTTTCATGAATCGATTTACAAACAAGGTACATTCCAATGCTAGCTCGAATGGTTGTGATATCATAGGTACCGAGAATACTTATGACAGTTTCTAGAGCTGAAAGCACATCATCCCTTGTAATTATGACTTCCTGATGTTCGCTTTTTAAATAATCTGCTACTTCACGCGCATAGCGAAGATCAATTGCATCCTTTTCCATTCCAATTGCAAAGGTTCGAATAGGTTTGTTTAGAATTTTGGCGGCCACTGAGCAGACCAAGCTGCTATCAAGTCCTCCACTAAGCAGGAATCCAAGTGGTGCATCAGCATCTAGGCGCTTTTCTATACCAGAAATCAGACGAGTTTTAATTCCTTCGCAGATTGTCTCAAGGTCATCGGTACAATACTGGTCAACTTCTGTAATGCAACAATAGGAAATAAATTCACCATCAATATAATAATGACCAGGAGGGAAGGGGATTACGTTTTTACAAAGTCCGATAAGGTTTTTTGCTTCACTTGCAAAAACGATGGAACCATCCTCAAGATAGCCATAAAATAGTGGACGAATACCAATAGGATCGCGTGCAGCTATTAGACGGTCTTCTTTCGCATCGTAAAGTATGAGAGCGAACTCGGCATCGAGCATCCCAAACATTTTTAGACCATATTCATGATAGAGAGGCAACAGAATTTCACAATCAGAACCGCTTTTAAAGTCATACTTTGAAGATAAATCTTTTTTCATAGGACGGAAGTTGTAAATTTCACCGTTGCATGCTATATAATCACCATCAAGCTCAAAAGGCTGCATTCCTTCTGGATGTAAACCCATAATGGCTAAGCGATGAAAACAGATATAGCCTGATTTTGTCTCTATTATACGTGACATGTCAGGACCACGAGAAATCGTCTTGTCAAAACCTTCCTTAATCTTTTCATAAGATACACTTTTTGTGCACAAACCCATAATTGAACACATAATAAAACACCTCCGGATATAATTATCGCAACTATTCCTAAATTAATAGGACGAATAGCTGCGGATCCGCGGTGCCACCTACATTACTGCTCAAAAAGCAGTCTCTTTCAGACTCTAACAAGCCCAAGCGATTTAACGTTTCGCCTGACGTCGCACCTACTAACCACGCTGCTTTCGGATTGATGCTCCGGAGTGTTATTCGCTTAAACTCTTGTGCGGGGCTCCCACTATCTCCCGCTCACTGTGACAGAACTTTCAAGTTACTTGTCTCCATCAACGCTTTTAAATATTATTAATGTTAAAAAAATTTTATCGCTATTATTTGTTTTTGTCAATATATATTTTAAAATGCTATAAAATACTAAACCACAATATATTAAAACATAAAAGCAAAAAAAACTCTGTATTGACTAATTATGTATTGTGGATTATAATTTCAAATATAAAGTAGTATGAAATTTAATCTGTAGTATCATTTTTTCGTATGTGTGAGTATTAAGGTTGTGCGCTATATTTAAATAGTTTCGCGAGCAATTTAAATACAAGATTAGATTACATCTAAGCTTGTATTTTGTTTATGTCTGGGAAATTTTTGAAATCGCCTTATATATTCCGATAAATATTTATTTAGGAATATTTCGTTAAAAATTTTAGAGTCCCCGTCACAAAATAACCAACTATATGGAAAACATATTGTAAAGGGGTGTAATGAGTGCTCGGAATAAAAAGAGATAGCGGAAACAGCGAGCTTAAAGAAGTGTTTATCGATGATTATAGACTATTTGTTTTATGTCTTAGTAATCCTTTATTAATCTTACATTTAGCAGATCAAAATTAAAATGATTAACGAATTATGCAATAGATAAAGGTAAAATATGAATTGCTTTTAATCTTGATAAGTGAACAAGCACATGTTGATCAGACATTGCAATTTCTATCGATGAGTAGAGGATAAAAAATCTTCAATGCATTAATAATCTAAGACTTACTCAAAGATAATTCTCTTAGTATTTACATAAAAATCATTATTAAATTCATGTTTGACATAACAAATAATAAATTCTACAATAGGCAAATGTAAAATCAGTAAATTTTCATGTAGGTGATTACTAAAAATAACTGGTCAGCTGGCGATTTCAAAAATATTGATTTAATTACTTTTCGCCATTAAAATAAAATCTCGGGGGCATCTAGCCCCGCTCAATTTTAGGATTTGATTCGCAAATTCCATCAAGAATTGAACAAGGAAATTTTTGAAATCGCCTTATTAGAAGCACTTGTGATAGATAATTGTAATGACATATTGATTCTAATATAGTTACATAAATGAGTAATTTTAAAATTAAGTAGATTGAAATTAATTTGTTTTTTAGGTTTGGCTGCATATTTAAATTTTATATTAATTTGCAGTCAGATAGAAAAGATATTTATATAGATTAAGATCAAAAATTAATGGGTAAGTATTGAAACAAATAGACAGATATTGATATGACAAAAATGGAGAGGTCTTTTTCAATGTCTAGAAAATTATGGTGACTGTTGAGTTATTGAACATAGTGAGATAAATATACACCAGCACCATGGGGAAGCAAAAACATTTTTGTTTTTGATGAAGTCCTCGAGTAATTTTACTTATTATTATTTACAGGAAATAGAAAAGGAGAGTTTTATGAGTAAAAACAAAAAGTATATTTCTGTTCTATTGGTAGTTATAACACTGTTAAATACGTTCTTAACATTCAATATTAAGGCTTATGCAGCAGATTATATCGGGACATATGATGAAAGTACAAACTTCGGTATTGCGAATGATTTTAATTTGTTTATTTTTGGAGATCACAAGCAAAGTAATGTTGACTCAGAAGGTAGAGTAGCTGTTGGAGGTAATGCAACCTATAGCAATTATGCAGTTGGAAGTAGATTGCAACGGTCAACAGAAAGAGCTGACCTTATAATAGGTGGGGATGTTAATATTACTAGTGCTCAGAATCTAAATGGAAATACTGTGATTTCAACCAAAAGTAATGTTATAAACTATGGAATGGGCAATTTAAATGGAGTTAAAAACCCAATAATAGCAGATATAATTGATTTTGGACAAGAAAAGACAAAGATGATAAATCGATCGAAGTTTTTTTCGACTTATCCTACGAATGGTAAAGTTGAAATTGTTAATGGTGGGCAATTGAAATTGCAAGGAACAGACCCTTCTTTGAATGTATTCTTATTCAATGCAAATAATATTGATGGAAAAGGAGTCTCTTTCAAAAACATATATGAGATAAATGTTGATGTACCACAAGGTTCAACAGCGTTGATAAATATAGGTGGAGACAATATTGGATTTGGAAACTATTCCATATTTTACAAGGGAGCAACGGCGACTACTTCAAATGGTCAGTACTTTGTGTGGAATTTTTATGAAGCAACATCATTATATAATGAAAACATAACGATAAAAGGATCAGTATTAGCGCCTAATGCTAATTGGCAGGCAAATGGCTATGGAAACGTTGAAGGGAATTTTATTGTCAATTCACTTGTAGACGGAGCAAATGGTTCACATATCGAAGCGCATAACTATCTGTTTAAAGGCAAATTACCTAAAATAGGAGGCGTGAATTCTCCGCCTGAAGTACCAGATTACAATTTTACAATCAAAAAGGGAGCTACTATTACTGAGAAAATAGTTGCTACAGATAAAGATGGTGACATATTATCTTACTCAAAAATTTCTGGTCCAACAAATGGATCAGCAGTAGTGAACAGTGATGGAAATTGGACATATACACCCAACAGTAACTATACAGGAGCAGACAGTTTTAGAGCTGAAGTAAGTGATGGAAAAGGTGGAAAAGCGACAAGCACAATAAATATTACTATAATTGATATTAATAATGTACCAACAGTACCAAACTACACAGTAACAACAAAAGAAGATGAGCCAGTATCAGGTACAGTAGTAGGACAAGACAAGGACAAAGACACACTGACTTACACAAAGGATACTGATCCTACAAACGGAAAAGTAGTAGTAAATGAAGATGGAACATGGACATACACACCAAACCCAGACTACAACGGAACAGACACATTTACAGTAAAAGTAGATGATGGAAAAGGTGGAACAGCAACAAGCACAATCACAATAACAATAGTACCTGTAAATGACGTACCAACAGTACCAAAC